>ERZ773258.2259-NODE-2259-length-12545-cov-4.694876_pt1 | contig 12545 bp, 9 predicted proteins | sample MGYA00511962_ERZ773258 | MGnify/ENA primary metagenome ERZ773258 (study PRJEB29015, sample SAMEA2737755) | human gut metagenome | biome: human gut; feature: human-associated habitat; material: faeces | place: China | collected 2012 ... | reverse complement strand
CGATGTGGGAGCTGTCCAGCTTCAGGAACCGGGACTTGACCACCTCCGCCGGGTAGTCGTCCCCGGCAATGCGGATGGTCTCCCGACGGGAGCATACCGTGTCCACCATGAGCTCCACCAGCTCGTCCAAGCGGTCCCGGTCAAGCTGATGGTTCTGGATGAGGTAGTCGTACTCGATGTTCTCCAAAATCAATTCCCGATAGCGCTCATGCTCCCGCATCCAGTCCCGTCCCATCCCGTCCGAACTCCTGGGGGCTTTGGGGGAGGATAGGACAGGATTTGATCCTTCCGTACTTGATGAATCAGTATTTTGTTCTTCAGGATTTCTTTTCTCTTTATTTAATTGCGACCGGTTTTCCAGACATGGGTTATCCATATCCGGGATTTCCGTATCTGGACAAGCCGTATCCGGCTCGTCCTCACACGGCTGGCCCGTGTCCGAGGGACGGGACATCTCGTAGATGACATACTCCACATCCACGATCTTGCCCTTGCTGTCTCGCAGCCGATTGCGGATTATGTACCCGGCCCGTTCCAGCTCCTTTAGGGCTGATCCAATGCTGTCCGTTCCTTCCTTGCAGATTTTGGCCAGGCCCCTGGTGGTGTAGTTCCAGTCCTCCGGCAAGGACAACATCATGGAGAGCAGCCCTTTGGATTTCAGCGACAGCCCCGTGTTCCGCAGGTGGTGGTTGGACATCACCGTGTAGTCGCGGGTTTTCTCAATGCGAAATACCTCCATCATATCACCTCCTTTCGGCGGTTTGAAAAAAGTGTTCGTTTTCGAGGAAAAGGTGGCCTCTATGCCGCCCGTATACCACGGAGGTGAAAACCTATGGGCGGCGGCCTTCCGGCTAATTGTAGAAGAAAAAGTACTGGATTTTTGACTCCTTTTGGTGCAGTTTTGAGGTTGGTGTAGCATCCCATAGATGCAATCGAAATAAGTGATAGAACCCAAAATTTAATTAACATAATAAAAGTGCCATAGAAAATTCTATGGCACACAAATGAATGTCTCGTTGTTGAAATTTGGAAACAATGATATAATTAAAACCAAAGTATTGCATTAGGCTTGTAGGGGGTGCAGAAAATGCTCTCATTCATTCATTTATCAGATATTCATTTCAGAACCTTTAGTGGAGATCCTTTCGATATTGATGAAGATCTTCGCTCAGAACTCATTTATGATATATCCCATAATTTGACAAAGGAGATTTCTTCTATAGATGGGATCTTGGTCTGTGGTGATATTGCTTTTAGTGGACAGGCGATAGAGTATAAGGTAGCAATAGAGTTTCTAGAACGAATTTGTGATTTGCTTAAGATTGAAAAGTCTCATATATTCTGCGTTCCTGGTAATCATGATGTGGATCAAAATATCACACGATCATCTGCCAGTGTAAAAGCGTTGCAAGATAAGTTGGAGCAAACAAAAAATAGTACAGAATTTGACTGGCAGTTATCTGAAATGTTTAGAAATACTCAAGATTCAAGTGTTCTATATTCACCGATAACATGTTATAACGAAAAATTTGCTACTATGTATGGATGTAGTCTTGCGCCAAACAGGCCTATTTGGAAGCAAGAAATGGACTTTGAGGGGAATTATAAACTTTGCATAGTTGGAATTAACTCCACAATTATTTCAAACCATGAAGACCACAGAGATAATGGTGGGGAGAAGCTCATGCGGATAGGAGAAATCCAAATTCCGTCAAGAAAAGAAAATACAATTTTTCTTAGTTTATGTCACCATCCTCCTGAATGTTGGGAAGACCCGGAACGTAGGTTGGCCCTAAAAATAAATAATCGAATAGCCATTCAACTGTATGGTCATAAACATGAACAGGCCATTGAATGTTATAAAAACGCTTTACTCATTAAAAGTGGTGCCACCCATCCTTCCCGCTTTGAAGAAGGATGGATTCCACGCTATAATTGGATTTGTCTAAAAATTGATAAAGTCGATTCCTGCGATGTATTAACTGTTCGGATTTATCCTAGGGTTTTAGATAAAACATCAAGTAAATTTGAGCCAGATACCTCAATACCCGATGGTAAAGAATATATAGAGTATTCTTTACCATTGTCGGAATGCATGAACCTAGATAATGCTACTCCGCCAGAAGTAATGCCAGAGCAGAGCGTGTTATCAGTGTCCTCTTGGGAGAGAAGTTTTATTTATGACTTCATGAGCCTCCCATTCCTTTGTAGAGAACGTATACTTAAAAAATTTGCTTTAGAAAAGCCTAAGGATGAAGGAAAAAAACACACTGAATTACTTGAGGAAATTATTAGTAGAGCCAAAGAAAGCGGCTGCGAGGCTCAACTGGTTGAAGAAGTCAGAATACAGAAAGAAGGGCTTAGACAATGATTAAAAATTTCAATGAATGGTATATTGACGTAAATCTTGCTCCACAAGAAGGTCAGATTGAGAAACGTTTAGAGTGCATTGCTGATTATGCTAAAAGTGTTGACGCTAATGATATTTGTAACCTTGTCAATCTGTACTATGGGCTAACAACCGATAAAGAAGATTTGGAAAGCTTTGCATCTGTGTTTATTGAAAAAGATCCCAGCTTTTCTAGTCGATATACAAAAGAGTTGTCTCTACTCGCTGGAGCAACATTACTGGAAATTTCCACCGAAAATATAGACTATAGTAGCTTCGCTGAACTGCTTACGCTTACAACATCATTTTATAAAAAGCCTTCTTCTGCTCTCAGAGCATTGGAGCAAATCATAAAGAGATTTAATATTGATCGAATTGCCATTCGTGAAAAAAACTTTACAGATGATACCCTCGATTTTGATAAAGCCAATTTAAAAACTGTGGCAACTACTATTAATAAGCCTTCATGGGATGCTACATCAGCGCAAAATTTAATTCATGTATTGGGTGAGTGTGTAGACTATCTTGATGTTTTATGTAATCGACTCAATACTATGCAAAAAATGCAAAGTGCTTATGAAGAAGATTCTCAACTCCTCTGGTGGATGATGTCGGATTGGAGTACAACCTTAAACCAGCCGTTTAAAGAAATCGAAAAAATTAACGGATGCCTTCTTGTCGCATATGAGGCTGCTTGTTTTGTTTCCAACTATCCGGGGCCCTATGCTATGGAGGGAGTAATAAGAAAAGTAGTAAACGCTTGTAAAGGGAGAACGCAAAATATAGAGTTTACCAAATTAATAACTGAAATTAATCCTACATTGAAAAAAATGATTGCATCCAAAGCGAAACTATTTCCCTCCATCGAGCAATTACCAATTACTTATGCAATTCTCTGTGCAGATAATGCCGCTGATATAACTGAATGGTATCCCAAGTATTGCCGAACAGTTTCTGTAGATGAAAATATAGAAAAAAACACTTGTGAAAAATACGCATGGCAGATGTATTTAGAATGCCTGGCGCTTTCATGCTTTGAGACATTGAGCAAATGAGGAGAATAAGCATATGGACGAAGCATATAGTGGAATTACTTTAGAAGATCAGGAAAATACTAGTGCTGCCTCAGAGAATGATGACGACGATTTTCAAATGGTTAGCCTTCCCATGAATGAGGAGCTTATGCCGGAAGATACATACCCAATTACTGCTTCTGAAGAATCCAAATTTTTTGTTATTATTGGTGGAACAGGAAGTGGAAAAACCACTCTTATTACTTCAATGTATCATTTATTTCTAACAGGCGAATATAAAGAAAAATTTATGTTTGCAGGTTCACAAACGCTTAGCGCATTTGAATCTCGAGCTTTTTACCTTCGTACATCTTCCCAAAATAGTTGTGTTAATATGCGTAGAACCCCAGTGGGATCTGTTGGGATACTTCATATCCGAGTTAAAATAAAGCAACGAAACGAGTTTACTAATCTTTTGTTTTCAGATTTTTCAGGTGAAGATATAAGTAGTATTGTGGCTAATGTAGATGCAGTCAAAGAAGATTTTGACATTGTTAAATCAGCGAGTCACTTAGTAGTGTTGTTAGATGGGGAAAAGATTGCAAGCAGAAGATATAAGTTGTCTGAATTGCAAAAAATGATTCAAATCCTGCGAACATTTTGGGATGGGGGACTCATTAATAATACAGCTAAAGTCATTATTACGGTTAGTAAATATGACTTATTAATTGACGATACTGGTAATTTAAGAGATCCCTTCTCATCATCCATTGTAGAGCGTATATTGGAACAACTACCCGAATTAGAAGGCAGGATAGATTTCCATTATATAGCCTCAATGCCAACTGAAACTACAGTAGTAAACGCCGGCTATGGTACTGATCAGTTGCTTGAATCATTACTGGATTCGCCTAACTCTATCCCTTTGACTTCTGACACTACTGATAATTTAAAATCACAATTTAATATGTGGAAAGGACGGCTGGCATGACAAATTCAAGATCATGTTTCATATTGGGGTTGCCGGCTGCAGGAAAAACATCATATTTATCAGCATTAGCTTACTCCCTGCAGCAAGGGAAAGTTGAGACAAAATTACATTGGAATAAATACTCCGGTAATCAACAGTATTTGGCTAATCTATCAACTACATGGGCGGCGGCCGAACCTGTATTGAGAACAAGCATTGCAAATCAACAAAATTGTTTGTCACTTTGCTTAAATGACCAAGATAATAATGTCTATAATGTGATGTTTCCAGATCTTTCAGGTGAAACATTTCAGAAGCAATATACAGATCGAGAAATTGAGGCATCATTAGCAAAAAGTATTACCGATTGTGAAGGAATATTGCTGTTTATTAATCCACAACAAATTGTTGAGCCTACGCTAATATCTGAACTGCCCCTAAGGCCTCGACAGCTTGCAGCGGAGGAGGAAAACATAGCTGAGCGCAACCCGACTCAAGATGACCCTACAGAGGTACAGCTTGTTTCCCTTTTGCAAGATGTCATGTATTTACGTAGCGGAAATATATGTTCACTCATAATTATTATTTCTGCTTGGGACACCGTAAAAGAATATGAAACTATTCCAGAAGAATTCGTAAGTAAGAGGTTACCTTTTCTGTGGCAATTTATAAAAACAAACGAATCTATCTTCTCAACATCATTTTATGGTGTAAGCGCACAAGGTGGATCTTATGAAACACCAGAACAATCAGAACTATTAATTAGTCAACACATGAAAAAACCTGTAGAGAGGATTTTGGTGGTCAACTTTCATGGTGAGGAATCGCATGATATTACTTTACCTCTATGGGAAGCGGTAAACCAAGTCTCGGAGAGATAACATTATGATTAAAATACAACAAGCACTTTGGGGATATTCAGATGGACATCATTTACTGGAGACATCTACTCCGTTGTCTAATCAGACAAAGAAAATTCTAGGATCATTAACAGATTTATCTGGTAATGAATCTCCACCTTCGTTTGATGGCTATTTGACAGGCTACCCACTAAAGGAAGAAAAATGCTATGCGCTAAGTAAGACTTGGTATGCTACTGAAATGAGCAGACCTGGTTGCGTGTGGACACACACACTTTTTATAAACTCTGATATTGTGAACAATGTTACGGCAGCAGAAATAGATACACTCTTTAGACGCCCAACCCCTAACATAAGCGATTTAGGCGAGTATAGCCTTCCAATCCTTTTGGAAAAATGCAATAATGGTGTTCCTGCAATCAATACGAGTATAAATAGGACTGAACTTGAGCTTTTCTCGATCATAGTGCAAAACCCCTCTACGCCTATCATCATTGCATCTAGTAGTTCCACTCCTTTTAACCAAGCACTTGAATCATTAATAGAAACACTTGGCATTTCTTTTTTCAGTGATATTTCTTTTTGCACTGGATCATTTTCTAATAGAACCATTAACCGTAGGCCACTTGACTTACAAATTGTACCAAATGCTGTCTCTAAATCGGTACGTCGCAGCAACCGAGATGAAATAGTATATACCGAGTATCCTTCTAATTTTGAAAATGTAATTAATATAGGAAACTTTGAAAAAACAAAAAAGTTTATTTTATATTGTGGAGATAAATTTTACAAACGAATCCACTGGCTAATGTTTAGCACCATTTTAGGTAAGATTTCTTCGCAAAAACCTTTTTCAATAACAGAAATTATATCTATTTTAAAAGATCAGACAAATGCTGAAGATACTATTAGAATCTTTACAAAAATCATACAAGCGATTTATCTGCCAACACAATATAGCATAGAAAAAGACTTGGATTCCAAAATTTCGATTTTGATTGATCTGTTTTCATCAAATTATGAATTTTTAGAAATGACCGATATAGTTGATACATCCACCGTATCTGGCATTATTGACTTGCTATACAATAAATCACATCAAGATGCCATTACTCTTATTATTAAGTTGTGCGGATGCACGATGAACCAGATTGGTAAGAGCGCAGTTAACCACCTCTCAGAAATCTTGACGACTAAAGATTTTTCGTCTTTGCTAAAGCAAAGCAAAAATGCAGCATTATGGTTAATGTCGTTTAATTTAAATCTAGCTTTATGCGAAGATGCTTGGAAACAAGACAAGAATATTCAGTTAGAGATATTGAAACAGCTGAAAGATTCTTTTAGCAATGTAAATTATACGGGAGTTAACTACAAAAGCATACTATATTTGATATTTGAGACCAGTGATGTTGACATCATCAGTGATTTGTATAAAACATTTGGCGATTGTTCAGTTGATGCGTTCTTTGATTGGTGCGAAACAGAACATGCGTGTATTCAAAAGTCTATAAGATGGGTGAACCTCTGTAAGTATAATCAAATATTAAGCATAGAACGGCTTAAGCACATAAACAATCCGCGCCTATTTGAAACGGTCATCAAGGTACTTGATCCTTATAATGAAAAAATGAAAGAAATTCCTAAAGAGACTTGGGAACTCTTTTATAGACGATTTTGCGTAAATAATTCTTCTGGCAACATCAATACTGTGTTTGCACAATTTATACTGCCCATTATCATAGAATCATCGAGTCAATTTTCAACCCAACTTACCGAGTTTGCTTTTATTACTGTCCACAATATTCTTGCACATGATGAAATGGATTATGGACAGTGGAACAGATTATCTAAACTACTCCCGGATAATTCGCAGCATAATGTGTGGGATAAATGTAAACGCCTTCGTAAAGCAGCAAAAATTAAAAACCTAGATATAGATTTCAAATATGTTGATTAACATTGAGTAAGAGAGCCAAAGGTTAGAGTCCTATGGCCCTCTTGCCAACTATTCTATATCGTCTTCCAGCCCCTCCATCTTCAGCCAGTCCTCAAAGGACTTTCTGGAAATGCGGATCGTGTTGCCGATGCGGATCGTTTTGAACAATTAGGAGTTTGCGAGTTTATAGGCCGAGCCGCGGTCGATACCGAGAATGGCTGCGATGTCATTCACGGTGTATGTTCTGCTTTGGGGCATCCCTTTTTTGTTGGGTGTGCTGGCGTTCATAAAATGATTTTCCCTTTGCTAATGGATAAGGTACAATAAGTTTTGCAAATTGAAAAGTAAATAAAAAGAGACATGGTTTGCAGATCTCTGGTAGAATGAAGTTGCGACACACCATTCGAAAGGAGATAGCAAACCATGCCTGAAAAGATTGTACAGCTAAACGAGGAAGTTATTAAGGGGGCGCTCAAGGAACTTATACGAGGCAGTGTAGAGGAGACACTCAACGAGTTGCTAGAGGCAGAGGCCTACAAGCTGACCCAAGTTGCCCGGTGTGAGCGTAATGGGTAGCGTCAGGGTTACCGGAGCGGCCACTACATCCGGGGGACGTTACCCTGAAGGTGCCCAAGCTCAAGGGGATCTCCTTTGAGACTGCTATCATTGAGCGGTATCGCCGCCGTGAAAGCAGTGTGGAAGAAGCTCTCGTTGAGATGTATCTGGCAGGCGTATCCGTCCGGCGCGTAGAGGATATTACCGAGGCTCTGTGGGGCAGCAAGGTGTCGCCATCCACCATCAGTGAGCTGAACAAGAAAGCGTATGTCCACATTGAGGATTGGCGGAACCGCCCTTTGCAAGGAGGACGGTATCCGTATGTCTATGTAGATGGAATCTACCTGCGCCGAAACTGGGGCGGAGAGTTTGAAAATGTGGCCATTCTGGTGGCGATTGCGGTGAATGAGGACGGATACCGTGAGGTTTTGGGTGCTGCCGAGGGCATGAAGGAGGACAAGGCCAGCTGGGTCAGTTTCTTCCAATGGCTGCGTGGCCGTGGCCTGGATGGGGTCAAGTTGGTGGTTGGCGACAAGTGCCTTGGTATGCTGGAGGCTGTGGGAGAAGTATTCCCCGAAGCCAAGTACCAGCGCTGTACCGTCCACTTTTACCGCAACGTGTTCTCCGTAACGCCCCGTTCCAAGGTAAAGCTGGTGGCAAAGATGCTCAAAGCGATCCACGCCCAGGAAAGCAAGAAATCTGCCCGGGAGAAAGCCAGAGCCGTGGTGGAGGAACTGCGTTCCATGAAACTGAAGGGGACCGCCAAGAAGGTGGAGGACGGCATTGAGGAGACGCTGACTTACTGCAATTTTCGAGCCGGGGATGCGGACAAAAAGTTGGACTCCAAAAGGAAGGAGTTCATAAGGGATGTACACAAAAGAGCAGGAAGCGTATGCTTTGGCAGAGTATGAAAGGACAGGCTCGGTAATAGAAACTATCCGGAGATTGGGATATCCGAGCAAAGCAACGCTTTATCGATGGTATGAGCGAAAAAGAGCAGGGCTGGAGAATCAGCATGGCCGTGTGAGACAATATCCAATCGGTGCAGGACATTACAGCAATACACCTGAGCATCCGCGGAATGCACCAACAAAATTAAAATATGAAGCGATACAGCGTTGCTTTGAACAGGGTGAAGATGTAGAATATGTATCAAGAGAAATTGGATACAGTCGCGTGAGCATATATGCCTGGCGCAGGAAGTATCAGAAGTATGGGATGATAGGGCTTATGGCAAAGAAAAACAGTATACCAAGGCAGCCGTTATCAGAAATGGATGCTCCTCTGCAATCTGATGAACTTGAGGCACTCCGAACACAGATCAGGGAGCTGCAGCTCGAAGTGGATGTGTTGAAGGAGACAATTGAAGTATTAAAAAAAGACCCCGGCGCCGATCTGGCGGAACTCAAGAACCGTGAAAAGGCAGTGATCATCGGCGCCTTGGGGAAAAAGTATGCACTGCCGACGCTGCTGGTATATTTCAATATGGCCAGGAGCAGCTATTATTATCAGAAAGCTTCTCTGAGCAAGCCTGATAAATATATGCGGTATCGCGAAAAAATCAAATCGCTTTTCCGTGAAAACAGAGGGGCCTATGGATATAGACGTCTTCATCAGGCACTCAAACAGGAAGGGATTATTCTATCAGAAAAAGTAGTACGACAGATTATGAAGGACGAAAATCTGGTAGTGTTTGGGGCAAAGCAGAAAAAGTATTGTTCTTATTTAGGAGAAATAACGCCAGAGGTAGAGAACGTCCTTTGCCGTAATTTCCATGCGGATAACCCAAATGAAAAATGGCTGACAGATATCACGGAATTCGCTCTTCCGGAGGGTAAGCTCTATCTCTCGCCGCTCATTGACTGTTTCGATGGTCTGGTTGTGAACTGGACAGTCGGCCGCAGCCCCAATGCCGCTCTGGTCAATGCCATGCTGGATCAGGCGATTGCTGTTCTGCCAGAGGGACAACGCCCCATCATCCATACGGATCGCGGCTGTCATTACCGGTGGCCCGGATGGATCGAACGCATGGAGCGTGCTGGTCTTACCCGATCCATGTCCAAAAAGGGATGTTCCCCTGATAATTCAGCATGTGAAGGCTTTTTTGGGCGCTTAAAAAATGAAATGTTTTATGGCCGCTCATGGTCTGGCGTTTCCCTGGATGATTTTATTCAGGAACTCAACGCTTATATCCACTGGTATAACCACAAACGTATTAAGCTGTCTCTGGGCGGTTTGAGCCCTCTTGAGTACAGACATAAGTTGGGTCTTTTCGCGTAACCTGTCCAACTTTTTGTCCGCATCCCCGGCTTCTTCAAATTATGTGTAAACCTCCTGAGTGGTGTAGAATAGAAGCATCACACAGGAGGTTATACATATGGCCAGAAAGAATCGCACGCCGGAAGAAAAGGCCCGGCGGGAGAAAATCCGTGAACTGCTGCAGATGGCGAACATCGGCAGCATGGAAGACATCCAGAGCTTATTTAAAGAGACCATAGCCGAATTCATGGAGAACGGCCTGGAGGCGGAACTGGATGACGAGCTGGGCTACAGCAAGTATGACTATAAAAATAAGGACACGGATAACAGCCGCAATGGGCACAGCAGTAAGACGCTGCGTACGAGCTTTGGCGACGTAGAAGTATCCGTGCCTCGGGACCGGAAAGGCGAGTTTGAGCCGCAGGTGCTGAAAAAGAACCAGACCAGCATCAGCCAGGATATCGAGGAAAAGATCCTGTCGATGTATGCCAAGGGGATGACCACCGGAGATATTGAGACCCATATTCAGGATATCTACGGTATTTCGGTCTCGGACAGCACGGTCAGCCGGATCACGGACAAGATCCTGCCTGTGGCCAAAGAGTGGCAGCAGCGGCCTTTGGAGTCCATCTACGCCGTGGTATTTTTGGATGCCATCCACTACCATGTCCGCAGCGAGGGGCAGATCGTAAAGAAGGCGGTGTATATTGCCATAGGCATTGATCTGGATGGCCGGAAAGATGTACTGGGCATGTGGGTAGGCGAAAATGAGAGCGCCAAGTTCTGGGCGACCGTGCTTAACGGCCTGCGGAACCGTGGTGTGGAGGATATTTTCATCGCCTGCACGGATAACCTTGCCGGATTTGATGCGGCTATCCATGCAACCTTTCCTCAAACCGAAATTCAGAACTGCATCATCCACCAGCTGCGCAACTCCAGTAAATATGTGTCCTACAAGGACTTAAAGGCGCTCATGGCTGATCTGAAAGCAGTTTATGCCGCTGTAGATGAGCAGGCGGCACTGGATGCCCTGGATACCTTCGGGGAGCACTGGGACAGGAAATATCCGAAAATCTCCCAGTCCTGGCGGGACAACTGGGCAAACCTGAGCACCTATTTCAAGTACCCTCAGGAGGTGCGGCGGCTGATTTACACCACCAATGCCATCGAGGGCTTCAACCGCCAGCTGCGCAAGGTGACAAAAGCCAAATCCGTGTTCCCCACCGACGACAGCCTGCTGAAAATGCTGTATCTGGCCATGATGGATATCACGAAGAAGTGGACCGGCCGGCGGCAGGACTGGAGTGTGATCCACGCCCAGATGGCTGTCTACTTCGCCGAGCGCATGCCTGAGTAATGCCGTTTCGGATCGATGGCAGAGGGGATATGAATGCCTTCGTCTTGACATCCCCTCTCGCTGGCGTTATGTTGTTAACAAGGCGGCAGCCGTTTTACCCGTCTGCCGCCCATGATAAATTTTTCTCTATTTGCACCGCTTTTGGCGGTTACACAGAATTTGGGATTGTCCCAGATTCCACCCGGCAGGGCATATATACGCCATTCCATCAGCGCTGCAGCCGCACTGATTTAAGCCGTCAGGCAGGATCGCCTGTCAGCCAGAATCAGATTCGCCAGCGCGAACAGGATATTCAGTTTGGCAATCTGTTTTCGCAGACCTCGGTACCTGGTTTTCCGGTATCGAAGTTGGCCCTTTACTACCCCAAAGACATGCTCTACCTTGGCCCGTACGGAAGATTTCTCCTTTTCGCGGCGTTTGATCTGCCCGCGGGAACGATTGTCTGCGTGTTTACTCTGCGAGGGCCGTCTGTTGATTTTGTAACGGATCCGTTTCCTCTGGGTATTGAAAAGAACGGCGTCTTCGCGTTTTTCGGCGCCCAGGTATCCACTGTCCCCATATACGATATCCTCATCGCCGGTTAAAAGCTCCGGCACCATCGTCACATCGTGGATGTTGGCGCTGGTGACCTTTACTGTGTGCACCAAACCGCTGTCTTTATCCACACCGATGTGGGCTTTATAGCCAAAATGCCAACTATTCCCCTTTTTCACCGAGTGTGCTTCCGGGTCTCGTTTCTTTTCCCTGTTCTTTGTCGAGGACGGCGCTGCAATCAGTGTAGAGTCCACTATGGTTCCTTTCTTCAGCAGCAGCCCTCTTTCCTGCAGCAGATATACCACCTGCGCAAACAACTTCTCCTGCAGCCCGCTGCGGAGCAGCAAATTCCGGAACCGACCCAGTGTATCTCCGTCCGGTACCTGATTGCTCGATTCCACTCCGCAGAATTCCGAGAACGCACGGCTGTCGATCACTTCCGCTACCGTTGCCATGTCCGACAGATCATACAGGTTTTGCACCAGATAAATCCGCAGCATCCGTTCCAGATCGTAGGGCTTATTGCCGCGCTCTCCTTTGTAATAGTGCGGCCGGATCAGTTCGATCCACTCTCCCCACGGCACGATGCGCTCTATCTGACTCAGAAATTCTTTCTTCTTCGTCCGCACCTGGCTCAATTCATCGCTCAGGCCCGACAGACTCATCTGCTTA
>ERZ773258.2223-NODE-2223-length-12744-cov-15.647175_pt1 | contig 12744 bp, 10 predicted proteins | sample MGYA00511962_ERZ773258 | MGnify/ENA primary metagenome ERZ773258 (study PRJEB29015, sample SAMEA2737755) | human gut metagenome | biome: human gut; feature: human-associated habitat; material: faeces | place: China | collected 2012 ... | reverse complement strand
CTACAAAATTACCAACTCTATCTCATCTCCTGTTTACTGCGCAAATCTAAGGTATCTTTATGATCGGATAACAGTCCGAATTCGCCCGAGGCGATCCGAGCCACAGCCGATTTTGTGCAAAGATAGTGAAAGCCGAGAGAAAATGGGAGCTTGTTCCCATTTTTCCGAGACGCAGCCTATCTAAGACTATGTCAAAGATAGTGAAAGATGAGAGCAATCGTGCGGACTCGTGCCGAATCATTGTTTTTTGATTGCGAAATTCTTAAAAAAGATCGCGCCTTTCGGAAAAAACCTTAACTTTGTTAAAGTACCTCGCACCGGCGAAACGACACTTTTATTCGCTTGGCAGCTCATAGGCTGCCGAACGGCAAGAGATCGTTTTCGATAATTTTTCGGTTGCTACGAATGGAGCCAAAAGATTTATGTTATGAAAAAAATCGTCGTATTCCTGCTGCTTGTTTCAAATTTTTTCCCTTCGGGCTGCACCCGGCCGAAACAGTACGCCGACTATTCGCGGCACTCGGGTTTCGACCGTACGGAGATCGACAGCGCTACGCTGCGAAACCTCGAAGTATTGGGCCGTGTGTGGGGATTCGTGAAATATCACCATCCGGCATTTTCGGACGACCGGTACGACTTGGATTTCGAACTTTTCGAGTTGCTGCCTCTGATAGCCGATACCGCTCCTGCCGCTCGCAACGAGATATTGGCCCAGTGGATCGACGGCTTCGGCCGGTACAAAACAACGCCCGAGAAATACGAGAAGATACTGGCGTCGGATTCGGTTTTCGAACACCGCACCGACATCGGATGGATTCGGGATACGGCAACGCTCGGCCGCGAGCTTTCGGAGCGTCTGGTCCGGCTGCGTTCTGCCGACCGAACCGCAGGGAACCGTTACGTGTCGCAAACGTATTACGAAACCTATGACCAATGGTCTCCCAATCCCTGTTTCGACGGAGAAAAACCCTATTACGACTTGTCGAATCCCGACTACGGTTATCGTCTGCTCACGGTATTCCGTTTCTGGAACATGGTCGAATATTTCTTTCCAAGTAAATACTTGACCGACAAGGACTGGAACGATGTTCTTCCCGAATATATCCGGCGTATGGCACACCCGACGGGCAGTTACCTGCGGGAAACGCGACGGATGATCGCGGAACTCGACGACAACCACGCACAATACGGCGGAGGAATCTTCGAATTGTTCGGCCGTTATCGAGTCCCTCTCAACACAGGCTTCGTCGAAGGGCGGCTCATCGTCGTAACGCCCGATACCGTCCCGGTGAAGAGCGAGCGGAAAGCTCCCTTTCAGGTGGGGGACGAAATCGTCGCTGTCGAAGATAAACCGGTCGAATATTACATGGCACAAACCAGGGAATTCATTTCCTGCTCCAACGAGAACGACGTGCTGGCAGCTACGGCCGATCAAATTCTGCGCACTAAAGAGAATCGGCCGCTATCGATCCGCTACCGCCGTGACGGAGTGACGAGGGACACGTTGGCCGACGTAACAAAGATGCCAGGACATTTCGGTTGGAATTACCTTTGGAAATACCACAAGACATTCTCGATGCTCGAAGATTCGATCGGGTATATCTGTCCGAACAAACTCTCGAAAGAGGAGGAGATACCGGAGATCTCAAACGGCCTGAAAAAAACAGAGGATTGATTATCGATTTACGCTATTATCCTTCACAAGATTTTAATGAATTTGTAAGCCAGTACATTGTTCCGGACAGTGTTAAATATACGGTCCGATTTACTTACCCCGATCTTGCATTGCCGGGCGTATTTTACGCGAGAGACTATTCTTATCCGACATATAAAACGGAAAAATACAACGCCCCTATCATTATAATGGTTAATGAAGGGACGCAAAGTTACGGGGAAACATCCGTACAAAAAATCCAAAATAATCCATATACTATAACGATCGGTTCTCAAAGCGCCGGAGCCGATGGCAATATCAGCAAATTTACGTTGCCTCGGGGAGTACTCGGCGCATTTTCCGGGTTAGGGTGGTATTATCCCGACGGATGGGTGGTGAATCGGCAGGGTGTGAAGATCGACCACGAAGTACGACCCACCCTCGAAGGCGTTCGGGAAGGGCGGGACGAAGTGCTGGAAACTGCATTGAACCTAATCGAAGCGAATACCGAAGAAGAGTAGGCGAGTTCGGGCGCAAGATGAGAAACGGCGCTGCGGGTGTTGAATCCGCAGCGCCGTTCTGAAATATCCGTACCCGTTCCGCCCGAACTTCGGAAATTACTCCACCGGTTCGTAAGAGATCGAGGAGTCCTCGTCCGTACGCTCGATCTTCATGATTACCGGGCGGAGTCCGTCGTTGCAGGAACAGATCGCCACGCCTTCCTTCGTGATCCAATCGCCGAAATAGAACTTTCCGGCGCCGTGCGACAGGGCGAATACATATTGATAGACCGCCTTCCACGCTTCGTCGCAAAAACCTTCGGGTTTGGCATAGTCCGCATAAAAGACCTGTCCCTCCCGCATCATCGGGCACTTCGTAAAGCCGGGAGCGGCATACTCCCGTGCCAATTTCTCGTTCAGAGTCCGTTGCAGGATCGTAATTTTACAGCGCTTCATAATCTTGTCTTTCGCTCGGAACCCGTTCTGCGGGCGGACAGACTTGCCTCCCGCAGACAGGCGTTTCAAAAATCAAGCCCGCACCTGCGCACCCGCCTTGCGTTCGAACTGAGCTGTCAGGTTGGCCATCGCCTGCTCGATCATCTTGTCGGTCAGCGTCTGGGTCTTGTCCTCCAGTACGAAACTCAGGGCATACGATTTTTTACCTTCGGGCAGCTTGTCGCCCTCATAGACATCGAAGAGCGAAACTCGTTTGAGCAACTTGCGTTCGGCCGCGAAAGCAATATCACGCAGCGCGGAGAAAGTCACCTCCTTGTCGATCAGCAGCGCCAAATCGCGTTTTACCTCCGGGAACTTGGAAAGCTCTTTAGCCGAGACCTTATTCTTGCGTGTAGCCTTGACCAGGGCCCCGAAATCCATCTCCAGATAATAAACATCTTGTTTCAGGTCGAAAGTCTTGCGCAGCTTCGACGAAACGACGCCCATCTGTACCAATTCTCTGGCCTTGTCGTTGAGCGAGAAGGAGAGTGCATCCCCGTAAAGATCGCTGCGGAGCGATTCGGACTTGAGCGTATAAAGGTCTAGCCCGAAACGACGCAACAGCTTCTCGGCAATCGCTCGCAGCGTAAAGAACGATGCCTGCTCCGGTTTCCGGTTCCACGAAAGAGGCGCAGCGATGCCGGTTACGGCGATCGCCAGGCGGAACTGCTCGGAATAAGCCTTCAGCGGCTCTTCCGGCATAGCGGCCGTCGCATCGTAAAAATAGCAGTTGCCGAACTCGTACAGCTTCAGGTCGCCATTGCGGTGGTTGGCATTCAACTGCACGGCTTCGAGCATATTGAAAAGCAGCGTCTGTCGCATGACGTTCAGATCGTTGCTGAGCGGATTGAGTATCTTCACGCAATGCTCCGGCTTGTAAGAGGTGAGACCCTCGTAATAAGCCGCTTTCGTCAGCGAATTGGACATGATCTCCGTAAAGCCGTTAGCCGTCAGGAAATCGGCGGCGAGGTTCATCAGCTTGTTCCGGTCGGGTTTCGGCGCGTAGGAGAGCGCCGAATTGACGTGCGAGGGAACAGGGATGTTATTGTAGCCGTAGATGCGGAGAATCTCCTCGACCAAATCGGCCTCGCGCGTCACATCGACCCGATAGGGCGGCACGGCCACGCGCCAGAGGTCACCCTCCTCAGCCTCGATTTTAATGTCGAGCGCACCGAGAATCGTGCGGATCGTATCGGCAGGAATCTCTTTGCCGATCAGACGATTGACACGCTTTATATCGAGTTCCACTTTGAACTTTTCGATAGGAGCGGAGCAGATATCCGTAATTTCGGAGGCGATCTCTCCTCCGGCCAGCTCCTTCATCAGCAGGGCGGCACGCTTGAGGGCATAGACCTGTATGTCGGGATCCACGCCGCGCTCGAAGCGGAACGAAGAATCGGTGTTCAGACCGAAGCGCTTGGCCGTCTTGCGCACCCAGACCGGGTTGAAATAGGCGCTCTCGATGAATACGTCGGTTGTCGTATCGCTCACGCCCGAATCCAACCCGCCGTAAACGCCCGCAATACACATGGGTTTCGCAGCCGAGCAGATCATCAGGTCGTTGGCCGTGAGCTTGCGCTCTACGCCGTCGAGCGTCACGAACGGAGTACCTTCCTCGCAGGTTCTGACCACGATCCGGCTGCCGTCGATCTTCGCTGCATCGAAAGCGTGCAGGGGCTGTCCCAGTTCGAAAAGTACGAAATTGGTAATGTCCACCAGGTTGTTTTTCGGGGTAATGCCCGCAGCCCGCAGGCAGTTCTGCATCCATTCGGGCGAAGGGCCTATCTTACAATTCTTGACCGTAACGCCCGCATAGTGCGGTGCGGCTTCGCTGTTTTCCACTTGCACGTCGATCTTCAGATCGCGGTTATCGACGGCGAAAGCGCTCACGTCGGGCCATTGCAGTTCGACGGGCTTGCCCTGGCTTTTAAGATAGGCCGCCAGATCGCGTGCCACGCCGATATGCGACGCCGCATCGATGCGGTTGGGTGTCAGCCCGATGCCGATGACATAGTCGTCCTCCAGCTTCAGATACTCCCGGGCCGGCTGACCGACTTTCGCGTCGGCCGGCAGCTCCATAATGCCCTCATGCGAAGCTCCGATACCCAGTTCGTCCTCGGCGCAGAGCATGCCGAGCGACTCCACGCCCCGGATTTTGCTCCGCTTGATCTTGAACTCCTCCTCGCCGCCGTTGGGGTAGAGCACCGCACCCACCGTAGCGCAGAGGACCTTGAGACCCTGCCGACAGTTGGGAGCACCGCAGACGATCTGCAACAGAGCCTCGCCGCCTACATCCACCGTCGTCAGATGCAGGTGGTCCGAATCGGGATGATCCGTGCAGGTCAGCACCTCGCCGACCACGACGCCCGCGAGTCCGCCTCGGATCGATTCGATCTTTTCGAAGCTCTCGACCTCCAGGCCGATATCGGTGAGGATCGTCGCCATTTCTTCGGCCGACAGATCGGTTTTAAGGTAGCGTTTCAGCCAGTTATAGGAGATATTCATAGTATGTGTAATATTTTATTATTGACAAAGAGTAAGCAAAGGTATAAAAATATCCCGATTTTATCCCCGCAAAAGAGCGGTAATTACGAAGACGGCCAGCACCGTGCTCGCAATGCCGTTGAGCGTGCCGAAAGCGATGCCGATATTCCGCTGCCGTGTCGGGGTCACCAACAGGTGTTCGGCGACGAGGATCAGCGTGAAAATCCCTTCGCCGAGCCAGAGCCAACCGTTCTGGGGACAATACGACCCGAACCAGAAAAGTGCCGCGACGCTCACCACATGCAACAGAATACTGAACAGGAGCGACACCCGTGCCGAAAAACGGGCCGGGATGGAGTAAAGGCCGTTCTTGCGGTCGAAATCGGCGTCCTGCAACGCATAGATGATGTCGAAGCCGCCGCACCAGGTCATCACCAGCAGCGCCAGGATACAGGGCGGCCATGCGAAATGCCCCGTGACGGCGATGTACGCCCCCACCGGAGCAATACCCAGCCCCAGACCGAGCACCAGATGCGCCAGCGCGGTGAACCGCTTGCAATAGCTATACATCAATATAACGAACAGAGCCACAGGAGACAGCAGACCGGTAAGTAAATTGATGGTAGAGGCCGTGACGATGAACAGCAGCGCATTGACGATCACGAAACGGAGCGCTGCCCGGGCACTGATCTTTCCGGCCGGAATTTCTCGGTCGGCCGTGCGGGGATTGGCCCGATCGATGCGGCGGTCGGCCCAGCGGTTGAAGCCCATCGCGGCGTTGCGGGCGAAGACCATGCAGAGCAACACCTGCAAGAGCAGCACCACCCAGCCGTACCTGCCCGAACAGTCCGAAGGGATTCCCTCGGTACGCAGGGCATATACGAAGCCGATGAGGGCGAAAGGCATGGCGAAAATCGTATGGGCGAACTTGACCAGTCCGGCATATTGACGTATCATTGTCGATTCGATTTTATGGTCGCAAAAGTAATCATTTTTTTCGGCAGCAGAATACGGTCAGGGCAAGAAATCAGCCCCCGACAGCTCCTGAAATCCATTGTTTTTCTCCGGAAAGATATTATCTTTGCACAACTTAATTAAGGATTTCACCCGACGATGAAAAACATACGCAATTTCTGCATCATAGCCCATATCGACCACGGCAAATCGACACTGGCCGACCGTCTGTTGGAAAAGACCAATACGCTCAACCAGCGGGAAATGCAGGCCCAGGTCCTGGACAACATGGACTTGGAGCGCGAAAAAGGCATCACCATCAAGAGCCATGCGATCCAGATGGAATACCTGGCCCGCAACGGCGAAAAATACGTACTCAACCTGATCGACACTCCGGGCCACGTGGACTTTTCCTATGAGGTATCGCGTGCCATCGCCTCGTGCGAAGGGGCTTTGCTCGTAGTCGATGCCACGCAGGGTATTCAGGCGCAGACCATATCGAACCTCTACCTGGCCGTCGAGCACGACCTGAAGATCATTCCCGTACTGAACAAGATCGACATGGATTCGGCGATGATCGACGAAGTGAAGGATCAGGTAGTCGATCTGCTGGGTTGCGCCCCGGACGAGATCCTCTGCGCCTCCGGCAAAACGGGGCTGGGCGTGGAAGAGGTACTCGAAGCCATTGTCGAGCGGATTCCGGAGCCTCAGGGCGATGCGAACGCTCCGTTGCAGGCATTGATCTTCGACTCGGTGTTCAACCCCTTCCGAGGCATCATCGCCTATTTCCGCGTCTTCAACGGTACGATCCGCAAGGGCGAGCATGTCAAATTCTTCAACACGGGCAGCGAGTACGACGCCGACGAGGTGGGTGTGCTGAAGCTCAAGATGCAGCCCCGCGACGAAATCCGTGCCGGAGACGTGGGCTACATCTGTTCCGGCATCAAAACTTCGTCGGACGTCAAGGTGGGCGATACGATCACATCGGTCGAAAACCCCTCGACGGAGGCCATCGCCGGTTTCGAGGACGTGAAGCCGATGGTCTTCGCGGGTGTCTATCCCGTCGAAGCCGACCAGTACGAAGACCTGCGGGCTTCGCTCGAAAAATTGCAGCTCAACGATGCCTCGCTCACGTTCGAACCCGAAAGTTCGCTGGCACTGGGCTTCGGCTTCCGCTGCGGATTTCTCGGACTGCTGCACATGGAGATCATCCAGGAACGCCTCTACCGTGAATTCGACATGGACGTCATCACGACCGTCCCGAACGTATCCTATAAAATCACCACGACGCAGGGCGACGTGCTCGAGGTGCACAACCCCTCGGGCCTGCCCGAAATAACCAAAATCGCCTCGATCGAGGAGCCTTATATCCTGGCTCAAATCATCACCAAGTCGGATTTCCTGGGCAACGTGCTCAAGCTCTGCATCGACAAGCGGGGTATCATGAAAAACCAGACCTTCATCACGCAGGATCGCGTGGAGGTCAATTTCGAGATGCCCCTGTCGGAGATCGTGTTCGACTTCTACGACAAGCTCAAGAGCATTTCCAAGGGCTACGCCTCGTTCGACTACCACCGCATCGGGTTCCGTCCGAGCAAGCTGGCCAAACTGGACATCCTGCTCAACGGCGAACCGGTCGATGCCCTTTCGTCGCTGATCTATGCCGACCACGCCTACGATTTCGGACGCAGAATGTGCGAGAAGCTCAAGGAGCTGATCCCGCGCCAACAGTTCGACATCGCCATTCAGGCAGCTATCGGTGCCAAGATCATCGCCCGCGAAACGGTCAAGGCCGTGCGCAAGGACGTGACGGCCAAATGCTACGGCGGCGACATCTCCCGAAAGCGCAAGCTGCTGGAAAAACAGAAAAAGGGCAAGAAACGTATGCGACAAATCGGCAATGTCGAAGTACCCCAGTCGGCCTTTCTCGCCGTATTAAAAATGGATTAGCTATGAAAAAGACGATTATCGACCTGTTCGAATCCTCCGTTGAAAAATACGGAAAGAAAACCTTCCTGCTCGAGAAGCGTCATCACGCCTTTCAGCCCACGACTTACGCAGAAACCAAGGAACAGGCCCTGGAAGTGGGGGCCGGATTAGCTTCGCTGGGCATCCGCCCCAAAGACAAGGTCGCCATCCTGGCCGAAGGAAGCAACGGCTGGATCATCTCCGAGCTGGGTATCTTCTATGCCGGAGCGATCAGCGTTCCGCTGTCGGTCAAACTCGAAGAGTCGAACGATCTGTTGTTCCGGCTCCGCCACGCCGAGGTCAAGGCGCTGTTCGTTTCGAAACAACAGCTTCCGAAGATCCGCCGCATCCGGGCGGAACTGCCGGAACTCGAACAGATCATCGTCCTGGGACACATTCCGCTCGAAAGCGGCGAAACGGCCTACGGCATGCTCAAACGTCTGGGCCGCGACTATTTGGCCGGGCACAAGGAGGAATTCCTCAAAATAGGGCAGGCGATCCGGAACGACGACTACGCCACGATCACCTACACGTCGGGCACGACGGCCGATCCGAAAGGCGTCGTCCTGACCCACCGCAACTACACGGCCAACGTCGAACAGTCGCTCTCGCGCATCGACATCCCGTCCAGCTACCGCACGCTCATCATCCTGCCGCTGGACCACTGTTTCGCGCACGTGGTAGGATTCTACATCATGATCGCCTGCGGCGCCAGCGTGGCGACCGTACAAATAGGGGCGACCCCGATGGAGACGCTCAAGAATATTCCGCAGAATATCCGCGAAGTGAAACCCAACTTCCTGCTGTCGGTGCCGGCGCTGGCCAAAAATTTCCGCAAAAACATCGAAACCTCGATCCGGGCCAAAGGACGTTTCACCGAACGGTTGTTCGACTTCGCGCTCCGCACGGCCTATATCTACAATCAGGACGGCTACCACAGAGGCAAGGGCTGGCGGATCCTGCTGGCACCCGTCGTGGGACTTTTCGACCTCGTACTGTTCCGCAAGGTGCGGGAGGCATTCGGCGGCAGCCTGGAGTTTTTCGTCGGGGGCGGCGCACTGCTCGATTCGGAGCTGCAACGCTTCTTCTATGCCATCGGTATCCCGATGTTCCAGGGATACGGACTCTCGGAAGCTACACCCGTCATTTCGACCAATTCGCCCAAGTACCACTGGCACAAGTTCGGATCGTCGGGCAAGATTCTCGAACCGCTCGACCTGAAAATCCTCGACGAAGAGGGGCGTGAACTGCCGCGCGGCCAGAAGGGTGAAATCGTTATCCGGGGTGAAAACGTCATGGCAGGCTACTGGAAAAATCCCGATGCGACGGCGGCGACCGTCCGCAACGGCTGGCTCCACACGGGCGATATGGGCTATGTTTCGGAGGACGATTTCCTCTACGTATTGGGGCGCTTCAAGAGCTTGCTGATCGCCAGCGACGGAGAGAAGTACAGCCCCGAAGGAATGGAGGAGGCGATCGTCGATAAATCGCCCTTCATCGACCAGATCATTATCTATAACAACCAAAGTCCCTTCACCGGGGCGATCGTCGTGCCCAACCGCGACGCCCTGCGCCGCGAACTCGACGCCCGCGATATCCGGGAGGGTAGAGCGTCTGCGGCCGCCGACATCCTCGGTGCGGAGATCGACCGTTACCGGGCCGGCGGCCCCTATGCCGGAGAATTCCCCGAACGGTGGCTTCCGGCGGGACTGGCTATCGTGGACGAGCCTTTCACCGAGCAAAACGGCCTGATAAACAGCACGATGAAAATCGTCCGCAACAAGGTGGAAGAGCATTTCCGCGACCGGATCGACTACCTCTATACTCCGGAAGGAAGGGAGTTGCGCAACGAGAAAAACCTCGCGTCGCTACGGAAAATGGTAGAATAACCTGAAATTTTACCGCCCGAAGAGTTGATAAATAAAAAAATCGGAGTAACTTTGTTCTCCGAATGCGGGAGTAGCTCAGTGGTAGAGCATCAGCTTCCCAAGCTGAGGGTCGCGGGTTCGAGCCCCGTTTCCCGCTCACGAGGTCCTTTTCGAAGGACCTTTTTTGTTAGGCAAGATTACATAATATAGAAGTAAACGATTCTGGACATCAATGATATGCAGAATCGTTTCGTTTTAATACCGGAACAAAGAGCGAACAGCAGCGAAAGTACGATTATCAGGATCGCCCCCTGAAAGTTCCAAAAACAGTCAGCCTTATTTTCCTTTATCCATCTGCTTCTCCAGCAAAGAAATTACCCGGTTCATCTGCTCGTCCCGCTCCTTGAAACTGTCGGCCTGCTTTTTTATTACCTCCCAAGCATCCCTGGGAATCAACACTTCATCGGAGCCTGCCGGTCGCCCGACATAATACTCCTGGTCGTTTACCAAAAGCTCATTCCCGCCTTCCATTGCCGGATAGTGAACGACATTCAGCATCGGTCCTTCACCGTTCAACAGCCAATCTTTATTCAATTCGGGATAGCGGGCGAAAATTTTACCGAGTTTATCACGGCTCGGTTCATGTTTCAGTTTCGACAGATAGGCATTCGATAGTCCGCACTCGCGTTCGAAGCGCCCCGGCTTGATGCCGCTCATCCTGCAAAATTCCATTATTCTGTCCTTGACCGTCATACCAAAAGTAGTTTATAATAAAAACCGTATTTATAAAAATAAATTATAGAAAATTCCTCGACATACAGATTTAATTCTTCGAATATTATCTATACTTATAGTATCAAACAGATCGAACGAATAGTGTTCGAAAAACCGAACGAAAAAAATTATAACAAATATAATATCATTCTTTCGATAATGCGACGACAAGTATATAAAAAGGTAATCGAAATCGCACCCGATCTGAAACGACAGATCGCTATGGAAATGGGGTGCACGGTAGATACCGTGTATAATGCGCTCAACTTGAGCAACCCGACCACGGGTGCACAACCGGACAGGATCCGCCGTCGGGCTATGGAATTGGGCGGCAAGGAGAACCGAAAAATCCGCTGGATCAATTATTGACGCCCCAACCTCTCGTGCGAACGAAAACAGCCGGAAAAAAGAGGTCGTATTACAAACCGCAACGAAGTCTTCCACCACATCGTGCTTCCGCACAATGCTTTGCGCGAATAACGCTCACCGACAAAAAACGGGGAGCAATCGGGAGAGGCGGAATAAGTAGAAATACAAAGAGGAAACGGGAGATTTTCCCGTTTCCTCTAATTTTCTATAAACGCCCCGCCGACGGAAACTTACCTCCAAATCCGAACGCATAGCCGGAAGTATGAATTAAAAAAACGAACATCCTTCCGAAATTTTTCCTATATTTGCATCATACATAAGACACAAGAGGGGTGCCTTCGTCGGGAAAGACCGGAAAGGCTGAGATCATACCCTATGAACCTGATGCGGTCAGTACCGCCGGAGGAACTTGTTCATAGACCGTAATTTTCTCGTCGAAGCATCTCCGCAATTACGGTAAATCATGGAAGTATTCATCAATCACTCACCCGTCGAAACCGACGCAGCAACGACGCTTGCCGAACTGCTGATGCAGGAGGGTATCGCCGCCGACGGAATCGCCGCAGCGATCGACAACAAGGTCGTTCCCCGCAGCGAATGGCCGACGACCCATTTGCAGGCCGGAGCGAAAATCACCGTCATACGCGCCGTGTGCGGAGGATGATGCGCATCATCGTCATCACCGACACGCCGTTCGCTGCGTCGGAAGCGGAGTCGATCCGGATTCTGCTCTCGGAAGGAGTCGATCGGGTGCATCTGCGCAAACCGCAATCGGCCGAAGCCGACATGCGCCGCCTGATCGAGATGCTGCCGCCCGAACTATATCCTCGCCTGACTTTGCAAGATCATCTGTATCTAGCCGGGGAGTACGGCATCGGAGGAGTACACCTGAACGCCCGCAACCCGGAGATCCCCGCCGGATTCGGAGGCCTGGTAAGCCGTTCGTGCCACTCGTTCGAGGAGCTCGCATCGCACCCGACGGAAGACTACCTTTTTCTCAGCCCGATTTACGACAGCATCTCCAAAACCGGCTACCGAGCGGGGTATGCACCGGACGAACTCCGGGAGGCATTCGTGCAGGGCATCATCAATCCGCGCATCGCAGCGCTCGGCGGCATCCGGCCGGAACACCTGCCCGCGTTACAGGAGTACGGATTCGGGGGAGCGGCCTTTCTCGGGTACATCTGGCAGGGCGCTACGCCCGGAGAACTGGTGCGGCGCATGCTGGAAATACGAAAATTCAACCGATAAACCGGCGGAGCGCACCGGAATCGGTCCGATAAAAATACTTTAGTGTGCCTCTTGGGAGGCGCAGCGTCCCAAAATCCCATCCGAGGAGGAGGGGCGGGGAAGGTCGGAATTACAGAATCGGCCACGAGCCGCGATAATCGACCGCCGGTTCGAGGTTACGACCGTCAGATAACAGGCCCATTGAATATGTTATTATTTGAAATTATGTTACAGTTCATTACCCACCACACCGACCGCTACGACGAAATCGCCGGAACACGGGCCGTACTCGAAGGAGGCTGCCGCTGGGTGCAGCTCCGCATGAAAGACGCTCCGGCGGAAGAGGTGCTGCGCATAGGACGTGAAATCGAAAAGCTGTGCCGGGAGTACGGCGCGAAATTCATCCTCGACGATCACGTGGAACTCGTCCGCGAACTGAATGCCGACG
>ERZ773258.2218-NODE-2218-length-12780-cov-3.330609_pt1 | contig 12780 bp, 15 predicted proteins | sample MGYA00511962_ERZ773258 | MGnify/ENA primary metagenome ERZ773258 (study PRJEB29015, sample SAMEA2737755) | human gut metagenome | biome: human gut; feature: human-associated habitat; material: faeces | place: China | collected 2012 ... | reverse complement strand
ATGTCTTTCATGCTTTGAACTCCGTTTACGGCCGCACAAGATTCATATTGCATCGCAAAAGTATCCGGGAAAGACATCAACTGCATTTGTGCAAGAGGCAGCCTTTCTTCCTCATTACTTTTATTTTCAAATGTGCAGGTAACTAATAAATACCATACGGAGCCGATTCCTGCATAAGATAAACTTCCCGCACCGTACTGTGCTTTCATTTCTTCTTCGGATAAAATCGTAAGTTCTTCCGCTCTTAAGGAAAAACCATTTACTTCCACCGTATCTCCAAGGCCATACTCCACAAGCGGTGCTGCCGGATACCGGGTATTGATCGTATAGATGCAAAACCCGCCGAATACGCCAACAACCGCCAGCAAAGCCACAAGCAGTATAACCATGAGCCGTCTCATCGGTTTCTTCATATCCGCACTTCCTTTTCATTCAGCGAAGCTTGTACGTCAAAATGTTCTTTAATTTTTCCGTTTTCTATAATCAAAATTTCATCCGTCAGCAATTCCAGTTCTTCTTTATCGTGAGAAGCCACAATAATTACTGCACCGTTTTTCTTTTGCTTTTCGAGCAGCTCCCGCACCATAACTACGCCGGATTCATCCAAAGCGTTCGTCGGCTCATCCAACAAAATCAAAGCCGGGTTTTCCATAACAGCAGAAGCAATTCCAAGGCGCTGCTTCATACCAAGTGAAAACTTTCGGTATTTTCGCGTATCTTCCGGGTCAAGCCCCACCGCAAGAATGGCCGCTTTAATTTCTTCATCGGAAATTCGATTTTGTATAGAAGCAATGGTCTTAAGATTTTGAAAAGCCGTGTAACCGCTGATAAACCCCGGATTTTCAATCAGCACACCGGTACTCTCTGGAAAGGAAATATCCTTGCCGATTATTTTGCCGTCTATGCACACGCACCCTTCCGTCGGATTGATCAATCCGCAAATTGCGCGCATCAGCATCGTTTTGCCGGAACCGTTTTTTCCGCGTAAACCGTAGATTTTCCCGCTCTCAAACGTATAGCTTACATGGTCAAGCACGGTCGCCTTACCGATCGTTTTTACATAGTCTTTTACTTCAACGCGCATTTGTACGTTCCCCCTTTAAATAAATGTCTTTTCGAGCAAAAATAACCGTACCGATTGGAATAAGCAAAAGAGATGCCAAAAGCCATATAAGGCAGGAAATCCAGACCAAATGCAGTTCGTAGTATCGTGTTTGCATACCGGCTGCCCAGATATACCACGGCGAATCCACAAATAGTGCAAGTGTAACGGAGCCGGAAAGCAAAATCAGCGTCACCGCCGGATTTACACCAAGCATCGTAATAAACTGCCCAATCAGCGATACGCTCAAAACAGCGCAAAACGGTGCAGCCAACACATAAATGCCGGAAAGTCTTACGGTATAATGAAACATCGGGCACAGGGTTATGCCGGTTAAAATCAATGCAGCAAACGAAATCGTTACCGTGCAGACCATCCAACAGCATTTACTGAGCCACCATGCCGATTTACTGCCGGTTTTCATGAGCATGCACTCTCCGAAGCTTCCAAGGCTGCTGCTCGTATAATCATTTGTAATGAGAAGCAGAAAAATTTGAAAACCTACCCATTCAAGGCACAGGCTTAAACTGTTGGGTGTAACCACATCATCTCCGAAAAACATCAAAGACAAAATGCCGGAAAGATCATGCGGCACTTCATAGCGCTGAAAAAGCAGTCCCTTCAGCACGCAAAACACCGCTAAGAAAAGCGCCGGAAAAAAACGCCAGGCACGGTGCAGAACACCCAACTTCCAATCGATGAAAAAAGCACGTTGAAAGCTCTGCAGCTGATTTTTCTGTTTGCGCACAGAAACTCACTCCTTACGCAAAAATTCCCTTTTTTCGGAAATCAAATAACCGATAAGCCCTAAAACTGCACAGATACATATCGGAATTAAAAAGCGAAATTCCGGTACAGCAGATAAGAGATAATCCGCCGGCGAGATAAAGAGGGACGCATATAATAACGGTTTTCCGTTAACGGCCATGACCGCTGCATCAAACCCGGCATACCCCAGATACAAGATCCAACTAAGGATCTCCATTCCGAGCCATTTCCCGAGCAATTCCACTGTCATCGGCAAAGCACAGGCAATCCACAGCGTCAAAAATTGGCTGCATAAAACGCGTACCGGCGAAAGAGCTCCAAAATACGTTTTAATCGCCTGCACCGTTTCTTCGGCACGAATATCCATACAGCTACTCGCTGTTAGATAAGCAAAGCCGTCTTCTGGCAGTGCATTCCAGTTATAAAAGCGTTGTGGGGCATACCGAAATGAAAGCAGTCCGGCAATAACCATACACACTATGGAAAGCAAAAAGCTCAAGATCAGTAAGCACAACCCCTGCCGCGCATATAAAGTGCTCTTGTTGTGAAAGCGCAGCAAAATATCATACGAAAAATCGCCGTGCAGAACACGGTACGCCAAAAGCAGCCCTACAATCGGCAATACGACCGCCGTAAACCCGCGAAAGCCTGCAAAAGAGAATATATCCAAATAGCAAAGATTTTCTATTGCATAGCCGTCAGACCAAATCACCAGGTCAATGATGCAGTATAGGGAAACCGCGCAAATACCGATCATAAGCAACAACAGCTTCCAGTGTGATGCTATTTTTCTCTTAAAGTAGAGCATATTTTTCCTCTCAGAATATATCTCGCTTCCGACCGGCCATAAAATAGCCGCCTATGCCGAGTGCAGCATAAATAATTGTAGAGATCAAAACCGATACAGCTTGATGATGGCTTCCCCCTGCAGGGTGCGCTAACATCAAAAAATAGAACGGATTTGCACCCATCAGTTCTGGAAAGGTAAGAAACGAAAATATCGTTGTAATCGCCATCCAAATGATAAACGGCGCAATCAGCACCAAAAAACGATTTTCAATGTAGAACGAAAACAGTAAGCCAAAGGAAGCAAATATAATACCATATACAGCGACCAGTAAGACCGCCAATACAAAATATAACGGAAAGCATGTAAAATACAGCTTTCCCCACAGTGAAAAGCTGCCGGAAAGCACTATTTCGCCGCCATAAGCATACGGCTGAAAATAAGGAACCTTCATTGCCACAAGGAAAAAATCAAGCAGAAAAGGTACCGTAACCACAACTGCAGCCGTTGCAGCCACCGCGATGAACTTTGCAACATAATAGCTCTTTGCCGTAGTCCTCGTCAAAACAGATTTTATGTAGCCGCTGCGCATATCAGCACTTAAAGAGGCTGCCATCGGCAAGGCCGCCAAAATCGGCATAACCGTCATAAACACGCTGGCTTGTCCGTCTAATGTCATTCCCATCAAGCTTTTAGCCACATTATTCGGCGGAAACATCATTTTTTCGTTCCAATAAATAACATCTCCTGCATGAGAAAAGCCCACCGGCGCCCCTTCCATGCAACAGCCATGCCAAACTGCGATCGCACAGCCTATGAGTAAAGCCAACCAAAAGCCATACCCCGTAAAACCGCGCCGTAACTCCGATGAGATCAAGCGTTTGTTCATACCGCCACCTCTTTCTATGCAGCAAACCAGTCGTTCACGATCTCTGTGACATTAAAAGCAGCCATTTGTGTTCCACTGGAACTAATGGTAATTGCATATTTGAACGCCATTTCCTCGTACACTCCGGTAGCGTAGTTTTGCTCCATAACATTCAAATTTGAAACGCCATCTTTTGCTGCCGCTTCATCATCCACAACTATGTATGAAAATTTATTTTGAATCAGCACAACGATCAGCACATCTCGGGGTTCCCCGGGACGAACCCAAACATGCCCGGAATTACGGGGATCTTCCTCCTCTGTTGTAGACACAGCCACCCTATTTTCCAATATCATCTTATCACTTGCGTTTTCTCCCCCGCCTAAAGGGTAGCCATCCGGGTTATATTGTACTACGTCACATTCGCCAACAAGAAATTCTATATGATCGGCTGTTCCATCGTAATTTAAACGCAGTGTAACGTATGCCAAAACATAATCCGGATTCGTGATCTTGCCAGATTCATCCATTGTGCAGTCCCCATCAACAGAATAGGTAAAGCTTCCGTCCTCCTGTGTCAACCCGTATTCTAACATATCGGAAACGTGTACATCTATCACTTCGGCTTTGAAGTCGCCTCGAGTATAAATCGGTGCTTCGCCCGTTTCGGTTGTCAACGTACCGTCTTCCGTACACAAAATATGATACGTCTGGTCACATGCCAACCATTGCGGTTTCCCATACATACTTTCATATTCTTCTTTGGGCGTCATGGTTTTTGCAGGTGTCGAAACCTCTGCGGAAGAAGCTTCATTTTCTGAAGAAATCTCTTGCGAGGACAAAATTTCTTCCGAAACAGAGGGCGGCAATTCCGTATTTTCTAACGCCGGACTTTTTCCGAGCACAACGCCCAAAACAGCCAAAATAATGCAAATGCACAGTGCAACAACTGCAGCTTTCGATTTCATAGAATCACCTTTTACCAAGGAAAGATCAATCAGGAGGGCAATTTCATTTTTTACACGTTACTTTTTCTGAAGCAAAAGTTCAATTAAATGCCTCTGTCCGGTTAAATACTATCCGGACTCCATACTCCATGAACATTATGATAGCTCTTACCGCTAACGCCAACTAAAACAGCATAATCATATCCATCTTCCTTAACCCAACTGGATATATAGTGCCATTCCCCAGCAGAAGTAAATCTTACATAATCGGAATCATATCTCACTGCCTTGTGATAAGACGACGGTAATGAAGTTCCACAGCCTCCCGGAATATTTTCTGCTTTTGCTCCTGCACCGTAACACGTAACGTAATACGCACCACCCATATCCGTCATTTTAGCATATAAAGAAGATGTGTCTTCTTTTGCTCTGGATTTTGTCCAACTCATAGGTGTAGTTGCGTTAAAAGTAAACGTGAATGCTTCATCATCATTGTTTTTTGCACTAACAGTGGTTATCCCCAACGACGCTACAAGCATCACGACCAGTAACGCAGAAATAATTCTCGATACCTTCTTGCTTTTTAACATAATCTTCACCCTTTCCTTTAACTGGCTTTATTGCCCTCCTGATTGCACAGAAGTGAAACACACTCACTTTCTTAAGGTCATTATAGTCACGGAATATTTGGTTTTCAATTCGCAAAACTAATAATTAAGTTAAAAAAAATTGTTTATTTTATCACTATAATTAGTCACACACTTGAAAACATCCTACTGCTGTCGTATAAAATAAGCAAAACGATAGAATGCTCATTTGGGCAGATGAAAACCCCCGGAGGTGCAAGTGAACCGCACCAGATTATGCGGACAGCACTAAAAGCCCCCATGTAGGATATTGAGTTTTAAGCGGAGTGGCGCAGCGACAGCGGTGCCACTCCCGTTTTTGTTTGGATGCGTTCGTGGTTATAGAAGTAAATATACCTGTCGATCAGTTCGTTTGCTTCTTGGAGCGTCTTTGGCTTGTGGCGGTAGATGCACTCTGTTTTCAGAATGGAGAAGAAATTTTCTGCCATGGCATTGTCATAAGGATTTCCTTTCCTTGACATGGACGGCGTTATGCCGTAAGATTGTGTTAGCTTGAAGTATGCTTGTGATGTGTATTGAAAGCCTTGGTCGCTGTGGAGCTGCAACTCCGCAGCGACTTTCTCTTTCTTCATTGCCAGACGAATCGTGTCCAGAACAAGATTCACAGTCTGCCGACTTGCAGTCTTGTAGGCCACAATACTGTTGTCATACAGATCTCGGATCATGGACAGATATAAAATGCCTTCTTTTGTGTGGATGTAAGAAATGTCCGTGACCCATTTCTCGTTTGGCCTGACCGCCCGGAACTGTCTGTTCAACAGATTTTCGTATTTGTGTACCTGCTGACCAAGATTTACCCATTGGCGGCGTCGGCGAACCTCAGACAATAATCCATATTTTTTCATGATTCTGAGCACAGTCTTCGGATCTCTTTGAATATTTCTGCCTTTTAACCACTTCCATACACGTCGATAGCCATAGGTCTTATCTGTCCTGCGCTGACATTCCTCGATTTCCTTTGCCACAACAGCATCGCGATCCGTCTCTCCCAGACGCTTTTTAAAGCAGTAGTAACCACTTCTGGATACCCCGAAGAATTTGCACATAACAGATATTGGGTATTCTTCCCGGTGACGGTGAATGACGGCGTACTTTGCCTTTGGCCTCACTTCCTTTCTGTGGACTGCAGAAAATCCTGCAGTAATTTCACTTCCATCTTGAGCCGCTTATTCTCATACTTATATTCCTGCAGCGTCTTTGCAGGCTTCCTGCCACGAAACTTCGGCGCACCCTTGGCGGCTTTTTTGCGTTGCCGCTTCAGCAGATTGTGAACCGGACGGTCTCCCTCCAAGCCAAGTTCCGCTTCGATTTCCCTGTGGCTCTTCCCTGATTCTAACATCTTTTCTATGGTCGGTAGTAGAACCTGCATATTGGTGTATCTTCGTTTGCTCATAATGAATCCCCCCTGATGTACTTATTATCCTACATCAGGGGGGATTTTGTCTATTGTCCTGTTTTACTGGTTCTGTTCATCACAAGCTCCGGGGGTTTTCATTATAGCTTATTGGTGTTGGGCAGCTATTCTATTTCTATCCACATTATCCGAATAGAGGGCAGCTGCAGCGATTCGCCTTCTCAAACATTAAAACAGATCACTATGTGATCCTGTTCTAATCAGTTCCAAAATAAGAGTTTCATGTATTACCTTGTAAACTAAAAGCCAATCCGGTTGAATGTGGCATTCTCTCATGCCTTTATAATTTCTTGAATTTACAAGAGCGTGATCTCGATATGCTTCCGGCAAAGGTTCCTCTTTACACAGCAGCATAACGACTTCGTTTAACTTTTTCGGATCGCAGCCACGTTTTAACGCGAGTTTATAATCCCTTTTGAACTGCCCCGTAAATTCCGGTTTAAGCATTCAGAGCCTCCATCATTTCTGCAACGCTATTAAAAGGGCCGTACATATCTTCACCGTTTTCCGCTGCTTCCATCGCCGCATAAGTGACCTCATTCGGTTCTTCATCTGCTCGAATTTCAAACGGCAGGCCATGATAACGCAGCGCTTGACGGTAAAATATCCCCGTCGCAGTGCTTAAATCTAATCCCAACGACTTAAATAAAGCTGCCGCCTGCTCCTTCAATTCCGGTTCAATTCGAAGCGTCATATTGCTTTTACTTGCCATATTAAAAACTCCTTTACCAAGTAATCTCACTTTATATTATACTCATTTTTAATCGCATTGCAAGTGCATCGCATTCACTATTTAAAAATATCTCAAATATTTCACTTCTTAGTTTAGGAAGAAACTCATCAATAAGTCTACGAAAAATTTTTCATAAGTAAATTTTTTATCTTTTCGCCCTTACTTACCCCATTTGCTATAATAGAAGTAGCCATAACCATTCCATTAGCCTGATAAGGAGAGCTCTTCAAACTATGATGCACAAAGAAATCGACGTAAATAAGCCCCTTACAGATGCTCAAATTGCAATGTTGCAAGCATTAGAAGCTCGCCCGGATGAGCCGGATACGGACTGCCCGGAGCTCACAGAAGCGCAGCTCTCGCAATTTCAAAAAGCTCACCATTTTCAAGCCGAACAGCAGCAACTTCATCACAGCTAATTTCTACTATTAAATTTTCAAAAAGTCCCTCAAAAAGTGCTTTTTCAGAATGCAGGATAAAGCATCACCACCAAACTGGTGGCGATGCACCTACAAACCCGCACGGTGTGCGGCTTTTTCGAGAAAAAGTTTGGTGACGAAAAATTAGTTTAGTGACGAGTACGTCACCAAACATTCAAAAAAGCATAGATTTCATGCCGCTTTTTTGATCACCAAACTCATCATTGACCTAATGATTTACTTAAATTAAAATTCTAATATTTCAAAATTCATCGCGACCGTCCACGGTGATGCTTGGGCGCACTGTTTTTGTTCTGTGCGCGGTATTTTGCAACGTAATCCGCTACGCTACGCACTTCCTGCTCTTGCTGTGCAGCTGCATCGTCAGGGGGTTCCTGCGGTGAACGCTCCGGCTGCTCACGCTGCATATTTGCACGGCGCTGCTGTTCGACCCATTCAGCATGTGCTTTCTGTTCCGCTTCGCGTTGCTGCCGAATAGCTTGAAGCCGTTCACGCACGCCGATCTGTTCCGCCGATGCAGCTGGTTGCAGAAGATCCGAAGCGTGCTTAACAATCGGCAATTCTTCTCCCAGACGTTCCAAATCGGCTCGCAGCTCTGCTTGTTCCTGGCGAAGTTGCCTTATGCGTTGTAAAATGCTCTGCAGCAAGGATTTCGCTGCTTCAATCGTAGCGCAGCCAAGCTCATACAGCGCTGCAAACGCCTCTGTACGCTTCTGTAACGCGTTTTCGCGTTGTTCGGCTTGTTCCTTTCGCTTAGCCCTCTTCCACGGCTTACAGCGCTCTACAGGCGCAGCAAGCGCCATTTCTGCATTTTCTGCTTGCTGTATTGCCCCGGAAAGCTCTTTGCTTTCGCTTTCAAGGTCTCGAATAACATCTCTATACAGTAGAAAGCGCTCACTGGTGGCATTATACAGTTCACCGTTCGCTACTTCCAAACTTCTTGAATGCTGTTCATTGAGCGCCTTGGTTTCTCGGTTGATCTCGCAGCGGTCTGATACCCGTCCTTCGCGTTCCATTTTGCGCGCTGCATAGCCCTCGTGTATGGTCGGCTCCTGTTCGACCGCCTGCCGAGCATAGCTCCTGTGGTCGATCTGATGCTGCCGATCCAAGCGCCGGTTACACTCTGCTGCCCATGCTGCGCGCCATTCTTCAGCCTTGCTGCGGTCATTCCAGTCATTAGCCTGTACCGTTTCCCGCTGCCACATTTTACGACCACGTGCGCCGATCTTTTGTTGCCCGGTTGTTGGGTCAATAGCCGGGATTTTCTGCCCGTTTTTATCGAGCTTATATATGCTTTTTTGCTTATCCGCCCATTTTCCATTGCGCGTAAACGCTCTGGTTGTCAGCATGATATGCGCATGCGGGTTTCCGTCTCCTTTGTCATGCAGCACCCAATCGGCACACATTCCTTCGCGAACAAAGTTCTTCATGATGTATTCGCGCACGGTATCGATCTGCTCCTGCCGGGTAAATTCACACGGCAGCGCAACTTCCACTTCACGCGCAAGCTGCGCATCAGAACGGGTTTCTTTACTCTCTACTGCATCCCACAAAATGTTCCGATCAGCAGCAAATACAGCCGGGGCATTTTCCGGCAGTAACACTTCAGAGAAAACCACGCCGGGTTTATTCGAGTAGTCAAATACCTTGCCAGTTACTAAATCCGTAAGCTTTGTGCCGGAGCGATACGCTGCACACGCAACGGCGCTGCGCCCTTTCCCTCTGCTAATAATTTTAATTGAGCAATGATAAATCGCCACGGTTTTTCCTTTCTCATATACGGCATAACGGTTTGCAAAGGCAGAGCCTTGCCCCTCGGAGAGCGCACGCAAATATGTATACTTACGTAGTAAGTGTACATATAAGTGCGCCCTTATGGGATTTTCTGCGAGCTAATCTTTACCCTAATTATACGCACTGTTCTTGTATTTTGTCAATAGCTATGATACAATATATAGAGTTAGTATTTTGAATTTCACATATAGAAAGGATAGTAGCCATGCCGAGAACTAAAAGAGATTACGCAGAACGTCTTGCAGAAATTGAGCAGCGCGAAACTGCCGCAAAAGTAAAAATCGATGCAATTAGAGCCGAAAAGCGCCGTCTACAAAATAGGGAACGTGAAAAAGAACGCAAAGCACGTACCAAACGCCTGATTGAGATTGGCGCTGTGATGGAGCACGTTCTCGGTCGTCCAATCGAGCATGGTGATCTTCCGGCACTGCAAGAAGCCGTCGAACAGTTCGAACATGCCGAAAAAAGCCCTAAAGGGTTTTCAAGAAAAATTTGGAAAGATTAATCTTATTTTTCATTTTGGTTTTTTGCGGAAATATGCTTGACTTTCAGTAAAGCAATAAATATAATTGAATATCGAACCATTCCGAATAGATCAGAACATGTTCGCCGAATATGTTCTGCACCATTCCGAATGGTTCGATATTGTTAAGAGGAGAGTTATTTGTGATTAAACTGCAGGATTTTGCTAAGGAATGTGGTGTTACCGATCGAGCAATTCAAAAACACCTGGTCAAATATGCAGATGAACTTAACGGATTGTATGAACGCAAAGGACCCAATGGTACTTGGCTCTCCGATGCAGCCTGTGATATTTTACGGTCAAAGATGAAGCAGCAGCCCATTGTTGTGAGTGACGGATCTCTCGCTCGGCAAGCCGAAGAACTGAAAGCAGAAAACGTGCAACTCTTAAAAGAATTGCACAACGTGCAGACTGACATAATAGAGCTTCAAAGGCAAAATACAAAACTTATCGCCGAAAACGCTCGCATTTCGCTTTTGGAAGCCGATAACGAAGCAAAGGCACAAAAGCTTGCTGATGCCGAAAAAAGCGCACAGAGCGCAAATTTGAAGCTTTCAGAGGCAACAAAAGCATTTGAGAATAAAGAGCAGCAGCTGCAAGCCGAGATCGAGCAGCTCCGGCAGCAGTTGGAGAGTGAAAAGCAGCGTCCGCTAACGCTGCGGGAAAGATTTTTCGGACGGAAAAATTAAAAATAACACGAAAAAATGAGCCGGTTCCATGTGTGGAACCGGCTTTTTGCATTTCAAATTGCAACTTTAGTGCTCGAATAGCGTTAAAATCGTCCACAGTGCCCCTAAAATCGATTTTTATGGCAAAAACATGAAATTACCAGTCCAAAATCAAAAATCGATTACAGACGATTTTAGAGCCGTTTACAGCTATTTCGTATTCCCACGTGTAAGGTATCGATTTTTTGCTCACCTGCACTAAAATAAGCCAAAATCATTATTTTGTCCAATTCAGAAGTGCCGGAAGTCGGAGGAGAGAGACTAAAACGGCACAAAAGTTAGATTTTTAAGGATTTTTTGCAGATAAGGTGGTCGTGCCGACCACAAGATATAGTGTTTCATTTGCGCCCTTGTGTGAAACATTTCCCGAGCAGAATACCGAAAAAATTGAGTTGCTGTTCTCGTTTCTGGGCGCTTGCGCCCTGTTTAGCAAATTTGTGCTGAGATTCTGCAAAAACGTTTTTGAAAAAGCATTTTACGGGGGCAAAAGGTACTATCGCGCATTTGTGCGCTGCGGGGTGTGGGGCAGCAAGCCCCACCCTTTTGTCATCAGCGGCCGTAGGCCGCGTTGTCTCTTGATTGATAGACTTGATTACCTACTTGATTACGCCCTTGATTACCTACTTGATTACGGGTATCAAAAAAGCCAGTGTTTATGCGGGCTTTCAGACTTTAAGGTGAGAACAAAATTCCTGATAGGTCACCATGAGATTCCGAAAAGGTACGAGACTTTTTCCCGAAAGGAGGGTGCGTATACGGGCTTCCTGGGGGAAGAAGTGTACCGAGCAATTACAAGAAGTGTACCGATGCATTGACAAACTCGGTACACTCATCGGGATGGACTACTCGAGATCCCAGTGCCAGCGGCCTTTGCCAGAATGATGGCCTTCAGGCGGTGGTAGTGTGGCAGCTGCGTCTTCATACGTCGCATATAGGCGAGCAGCCGGAAGGCAAACACCGGCTTCGTATCCTGCGCGAATGATATAGCGGTTGCCAGTGCGCCGAATAATCACGCTGGAGCGAATTGTATTGCCGGTTTCGGTCTAATATACGGTATTGCCGGGTTTGAACGAAGTTGCAGCCACATAATCACCACCCGATATCGTTGCTTTCTATGATTGGCAGCAAGTAGCGATAGATATTTTTGATTTCGCCGCGCGCATTTGTTTTTGCGTGACGTTTTGCGGATAACAAATAATTGTAAATCTGCTGATCCAGAGCGCTCCCGGTAAAATGGCCACGCGCATCGATATGCTTACGCGCGAGCTGCACGAGCTCATCGATTTGATCGTCTGTAATTGCATAAGGGGCGAGGGCGTCGCGGTACAGATCGCGGCGCTCAGTTTCGCTTTGCGAGACATCAAAAACGGGCTCAGAGTCAGTAAATCCGGGCATTTCAAGCTGCTCTGGAGCTTCATATTCTTTTGGCAAAGGTTCAAGCATAAAATGAATTGCGGCTACAGATCGTCCCTTTTTTATGGGTTCATAAGTGTACCGGCAATCTGTTTTTTCAAATAATTCCTTTTGAATCTTTTTTAAAACGTCACGATTAAAATACTTGAACTCTTTAGCATATTCTTCTTGGTCACAGCCTAAAATCTGCTTCAAATCATTTAGCTTAATATTCCATGACATGAATCTACGATTGCTTTCGAGATAGGTAAACATGATGTAAGTGTATCGGCTTGTAAGAGAGGTTATAGAACGGAGTTTGTATTGCCAATAGCCGATACGTTCAACATTAAAGAAGTATTTCATGGCTTTTGGGGTACATTCCAATTTGATTTCCCATAAGCCGGTTTCTTCGTCTTGCTCGGCTTTAGCTTCTTCAAATAGTGTAACTAATGTAAACCCATTTGGACTATCACTATCTGGAAGTTCAACAACATTACCCATGAGATGTTTCAGACGTTCTTTTAAATCCTTATTATTGATTTTTTGAACTCCAAGAGCATCTTCAATTTCACCTTTTTCCAGAATAATGGCTCTTTTTTCGGAATCTCGGCTGTTAATTCTTGCGAGATAGGTA
>ERZ773258.2200-NODE-2200-length-12854-cov-3.781155_pt1 | contig 12854 bp, 8 predicted proteins | sample MGYA00511962_ERZ773258 | MGnify/ENA primary metagenome ERZ773258 (study PRJEB29015, sample SAMEA2737755) | human gut metagenome | biome: human gut; feature: human-associated habitat; material: faeces | place: China | collected 2012 ... | reverse complement strand
ACGTACTTGCCGGTGAACACCCAGCTGAAGTAGGTGACGATCGGGATGACCACGACGGTGATGCCGTTGTAGCCGATGGAGCCGGTGAAGGAGCCGAGTGCGGTGTAGGTGGAGCGCTCGTGGGAGTCGGAGCTCAATGCAGGGATCATACCCCAGTAGGAGATGTCACGCAGGGAGTAGAACACGTCGAGCACGATGAAGGTGATGACGAACAGTACGATGAACCACGTGGTGTTCACGTTCACCAAGCCGAACAGGCCGGTGTACACTAGCACGATCAGCACGGACGAAATCGCGCCGGCGAGGAACTGCCATGGGCGGAAACGGCCCCACTTGGTGGTGGTGTTGTCGATGATGTTGCCCAGCAGCGGGTCGATGAAGATCTCCGCGATACGGATCACCACGACCAGGCCGGTGATGACGCCGATCAGCTTGGTGGCGACGCCTTTATCAACACCAGCGAACAAGGAGCTCGTCACATAGACGACGAAGTAGGTGCTCAGTGCGTTATAGAACGCGGACTGGCCAAGGTTGCCGCACGCGTACGCTACGCGCTGGCCGAGCTTTCCGCGACGAGCCGTGCCGTTCGCAGTAGTGGTCGTATTGCTCATTATCTCTTCTCCTTAGAAGATTTTGATGAGATCACCCGTTGACCTCGAAAATTGAGTATACGTTGTTTACTATCAAAAGTAAAATTCCTTAGTAAACAAAGCCCCCAAACGGCGTGTCGCAATCGCAGTTCTTACGATTATCAAATACCGACATCTGCAATCATGATTACTACCGCCATTTGCCGTCACCTATCGCCATATAAGTAAATTCAGTTGCAAATAACGCAACACGCAGATTTGCAATTTAAGTAAACAACGTTTACCATGCTAGTAAAAGAGTTTATTACTCTGAGTACACAAAAGTACACACCAACTAAACCTACATCAACAACGAAGTTATGTTTCGGAAACGAGGAAATCATGGCAGATAAGATCACCACCGCATCCGCCGCGTGGCTCACCGACCCCACGGTGTTCGCAGTGAATCGCACGCCGGCACATTCCAATCACGTGACCTTTTCTCACATTCCCGCGATCGGCGAGCCGAGCGATTTGAAGCAAAGCCTCGACGGCGAATGGCGCGTGGAAATGGTGCAGGCCTCCGACATCGATCTTGAGGAAGAGCCGTTCGCAGCCGAGGATTTCGACGATTCCGCTTTCGGCCGCATCGACGTGCCCTCCCACCTGCAGAACGCGGGATATATGAACCACAAGTACGTGAATATTCAGTACCCGTGGGACGGCCATGAGAATCCGCAGGAGCCGAACGTTCCCGAAACCAACCATGTGGCACTGTATCGCCGCACGTTCACCGTCGCCGAGCGTCTTGATACGGCCCGTCAAAATGGCGGCACCGTCAGCATCACGTTCCACGGCATGGCCACCGCGATCTACGTGTGGGTCAACGGCGTATTCGTCGGCTACGGCGAAGACGGCTACACCCCGAACGAATTCGATATCACCGAAGCGTTGCACGACGGCGAAAACGTCGTGGCCGTCGCCTGCTACGAATACGCAAGCGCATCCTGGCTGGAAGATCAGGATTACTGGCGTTTGCACGGCCTGTTCCGTTCCGTGGAACTCGCCGCACAGCCGCATGTGCACATTGAAGATATGAAGGTCGAAGCGGATTGGAATCCGGAAACCGCCACCGGTTCGCTCGACGCGCTACTCGCGGTGCGCAATGCGAAGAATGCCGCCACCGTGTCGGCGACGCTGAAGGATTTGAGTGGCAATGTGGTGTGGGAAACCGCATTGGCCGCATCCGACGAAACCGGCATCGTTTCCGGCTCGTTGGACGTCAAGCCGTGGAGCGCCGAGAGCCCGGCACTGTACGAACTTCAAGTTGTGGTGATCGGCCATGATGGCGCGATCGTTGAAACCGCAACGCAGCGCGTCGGCTTCCGTCGCTTCCGCATCGAAGACGGCATCATGAAGCTCAACGGCAAGCGCGTGGTCTTCAAGGGCGCCGACCGCCACGAATTCGACGCGAAGCGCGGCCGCGCCATCACCAGGCAAGACATGATCGACGACATCATGTTCTGCAAGAGGCACAACATCAACGCCATCCGCACCTCGCACTACCCCAACCAGGAATACTGGTACGACCTGTGCGACGAATACGGCATCTACCTGATCGACGAGACCAATATGGAAACGCACGGCAGCTGGTGCCTGCCGGGAGACGTGGTCACCGAGGATTCCGCCGTTCCGGGCAGCAAGCCCGAATGGGAGGGCGCGTGCGTGGACCGTGTGAACAGCATGATGAAGCGCGACTACAACCATGCTTCCGTAGTCATCTGGTCGCTTGGCAACGAATCGTATGCGGGAGACGTGTTCCGCGCGATGAGCGTCCACGTGCACGAACTCGACCCGAACCGACCAGTGCACTACGAGGGCGTGACCCACAATCGCAAGTATGACGACGTGACCGACATCGAAACCCGCATGTACGCGCACGCCGACGAAATCGAGGAATATCTCAAGTCCGATCCGAAGAAGCCGTATATTTCCTGCGAATACATGCACGCCATGGGCAATTCCGTCGGAAATATGGACGAATACACGGCTTTGGAACGCTACCCGCAATATCAGGGCGGATTTATTTGGGATTTCATTGATCAGGCGATTCTTGTGCGCTTGCCCGATGGCGATGAACGTCTCTGCTACGGCGGCGATTTCGGCGATCGTCCGAGCGATTACGAGTTTGCCGGAGACGGTATTGTGTTCGCCGATCGCACGCCGTCGCCAAAGGCGCAAGACGTCAAGCAGCTGTATGCCAACGTGCGCATTGTGCCGGGTGAAACCGGCGTTGAGATCGCGAATGACAATCTGTTCGTTTCCACCGCCGACTATGTGTTCGTTACGCGCGTGCTTGCGGATGGCGAGCCGGTATGGCAGGCCGAACAGCGTTTTGATGTGCCGGCTGGCGAAACCAAGCACTTCGATATTGAATGGCCGTTGGAGGCCTACCGAGGCCAAGCCAACGAGCTCACGCTCGAAGTGAGCCAACGCCTTGCCGCCGCGGAAGAGTGGGCGCCGAAGGGCTACGAGCTGTCGTTCGGCCAGACCGTGGTTGCAGGCTCCAAGCCGGTTGCTGCCAGCGAGGCGAAGCCTGTTGACGGCATTGTGACCGTTGGCCGTTGGAATGCTGGCGTGCAGGGATCCGGTCGTGAGATTCTGCTGTCGCGTACGCAGGGCGGCATTGTTTCGTACACGCTTGACGGCCGTGAATTCGTGCTGCGCAGGCCCACGCTCACCACGTTCCGCGCGCTGACCGACAACGATCGCGGTGCAGGCCACGGTTACGACCGCGCGCAGTGGGTCGGCGCAGGCCGTTACGCCAAGTGCGTCAACAACACCATCGAACAGGTCAATGACGATACGCTGAAAGCCGTATACGAGTACGAGCTCGCCACTCCGCAGCGCACGCACGTCACCATCACGTATGTGGCAGACACCACCGGCAAGCTGCACTTGAGCGTCGACTATCCGGGTGAAACTCAGGAAGCCCCGACCATTCCGGCTTTCGGTTTGGAATGGACGCTGCCGGTCGAATACTCCAACCTGCGCTTCTACGGCCCCGGACCCGACGAAACCTACGCCGACCGCAAGCATGCCAAGCTGGGCATTTGGAACACCAACGCTTACGACGATCATGCGCCGTACCTCATGCCGCAGGAAACCGGCAACCATGAGGATGTGCGTTGGGCTGAGATCACGAATGATGCCGGTCATGGCATGCGTGTGAGCCGTCACGGCGAATCAGCGTTCGCGCTCAGCCTGCAGCCGTACAGCGCATTCATGTTGGAAGAAGCCCAGCATCAGGACGAACTGCCCGCTCCGAAGCACATGTTCCTGCGCGTGCTCGCCGCGCAAATGGGCGTCGGCGGCGACGATTCCTGGATGAGCCCGGTGCACCCGCAGTACCACATTCCAGCCGATAAGCCGCTCCACTTGGATGTGGATATCGAGCTGATCTGACACGTTGGGGCATGCCGGTTGCCCCAACAATTACGGGGGGTCCGCGTATTCTGCGGATCCCCCCTGCTTGCGTTATTGCGTTACCGCGTTACCGTCAATTTGCATTGGCGCTCATTGCCTCATATCATGCTCACCGCTCACCGCTGCGGATAGGAATCCTCAAAGAAGCGACGCTCGAGATGCACGATGGTGCGGAACACGTCGGCCTCCGAGCCATCCACCGACGCATACTCGTTGACGAGCGCGATCAGGCGGCCCGTCCAGGCGCGGAAATAATCGCCCTCATGCAAATCAACCCAACCCTTGTGCGCCGGAATCTGCTGAACGACGCCAGCGTCGATGGTGCGCTTGGCCCAGGCAAGATAAATCCATTCCATGCAGCACAGCGCAGTAATGAGTTCTTCCCAAGTTCCCTGAACCAGCTTGGTCAGATATTCGCAATATTCACGATTTGCCGGAGTCTGCTCGGAATTATTGTATTCTTCGTCAGTAATTCCGTATTCCTTAAGGAATCCGGTAAAATATGTTGCTTCATTGTCAGCAAACCATTGCGATTGTTTCGCCAGCATATCTTTGGTTTCCTGACGCGGCGCAAGTTCAATCGCATGTGCCATGATGCCCTGATTAAAGAACTTGAAATCCTGAATTAAATAAGACTTCAAAATCGATTCTGGAAGTGTATCATCCAGCAATTCATTCACAAAACGCGAATTGATTGCCTGATTCCATTCGTCGGCCGCCGACATATACAGCTGATCGGCTACGGAACCCGGCTCGGCTCCCAACCACGCATAATCGCCGCTTGCGGACTGCGGCGCTTCCGGAACATGATTCATGGTCACAAGACCCCCTCGGTTAATGCGGCCAATGCAAACGCAACGCACATCTCCTCGCTCCGTTCCGCCGTGGCTCGCTGTGATGGCGCCATAATAGCCGCCGTTCCCAACGTACCGAACGCGCCACCGAAACGCAAGAAGCAGAACGCTTCCATGACCGCCATGACCGCACTCAATCTCGGCGAATCATTGCGCGAATTTGTTGAGGCGGCGATCGTAGGTCATGAGGCCGTTGAGCTCTTCTTCGACGTCGGAAACCTGCGTATACACGTAGCCCGCCAATCCGCGTGATTCCAACGATTCCGCCGAATCAAGCACGGAACGGACGGCAGTGCGCCAATCCTCAATCGAATCGTATTCACCGTAGCCGTACGCGCGCGAAACCGCAGCATGATCGGCAACCAACTGCGCCAATCCTCCGAATTCCGAAATCACGAACGCACGAACGCCATGCTGCGCAACCGGCAACACCGCGTAATGCGCGGCACGACGACGCCGCTTATGCCGCTTTTCATATTCGGCCACATACCCACGCAACGGCCCCTTATCCGGGTAGATTTCCAGCGGACGGAAGTAGTTGTGCACGCTGTGAAAATCGCCGCAACGCTGGTCGTACCAGCCACTCGTGGCGTCGATCGGGCGCGTCGGGTCAAGCGCATGAATGCGTTCCGCCGCATCGCACGCGTCGAACTGCCCCCACCCTTCGTTGAACAGCACCCACGTGACGATCGACGGGTGGCCGGCAAGCATGTGCACCATGGCATCGCAGGTGCGCGACCAGTCGCGGCGGTACGTCGAATCGTCAGCACCGAGCGCCGCGAAATGCTTCGCCGTGTCGTCGCGGTACTTGTTCCATGTGGCACGCATGAGCGTCGGCTTGCGGTTGGTGGCCCACGCGTTGTATTCGCCGCCACCCGACACCGCGTCTTGCCACACCAGCATGCCGAGGCGGTCGCAATGGTAGTACCAGCGCGCCGACTCGATTTTGATATGCTTGCGCAGCATAGTAAAGCCGGATTCCTTCATGGCGGTTATGTCATGCACCAACGCTTCATCACTCGGCGCGGTCAGCAGGCCGTCCGGCCAATAGCCCTGGTCGAGCACACCCTTGAGGAACACCGGCTTGCCATTGAGATGGAAGCGCGCGATACCCTTCAAATCAGGCTTAATCTCAACCGTGCGGAACGCGCAATACGAGCGCACAATATCTTGCTTTTCCTGCGATTTCGCGGGTTTCTCTTGAATTTCCTGCGATTCTTGCTGCAGCTTTTCCTGCTTTCCCTGCGATTTCGCCGCACCAAATTCCAGCGTCGCCGTCACGTCATACAAATACGGATCGTTCGGCGACCACAAGTGTTCGGCCCGCGTTGCGATTTCCGTGCGCACCTTGCGCATGCCAGCCGGCAGCAGTTCGTCCGCGACGATCGTGCCGTCCGCGGGATCGGCTACGACGATATGCAGTTTGGCATTCGGCTTGTCTCCGCCGATTTCCGCGCGAATAAACAATCTGCCGTCGGCGGCGCCCTTCAGCGTAAGCGTCTGCACGTACGCTTCCGGCACGATCTCCATCCACACGCTCTGCCAAATGCCGCTTTGCGCGGTGTACCAAATCCCCTCGCGCTCGATTTTCTGCTTGCCGCGCATTTGCGTGCCCGAATCGTTCGGATCGTACACGCACAACGCAATCTCGAAAGCATCATCGGGATCGACGAATGCCGAAATATCGACGTCAAACGGCAAATATCCCCCGACATGCATCCCTGCAAACTGCCCGTTGATAAAGCAGGCGCACACGTAATCGACCGCTTCGAAATGCAGAACCAAGCGGTTCGCATCGCCGATCTGCCGAACCGCTTCCCCTCCCCCAAGCGTCACGGGATGCACCACCGTGCGATACCAGATCATATTGTCTGGGTAAATCGTCTGATGCACGCCGGAAAGCGCGGATTCCGGGGAGAACGGCACCAAAATCTTGCCGTCGAACGTTTCGGGGATGGCCGCTTCCTTCACTGCCTGCACCGCTTCGTCACGGGTGAGCACAGCCGCGGATTTGCGCCATTTCGAGCCGTTGCCGCTTTCGGGAATGGACACGATCGCGTAATCCCAGAATCCGTTGAGCATGGTGTGATTGCCGCGCACCATGGTTGGGCGCGGATGCTCGTTCAGGATTGGCGTGCGGCCGTTTTCCAGTTTGCGTTCGCCGTCTTTTGCAGGGCAGAACGCCTTGTGGGCGTCGTTGGAAGACAACCATTCGCCGGCGATCTGTTCGCCCCAAGGCGTCCACAACTGCTGCAGCGGCTCTTGGGAACGCATTTTCGTAGGCGCGGCTTTCAGCACTCGCTTGACGTCCAACATAAGAGCCTCCCTGCAGCATCGCATTTCCCTCAACTTCCCCATTGTAACGAGAGGAATGGCGAAGAGAAATAGCGATTGTTACGGATTTTGAAATCGATTCAATCCGGATTGCACTATAGATTTGTAAAATCGTATACAGAAAGTCGAATATTGCGCATTAGATTTACAAGTCGGATTTGCAAAATCAGATATAAAAAGCCGGTGCAAGAACTTCGTAATTCCTTGCATCGGCAATCAGAACAACTCACCTTAGCGGCAAATCAGGCCAAATCAAGCCGAATCCTCAGGTGAATCAGCGAATCAGCCTTCCAGCTTGGCCTTTTCGGCGGCAAGACGGGCCGCCTCGGCCTCACGACGAGCCTTCAGCTCCGAATCGAAGCGAGCGAGCTCCTCTTCAACGGCCTCCGGCGGAATCTTCGCGAAAATCGGATGCGGCTTCGGCACTGCAGTGCCGGCCACGATCGGCTCGGAAGCCCACGGATGCACGGTTTCGCCCAGCTTGTAGTCGCCGGTGATGATCGGATACATGAAGCCCGGCTTGTCGAGATCCTCGACCTCTTCCAAGCGCGGCAACGGCGAGAACGTGCCTGTGCCGCCGAGAGCCTCCCACACCTTCTGCGCGGAATGCGGCAGGAACGGGGCCAGCAGGTGGTTCGCGTCGGACACGGCCTGGGCGGCAACGTGCAGCACGGTGCCGAGGCGAGCCGGATTGTCCTTGATCTTCCACGGTTCGGTGGCGGAAATGTACTTGTTGATGTCGCCGACCACGCGCATGGCTTCGCTCAGCGCGTTCTTCTGGCGATGGTTCTCGATCAGCGAACCGACCGTGTCGAACGCGGCCTTGGTTTCGCTCAGCAGAGCGCGATCCTCATCGGTCATTTCGCTCTCATCGAGCGCCGGAATCTCACCGAAGTTCTTGTTCATCAGATTGGCCACACGGTTGACGAGGTTGCCCCAGGAAGCGGCAAGCTCCTCGTTGTTGTGGCGCACGAACTCAGCCCATGTGAAGTCGGAATCGGAGCTTTCCGGACCGGCCACGGAAATGTAGTAGCGCACGGCATCCACAGGGTAGCGGGCGAGAATGTCCTTCACATAAATGACGATGCCACGCGAAGACGAGAACTTCTTGCCTTCCATGGTCATGAATTCGGAAGCCACGACCTGCTCCGGCATGTTCAGCGGACCGAGCTTGCCGGTTTCGCCGCCCTTGGAGCCCTGACCGTTGTAGCCGAGCATTTCGGACGGCCAGATCTGGGAGTGGAACGTGATGTTGTCTTTGCCCATGAAGTAGTAGCCCGGGGTTTCCGGATCATTCCACCATGCGCGCCATGCTTCCGGATCGCCCTTGCGGCGAGCCCATTCGATGGATGCCGACAAGTAGCCGATCACCGCGTCGAACCACACGTACAGCTTCTTGTTCGGATTGTCGATCCAGCCGGCAACCGGAACGGGAATGCCCCAGTCGATGTCACGCGTGATGGCACGCGGCTTGACTTCCTTGAACAGGCCGATGGAGAAGTTGATGACGTTGGTACGCCAGCCTTCGCGGGTCTTCAGCCATGCGAGATTGGCTTCGGCGAGCGCCGGCAGGTCGAGGAAGAAGTGTTCGGTTTCCTCAAAGCGCGGGGTTTCGCCGTTGATTTTGGAAACGGGATTGATGAGCTCGTCCGGGTCGAGTTCGTTGCCGCAGGCGTCGCACTGGTCGCCGCGGGCACCGTCGGCACCGCAGATCGGGCAGGTGCCTTCGATGTAACGGTCAGGCAGGGTGCGGCCGGTGGACGGCGAGATGGCGACCTTCTGGGTGCCCTTATAAATGTAGCCGTTGGCGAGGCACTGCTTGAACAGTTCCTGCACCACCTGCTCGTGATTGCCGGTGGTGGTGCGGGTGAACAGGTCGTAGCTCAGGCCGAGATCGCACAGATCCTTGGCGATCACACGGTTGTAACGGTTGGCGAGCTCCTGTGCGCTGACGCCTTCCTTGTCGGCTTCCACCAGGATCGGGGTGCCGTGCTCGTCGGTGCCAGACACCATCAGCACGTCATTGCCCTTCATGCGCTCGTAGCGCGCGTAGACGTCGGAGGGCACACCAAATCCCGCGACGTGGCCGATATGACGGGGGCCGTTTGCATACGGCCAAGCAACATTCACCAAAATATGACTCATGGTGCCCGATTATACAAAGCGCCATATCCCGCATTTTCCATGTATTTCGGTAGTTGGATTTTTATTGGAGTATGGACGTGCGATCATCGATTTCAATCGTTTGAAATAGTTTGCATCATAATTTGCATATCTGCCGATCTATCCACATTGTTGCATTACGTAACAATCATTTTCCACATATCCACAGATTTTCGAGGGCTGGTGGCGCAACGGAATTCGAATCCGCTACGGTACCGTCATGGACACTCCACCACCCCTTCTGGGCAACGATGACCTTCCGGGCCCGATGTGCCTGAACCTGCTGGCCTCATCCGGCGCGCTGTGCAAGCTCGACAGCGTGAACGCCTATTCATGCCACGATTCGGACACGTTGTACGGGCGGGCCTGCATCATCGCGACATTGCTGCCGAGCCGGTCCGTGGCATGTTCACGCACCGCCGCATGGGTTTGGCTAGGCGGCACCTTCCCCGAATCCATCGACATTATCGCGAAAGCCCACTATCGAGCGCTACGTTACGGCCGTAAAATCAACGTTTTCAACCGTCTCGCACCAAACGAACACACCATCAAAGTCGGTCCGATCATCGTGACCACGCCTGTTCGCACCGCATGCGATCTCGCATTGAACTGCACCCCCGAAAGCGAATCGTTGGTTTCCGAAATCATCTGCATGCTCATGCAGGAATTTCATTTCCGCTCCAACGATTGCATGCAAATCATGCAGGAGACGAAGCATATTCGCAACGCGCCACAGGCGCGCAACTACATTCTTGCGATCGACGGAAGAAGCGACGAATATGAGCGCAGCGCATAGCAGGCATAAGGCGCGGCGCGCGACGCACGCCAACAGGATAGGTGCCGACAGAGCAAACGGATTCCGCAGACTGCTCGGAATCCAAGAAAAACGCAGGCCACGGACGCATCGCGCGACGCATCGGGATGCGCGGAATCTCGCACACCGTGCACAGCGGACGCGCCGCGAACCGCCGCCATACCAGCCCAAACCGCGGCCGAAACCGCTGGTGGATCCGCCGTCTCCCCCAATTCCATTGACGCCGCTGGTGGCGTGCAGTCCGGACACACCGCAGGACGTGCTATGGCATATCGCGGAATACGCGCCGCAACTGCGCAAATGGCTGGTCGCCAATCCTTCCGCAACACCGGCGATGTTGGACTATCTTGCGCAAGTCGGCGGGCCGGACGTGGCCCGCGCCCTGCAAATACTGCTGGAATCGTTGGAATCGTGCGGATCGCAAGCATGCAGCTAACACTTGCGCGACGGGCAATCGCACGATAGGCAATCGCACGATAGGCAATCGCCGGACGGTAACTAATATGGACTTACTGCTTCATCGCAAGAACCGCATTGTAGACCTGCTTGCGATTGGCAAGCGAGCCGTCCGCAAGGGGATGCTCGGCAACGACCTGCGAAATCGCGTCTTTGATGCGCAGATTGTCTTCCTGCGCACGGTCGATCGACAGCACCGCCAAGTCTTCGACGCTCAACGATGCGGGGGCAGCAGCGTCGGCCTCCTCTTCGGAAGCGCCGGCAACGACCAACACCATTTCGCCGCGCGGCGGCTCGTCGATCACGCTCTGGCGAATCTGCGCGATGGTTCCGCGACGGATCTGCTCAAAATCCTTGGTAAGTTCACGGCAAAGCGCCATCTTGCGGTTCGGACCGAACACGTCAAGCAGGTCGGCCATGGAATCGTCGATGCGATGCAGGGTTTCGTAAAACACGATGGTGCGGCGTTCAGAACGCAGGGTACGCAGGTATTGCACGCGTTCGGAATGCTTGCGCGGCAGGAATCCTTCATAGCAGAAGCGGTCGGTGGGCAGTCCTGAAAGGCACAGCGCGTCCAGCACTGCGGACGGGCCGGGAGCGCAGGTGACGGGCAGACCACGTTCGATGGCGCGACGCACGATCGCGAGGCCCGGATCGTTGATGGTCGGCATGCCCGCGTCGGACACGACCAGCACGGTAGCGCCGGTTTCCACCTGATCGAGCAGGCCGTCGGACTTGTCTCGCTCGTTGTGATCGTGGTAGGCCACCACGCGGCCGTTCACGTGCACGCCGAGACGGTTGGCGAGCGCGTAGAGACGGCGGGTGTCTTCGGCGGCCACGATGTCGGCGCGTTCCAGAAGCGCAATGAGGCGTGCGGAGGCGTCGGCCGTGTTGCCGATCGGCGTGGCAGCCATCACCACCGTGCCTTGCGGAACGTCGGTTCCGCACACGAGGGCGTCAAGTCCCGTACCAGACTGTTCTGTGTCAGACTGTTCCGCCGCTGTCGGCGATTCTGCCATCTCCGCCGTATTCACCATTCCCGCAGTTCCCGTTACTTCTGCCGTATTCGCACTCAACTCATTCAGTTTCAAGTCCAACGTCTCATTCATGCGTTCCATGCCTTCAGCCTATCCAACGCAAAGGAAAACAGCCCTCCCCGCGTCCTAAACCCCCAATCGCTGGAACAATCCGGACACAAAACAGACCCTCAGCGGGGTGATTCCCCCACCCACTGGAACAATCACCCCGCTTACAGCCCCAGTAACGTCCCAAAACATCCAGACATTGGAACAATTCGGACGCCAACAGGCTTAAAAACGTCCTGATTCTTCCAGTGACTGGAAGAATCCGCCCTCCTACAAGACTAAAAGCGGGCAGATTCCTCCACCGACTGGAAGAATCCGCCCGCAAACGCATGCTTACACCGCGCACACGTACTTACCTCGTGTACATACGTGGCAGCGAATCGGCCATGCGTATGAAGCTGTTGCGCGCGAAAGCGTTGAAATCGCGCGCATACGGCGATTCCGGCAGCGGAGTGCCATATGCGCCCGTGCCGGCAGCGCCCGAATCATTGCCCCAGACCGCCGGATATGCGCCGGTCACGGCATGCACGTCGGAATCCGTATCGGGGGTAATCACATTGCTGGTTTCGTTTTGATGACCGAACATGGAGAATTTTCCGGCCGCCGCATGCAACGCTTCGAGCAGCGCCCGCGATTGCCGATTCAGATTCCCATCAACCGATTGCGCAAGATTTTCCGCCACGATTCACACTCCCTTGTATTTGCCGTATTCGCCTAGTCCTACATTGCCCCAACCGCTCTCGCATTGCCTTACTGCGGTTTCCACTCTATCTTCCGCGCCATCGAAACACACTTTCGTACCGTCAACATGCGCGATTCGTGTTCAGCGGCCCCACTATTTGATTTGTTGACCTCACGATTCCGTTTTTCGCCGCCTTTTTTCAAATCGTGAGGCCACCAAATCAAAATCATGAGGTCACCCCCCCCCCAAAAAAAAAACAGCCACGTTGCGAAACACATTGTGAAAGGAGTAGACATGGCTATCGGCAGCACCCTCTCAGTCGGACTGATCGGCCTTAAGGCCTTCATCGTCCAAGTGCAGGCTTTCATCAGCCCTGGCTTGCCATACTTCAGCATCATCGGATTGCCGGAT
>ERZ773258.2191-NODE-2191-length-12883-cov-13.667134_pt1 | contig 12883 bp, 9 predicted proteins | sample MGYA00511962_ERZ773258 | MGnify/ENA primary metagenome ERZ773258 (study PRJEB29015, sample SAMEA2737755) | human gut metagenome | biome: human gut; feature: human-associated habitat; material: faeces | place: China | collected 2012 ... | reverse complement strand
TAGTCTTTAAAGCAAGTGTATTGATTGTGTCGCACTGATTAGGCTTGGTTGCCACGGGAAGCAGTACGGAGTAATCAATTCCAGCTTTTTTCATTGAATCTGTAAGAGAATGTACTCTGCCATCAAGATAATTGTGTATTCCTCCGCTGTGGGCTAATGTGCCAACTGCTCTGTCAGCAAGTTCATCTGGAAATGTATGTGTATGGAAATCTATTATCATAAAGCCTCCTTGAGAATGGGGATATACGGCTGTCATCTGCTGCTGTGTAGGTGACAGCCGCATATCAGTCACTACATATATAATAACCATTTTGTCATGGTGTATACAATTGTTTAAGTGTTATATTTGCTCCGCTTTATTATGTATATATTTTTCGTATAAAATCAAGTTCTTTTTTTGGGGATGACCTACTAAAGCTGATAGAAGTGGAAGATTAGTAGGCAAAATCAAGCAAGATAAAGAGCAGTAGGGAGGATAACAGCCGAGAAAGACCTACTAAAGTTGAAGCAAGTGGCGGATTAGTAGGCACACAGCCAACACCCATCTAATACCATGACGAATAACCAGCACATACCACCAAATACTCAGCTAATACCGAGCCATTACCCAGCTCCCCCACAATTCAAATAACAATAATCTGCAAAAATCCTATTGACAAATAGGAAATTGAGAATATAATGATTTACATACCAAGATACTATGTTTATATGGAAATAGATTTTGCAAGAAGATTATGCAGAAATATGCAAGGAGGTACATGGAGGTTGAAGAATAGAATTATTGACACAGATGTACTTATTATAGGTGGCGGAACGGCAGGGTGTTTTGCAGGTATTACGCTTGGAAAGAAGAAAGACCTTGATGTACTGATTGTTGAGAAAGCGAACATTGTACGAAGCGGATGTCTTGCGGCAGGCGTTAATGCAATTAATGCTTATATCACTAAAGGCAGAGTTCCACAGGATTATGTTGATTATTGTAAGAAAGATGCAGATGGAATAGTAAGAGAGGATTTGCTTCTTTCAATGTCGGAAAGACTCAATCATGTCACTAAAGTAATGGAGGACTTAGGACTTGTAATCCTTAAAGATGGGAATGGAGATTATGTTGCGAGAGGAAACCGCAATATTAAGATAAATGGTGAGAATATCAAGCCGATACTGGCAGATGTAGTTAAGAAGCAGGACAATGTAACGGTAATCAATCACCTTAATATTACAGATTTCATAGTGGAGAATAATGAGATTAAGGGTGCATACGGATTTGATGTCAACAATGCAGAGTTCTATGAGATAAATGCGAAGGCAGTTCTTGTGGCTACTGGCGGAGCGGCAGGTCTTTACAGACCTAACAATCCTGGATTTTCAAGACATAAAATGTGGTATCCACCGTTCAATACAGGAGCCGGATATGCAATGGGAATCAATGCGGGTGCGGAGATGACCACATTTGAAATGAGATTCATTGCTTTAAGATGTAAAGATACGATTGCTCCGACAGGAACTATCGCACAGGGCGTTCCGGCAAAGCAGCTTAATTCCAACGGCGAAGTGTATGAGAACAAATATGGTCTTACAACTTCACAGAGACTTTACGGAACAGTTACTGAGAACCGAGAGGGCAGAGGTCCTTGCTATCTTGGAACTAAGGGAATAAGCAAAGAGCAGGAAGAAGACCTTTACAAAGCATATCTTAACATGGCACCGAGCCAGACACTTAAGTGGCTTGAGGCGGCGGGCGGTCCTTCTGAGGAAAATGTTGAGATAGAAGGAACTGAGCCATACATAGTCGGAGGTCATACAGCGAGTGGTTACTGGGTTGATAACAACCGCGAGACTACAATTCACGGGCTTTTTGCAGCGGGTGATGTTGCAGGCGGATGTCCTCAGAAATATGTAACAGGAGCTCTGGCAGAGGGCGAGATTGCAGCACAGGCAATAGCTGAAAGGCTTGAAGGCTCAGGAAAGGGCTTTGTTGTAAATGAGGTGGCAGATTCAGAATTGTCTGAGAACGCATTTGCAAAGAAGAGCGAGTATGAGAGATTTCTTAATAATAAGCAGGGACTGGTTGATATCGAGCAGACTGAGGAAGCAATGCAGAAGATTATGGACCAGTACGCAGGTGGCATAAGCACTGATTATCAGTACAATGAAGCAAGACTTGAGCTTGCAGATGAGAAGATTAAATTCTTAGAGCAGAGCATTGATAATCTTGCGGCACAGGATGCAGATGACTTGCTTAGAATCTATGAGATAAGAGAAAGACTTACGGTGTGCAGAAGTGTTATAGCACATTTGAAAGCAAGAAAAGAAACCCGTTGGCACAGCTTTGCGGAGAATATGGATTATCCGGCTAAGAGTGATGACTGGTTAAAATATGTCAACTCCCGCAAGGAGAATGGCGAGATTAAGATAATCATAAGAGACCTTGTGAGGGGAGGCGACAGCTATGAGCATTCAGATAAATAAGTTAAAATGCGTTGGCTGCGGGAAGTGCGTTGAAGCCTGTCCTGGCAATCTTATTAAGAAAGATACTGATGGAAAAGCATTTATAAAGCATGTCAAGGACTGCTGGGGTTGCACATCATGTCTTAAAGAATGTCGTTTTGAGGCAATTAATTTCTTTCTGGGTGCTGATGTCGGCGGCAAGGGAAGCACTCTTTCGTTCAGACAGAATGGAAGCATCAATACATGGACGGTGACTTCGCCAGACGGAACAGTTAAGACGCTTGAGGTCAACAGACAGGAATCTAATAAATATTAGGGAGGAATATCATGGGTAATTTATCACATTTGGACGCACTCGAAGCAGAGGCGATATACATTATTAGGGAAGTTGCAGCAGAATGCGAAAAGCCGGTAATGCTGTATTCTATAGGAAAGGACAGCTCAGTTATGCTTCATCTTGCAATGAAAGCATTCTATCCTGAGAAACCACCTTTTCCATTTCTTCACATTGACACAACATGGAAGTTCAAGGAAATGATTAAGTTCAGGGATGAGACAGCGAAAAAGCTTGGAATCGAGATGCTTACATACACTAACGAAGAGGGTGTTAAGCAGGGAATCAATCCATTTGACCATGGCTCAGCTTACACTGATATCATGAAGACTCAGGCTCTTAAACAGGCACTTAACAAATACGGCTTCACAGCGGCATTTGGCGGTGGACGAAGAGACGAGGAGAAATCAAGAGCTAAGGAGAGAATTTTCTCTTTCAGAAATACAGCACAGGCATGGGATCCAAAGAACCAGCGCCCAGAAATGTGGAAGCTTTACAACACTAAGATTCACAAGGGTGAGAGCATGAGAGTTTTCCCTATCTCTAACTGGACTGAGAAGGATATCTGGCAGTACATCCAGAGAGAAAAGATTGATATTGTACCTCTTTATTTTGCAGCAGAAAGACCTGTTGTATACCGTGACGGCAATATCATCATGGTTGATGATGACAGAATGAGACTTCTTCCGGGCGAAAAGCCACAGATGAAGAAGGTAAGATTCAGAACTCTTGGCTGTTATCCACTTACAGGCGGTGTTGAGTCAGACGCAGAAACTCTTGATGAGATTATCGAAGAGACTTTAAGTGCGGTTGAATCAGAGAGAACAAGCCGTGTTATCGACCATGAGGAAGCAGGAAGCATGGAAAGAAGAAAGAAAGAGGGGTACTTCTAGAATGAAAGGTTTACTTAAATTTATTACATGCGGTAGTGTTGATGATGGAAAATCTACACTTATCGGACACATTTTATATGATTCAAAGTTATTGTATGCCGATCAGGAGAAGGCGTTAGAGCTTGATTCCAAGGTCGGAAGCCGTGAAGGTAAGATTGATTATTCACTTCTTCTTGATGGTCTTATGGCTGAGAGAGAGCAGGGAATTACTATTGATGTTGCTTACAGATATTTTACAACTGACAACAGAAGCTTTATCGTTGCTGATACTCCGGGACATGAGGAGTATACAAGAAACATGGCGGTTGGTGCTTCATTTGCAGACCTTGCAGTAATTCTTGTAGACGCAAAGCAGGGCGTGCTTATCCAGACGAAGAGACACGCAAGAATCTGCGCACTTATGGGAATTAAGCATTTTGTATTTGCAGTTAATAAGATGGACCTTGTTGGTTACAGCGAGGAGCGTTTCAACGAGATAAATGCGCAGATAGCAGAGCTTACAAAGGAGCTTTCTTTGTCAGATGTAGTTGTTATCCCTGTTTCAGCAACTGAGGGTGACAATGTAACAACTAAGTCTGAAAATATTCCTTGGTATAAGGGTCAGGCACTTCTTCCTTATCTTGAGCAGGTTGATGTTGATGATACTGAGGAAGAAAAGGGCTTCTACATGCCTGTTCAGAGAGTATGCCGTCCAAATCATGAATTCCGTGGTTTCCAGGGTCAGATTGAGGCAGGAAGCGTATCTGTTGGTGACGAGATTATCACTCTTCCAACTAAGGAGCATGTTCATGTCAAGAGCATCCATGTTGGTGATAAGGAAGCCCAGAGCGCATCTATTGGACAGCCTGTTACTATCCAGTTAGACCGCGAGGTTGATGTCTCAAGAGGTTCAGTTCTTGCAGCAGGAGCAGACCTTAAGCTTGCAACAGAGATAACAGCTACAATTCTCTGGATGGACGATGATGTTCTTACTAATAACAAGAACTTTTTTGTAAAGCTTGGAACAAGACTTATTCCGGGCGTTGTTACTGAGATTGTCAATACTATTGATGTCAATACAGGCGAGGAGAAGCCAGCAACTCTTCTTAATAAAAATGAAATCGCTGTATGTAAGATTTCTCTTGCTGATGTAATTGTTGTTGATGAATTCAACCTTCACAAGACTATGGGGGAGCTTATCCTCATAGACCGTGTTACTAATATGACTAGTGCCTGCGGCGTTGTCCGTGAAGTTAATGAGACAGCTGATGATGTTAAGGAAGTTGACGCAGCTTTCAGAGCGGAGCTTAACAACCAGAAGCCTGTTGTTGTTGAGGCTGTTCTTTCAGACAAGATTAATGTTGATTTCTTAAAGAAGGTTGAGAAGGAGCTTCTTCTTGACAGCAAGCATGTATATCTGTATGTTCCGGCAGAAGGCGAGGATTATACAAATGTTGTGACTCACCTTGTAAATGCAGGTATTGTTGTTATTCTTGCACTTAGTAAGGCAGCTGATATTAAGATTGACGGCGCAGAAGTGCTTGCAGGCTGGGAGTCTAAGGTTGACGTCACTACTGTGGATGTGGCTGAGTTTATTAAGAAGAATGCGTAGGCTGGGGGAAGAACGGACGCTGCGTGGGGTTACTTCAGGGTTGGAAGTGTTGGCAGACGTGCGGTAAAGGGCGCTTCGCTGCTTTACCTTGGGTTTGGCAAAGCTTGCTTCGCTGCTTTGCCTAGTTTAGGAATATATTTATGTGGGAGTCAGGTATAGATGAAAAAATATGGATTTTTTAAAAAGTTAATATGTTTAGGTATGATTTTCAGCCTGACTTTTATTGGACTTTCTGGCTGTGGGCAGAAGAAGACGGAACTTGTTAATGTTTCTTATGATGCCACAAGAGAGTTTTATAAGGAGTATAACAGGCTTTTTGAGGATTACTGGTATGGCAGGACTGGCGAGAAGGTTGAGGTTATCCAGTCTCATGGCGGTTCTGGAAAGCAGGCACTAGAGGTTGCTAATGGTCTTGGAGCTGATGTTGTCACGCTTGCACTTGAGGGCGATGTTAATGTTATAAGGGACGAAGGGCTGATTGATGACGGATATATTAATGATTATTCTGATGACAGCTCGCCGTACACTTCTACGATTGTCTTTCTTGTAAGAAAGGGCAATCCTAAGAATATTAAGGACTGGGATGATCTTCTTAATGACGGGGTTAAGGTTATTACCCCTAATCCTAAGACTTCCGGAGGAGCCAGATGGAATTTCCTTGCGGCATGGTATTATTTTAAGAAGCAGGGACAGACTGAGGAACAGGTTCAGGCTAGTGTTACAAAGCTTTACAAGAATGTGGCAGTGCTTGATTCAGGAGCCAGAGGCTCTTCTACCACATTTGCAGAAAATGGACAGGGGGATGTTCTGATTGCATGGGAAAATGAAGCATTTTTTGCATTACAGGAATATCCGGGCGAGTATGAGATTGTCGTTCCGTCCGCATCTGTATTGTGCCAGCCAACGGTTGCAAAGGTTGACGAGGTCACACAGATGAATGGCACAGAAGGGTTGGCAGACGCCTATCTTTCTTTCCTGTACACTGATGACGCACAAAGGCTTGAGGCGCAGAATTTCTACCGCCCTGTAAACAAAGATATCCAGAAGGAATACGAGGCTTCCAGCGATTCAAGGAATATTAAGGAAATACCTTCCGATGGTAAATGGATTGTCAAAGACATTGATATGGCGGATATCGGATATTTTGGCGGCTGGGAAGCGGCTACACAGAAGTTTTTCTCTGATGGTGGAATATTTGATAAGATATATGATTAATTAAAATGTTTTGTTGAATATGCTGCGCGAATCTGACTATGCACAGGTACATGAAGCCTACTAATATAGAGCAAGTTGTTGGTTTAGTAGGTTTCGGCGGAGAATATTATAAGTTGTTTAAGTGATAAGACCTACTAATCAATCAAGAAAGATATGTTTAGTAGGTCTTTCGCTCGCAAATTGCTTACAGTTCTTAGTAAAATGTGGAAAAAGACCTACGAAAATATGTTAATTTAACAATATAGTAGGTTATGAGCCAGAAAGTATATGCATAAACTATGGAAATGACCTACTATATTGAGTGTATAATGGCTTTTAGTGGGTTTTGTCCTCCGTCAGCAGCCTCTTATAAGTACAGTCGATGCCAAGTGCGCCAAGCGGAGCAGTAACTATTATTGCAAGCACAGCTACGGAAAGCACTATCTGTCCGCAGGCAAGTCCGGCGGCTAAAGGAACAGAGCCGATGGCTGCCTGGACGGTTGCTTTAGGAAGATAGGCAATTATGCAGAAAAGCCGTTCCTTCCATGTAAGATTTGTCTTTACGGTGCAGAGAAGAACTCCGGCTGCCCTGAAAATAAGTGCTGTAAGAATCATGAGTAAGGCTGGAAGCCCTGCTTTAAGTGTGTATCGGATATCGACAGCCGCGCCGACAAGCACGAACAATATTACTTCAGCAGCGAACCACAGCTTGCCAAATTTTTCGGACAGACGGGCTGATACGGCGGGGACACATTTAAACTTAAGAGTACATGCCATAGCGACAACAGCAAGCAGCCCTGAAACAGACACTTTTCCTTCAAGCCAGCCCTCAATTGCAATAAGAAGGAAAGAGAAGCCAAGCACGATGATAACCTTCATGCTGTTTCTTACGGTATGTTTGCGGGCGTATGATGTTTCAAAGAACAGGTACAGTCCCAGACCGGTCACTATGCCGAGTATAATAGACACAGGAATATTTACGAAATCCATAACATTAGCCCTGCCGCCCTGTGCCACATTTAAAAATGTAGTGAACAACACTATTACAAATATGTCATCGCATGAAGCCCCAGACAGTATCATCTGCGGAATTGCCTTGTCAGTTCCGTAGCGTTTCTCAATCAGCATTACCATCCGGGGAACGACAACCGCAGGAGAAACAGCGGCGAGAACCGCGCCCATCACGGCAGCTTCGGCGTGATTAATTCCAAGAATTACAGGGGCAAGCAGAATATAACCGATGATTTCGCAGGAAGCCGGAACGAAGGACATGAGAATTGCACTTCGTCCGGCTTTTTTCAAGTCTTTTAAGTCAAGCGACAGACCGGCTTTGATAAGAATAATAATAAGAGCCATTTTTCGCAGATCAGCCGATATTGAAAGGATTGACGGGTCAAGAAAATCAAGGACATATGGCCCGAGGACAATACCGGTAAGAAGCATTCCGATGATTCTCGGAAGTTTCAGCTTCTGGCAGATTGCGCCCATGACGAGTCCGACCAGAAAGATAAGTGATAAAGATGTCAGCATAATAAGCCTCCTTAAAAATATAGTAAATGCATTTATGAACGCAAAAAAAGCTGATGCTTCCTGCGACATAAAATCGTAGAAGTCATCAGCTTGAATAAGCAGTTTAGGTTTCCCAAGGGAGTACTTCATTCCCTTTGATATTTATAATACTTTGGGGAAGGATTGTCAAATGTAAATGAGGAAATATATAATATTTAAAGAAAAATATATAATTTCCGAAAATTAAAATAATATTTCCTGAAAATGCCTTGATATTTCCGAAAAATTGCGTAGAATATAATATAGATGTATATAAATGTTGTGAATTAAGTAAGAGGCGGTGTGGAATCTGTGTACATGACACGGATTTCAGCATGTGCAGTAATGCACAGAAAAGAGGGGCTTTATGGATATTAGATATATTAAGGCGAAGGAATTATCCGCAAGATGGGGTGTGACGCCGAGAAGAATTAACCAGTTGTGTACAGAGGGAAAGCTGCCGGGAGCTTATAAGGAAGGCAAGTTCTGGATGATACCTGACGATGTGGACAGACCGGATTGTTTAAGGGAGAATAGGAATCTTTATGTCAGGGAAGACAGCGTTGTATACAACAGGAAGCGTCCCTGCCCGGTTGGAATAACATCTTATAAAGAAGTGTCGAATGAATGTTATTATGTAGACAAAACATTGCTTATCAGGGACATTATAGATAATCACAGTAAGGTGTATTTATTTACAAGACCGAGAAGATTCGGAAAGACACTTACTATGGACATGGTTCGCACATTTTTTGAAAAGACTGATACGGATACATCAGTGTATTTTAAGAATAAGAAGATATGGCGAGAGGGCGCGCTGTATAAGGAGAAGCAGGGGCAGTACCCGGTGATTTTTCTTACATTTAAAGACGCCCACCAGTCAACATGGCAGGACATGTACGCAAGTCTCTGCTTTACATTAAGGAATGAATTTTTGCGACATATTGAACTGACGACAAGCGCCAGATTAAGTGACTATGATAAGAAGTATCTTAAGTCAATACTTGATGATGAGGCAACGATAATAGATTATCAGTTTGCACTGGGGAAGCTGTCGGCAATGCTTTCAAAGCATTATGGCAGGAATGTAATCGTGATAATTGACGAGTACGATACGCCAATCCAGCAAGGACATATATTCGGTTATTATGATGAAGTGATTGGCTTTATGAGAAATCTTTTGTCGGCTGTCTTAAAGGACAATCCAAGTCTGGAACTGGGGATTCTCACGGGAATTCTCCGCATAGCTAAGGAAAGCCTGTTCAGCGGGCTTAACAATCTTGTGGTTAATACAATTCTTGATGATGAATATTCGCAATATTTTGGATTTACGGAAGAGGAAGTTTCTGCTATGGCGCAGTACTACGGCGTGTCTAACCGGCTGGGTGAGATTAAGGAATGGTATGACGGCTATATGTTTGGCAGAACCGGAATATATAATCCGTGGTCGGTTATTAATTACTTCAATAACAAATGTGTTCCCAAAGCCTTCTGGTCAAGAACAAGTGGCAATGAGATAATCGGCGAGCTGTTTATTAGTGCTGATACCACATTTGCAGACAACTTATTAAGATTGCTGCAGGGCAGTACTATTCAGGCAATTGTTGACACAGATATCATATATCCTGAGATTAATGGAGACATTGATACAATATACAGCTTCCTTCTGGTTGCCGGATATCTGTGTGTGTCAGAGCATATTGGCTCTCTGTACGACAATCCGATATGCGCGCTGTCGATACCTAATTATGAGATAAAGAGCGTGTTCCAGAAGGAGATTATTGACAGATATAACGGCATATTTACAGGTGCGCTGCTAAGAAACTTTGCGGAATCAATCCGTACGGGAAATGCACATTTATTAACAGAAACCTTGCAGCAGTATCTTTTGCAGTCTGCAAGTGTGTTTGATACGGCACATGAGGATTTCTATCATGGGGTGGTATTTGGAATGCTTGCGGTATTGTCAGACAATTATTATATCTCGTCTAACAGGGAGTCAGGTGAGGGACGATTTGACATAGAGCTGCAACCGAAGAGCCGTGGCGGACACGGATATATCATAGAATTCAAAGCATGTAAGGAAGCTGAACTTGAGAAGATGGCCGGCAGTGCAGTCAGACAGATTCAGCAGAAAAGTTACACAGCCAATCTTGAAAAGCATGGCGTGTCTGGGATTGGCATGTTCGGAGTTGCATTCAGTGGTAAGAAAGTGAGTGTGGCGTATGAGGAGCATGATGTGAAGAAGCGCAAGTCACGCAAATAGAAGAATTGCAAAAAAAGGACTGTAAGAAGTTAATTCTTATCGTCCTTTTTGTCACGGATTATTTATCCTTAATTGCATTATACAGATTAACAATTTCGCCATCTTTTTTGGAATTGATGAACACTGTCTGGTCGGCAGTCTTTATCATAAGCACAGGAGAAACATCTTTAAAAATGTATAGATTACATTTGCCATAAGTATTTCCTTTGAATTTGCCGACAAGATAACTGTCGGTTGCACCGCCGTTATATCTGAAAAAATGGTCGTCAGGCAGAGAATCCATAAGTGTAATTTCGGTAATATCATTAATGTTAATCAGGCTTGTGTAACCGCATGAAGATACATTTACAGTGCTTTCAGTAGTCCTGATGTCGATAGTAACATGAATGTATGGAATTAATACAATAGTTGTCCATATTAGTAATCCAAGAGTAACAGCCGTTATGCTTCCGGTGAATATCTTAGCACCTGTGCGGGCGTAGTTAAGCGAGTAGTTGGTCGAACACAGCCTGTCGGGTACGAAAAGGTGCGGGTCATTAGGATTGTAGTAAAATCCAGTCTTCCAGTAGTCATCATCATCAACAAATACCGGCTGTGTGTCAGCCTTAAGCATTTCATTCTTTCTGTTGCGTGCAAGAATAAGAATGACAGTGAGCGTGCAGCCGCTTAACAACTGCAGAATAATGTACATCCAGAAACTTAAATCACCAACAGTATCCTGAATAATACACATTAAGACAAATGTTATCCATGCCACGAAGTTAAGAAGTGACATTACAAGCATTGCTGAAGCAATGTATTTCTTCATAGTCATATTAACAATGTTGTTAATGTACGAATTAAGGCTGTATGCCTGATTCTGTCGTCTGTTCATATAAATGTGGAACACAAACCCGAATACAGAAACTATGACAGTACATATTGCAAATACAATAATCATTGAAAAATATGCTCTGTCCGTCCATGAATAGAATGGAATCAAAGCCAGCAGTTCTGCTGCAATTATGATGATGTGGTATCTGAAACTGACTGGAGTTGCATCTGCGTTTGCACAAGCACGAGTATCTATAAAGACCTTCTGTTTCTGGGATTCCACAAACCAGCCATTCTGTATCTTTAACAGATACATTTTCCGATGCGCTGAAAGCTGGATATACATAATTCCGAAAACGAACACGAGAATCCAGATTGTATACATAATAACGAAAATGATTATGTTCACAAAATTAAGAAAGCATATGGCTATTGAGAGTACTGCATTGATATTCTGAAAATATTTCATGCTTTTCTTAAAGCGTGTCATAAGTCGGGTGACATCGTCATCGTTAACATGGTCGCCTGGAATGTGGACTCCGATAAGCATTCCGTTGTTGTATCGGTAGTTGGATTCATATGCAAATCTCATGATCAGGACTGTGAACATGTTGCATACGAAGAATAGCATAAACATTGCGATTTTCATAAGGAAACCTCCTTGTATAGTGGGACTGTGTGTGTTAATGCATGTGTGAATACAGGCATATTACATTGTGCAGGGATTCATCTTGGAATAAATGTTTTCGCACATTTTTAAGAATTCTTCTTTATCCATTCCTGTAATGCTTGCTTCTGCGGATAGCAGTTCAAGCTCTGATTCAAGCTTTTCCCTGAATTCAATATCCATATTAATATTCTCGGCGACAAATGCACCAAGCCTTCTGTCGGTTTTAATAAAACCTTCAGCTTTAAGAATCTGGTAGGTTTTATTGACGGTCATTGTATTAACGCCTGCGTCAGAAGCAAGCTGTCTGACGGTCGGCAGTTTCTCACCAGCCTTGAGTTCTCCCTTGCCAATTCCTTTAACAATCTGATTTCTTAACTGTACATATATGGGCGTGTCGCTCGCAAAATCAAGTTCTATAACCATGTGAAGCTCCTTTCTGTAAAGAGAGGTGATTTATGTTTTGCTTGTATTATATACAGTAATACAGATAAGACAAGAAGTCAAGAGAACAGGGTGAGGATAATTATAGGCATGAGATAATATTTGGAAAATGCCTACACAATTATGGTAATTATGTAGATTAGTAGGTCTGTTGAGGAGAATGCGAAGTGGTAAAAGAGAATATTGACAGAGAAAGACCTACGCAGGGAGGGAAAATTGGCAGGATAGTAGGTCTTTCGAGAGGGATGAGAGGGAATAAAAGAGAAACTAGAAGGAAAAAGACCTACACAAGGAAGGGAAAATGGCAGGATAGTAGGTCTTTTGAGAGGGATGAGAGGGAATAAAAGAGAAACTAGAAGGAGAAAGACCTACGCAGGGAGGGAAAATTGGCAGGATAGTAGGTCTTTCGAGAGGGATGAGAAGGAATAAAAGAGAAACTAGGAGGAAAAAGACCTACGCAAGCTAAGAAAACAAGATGTTTAGTAGGTTTACGGAGAAAAAAGCGTTCCGAAGAAAAGAGGCATCAGGAAAACAACCAGAAATCCTATAAACACTATTGACATATAAACCTAGTAGGTATATAATCTGCAACATAGTAACATATAAAATTAGTAGGAATTAAAAATCAACAAGCACTTCAAGGATGGCGGAGTATTCGACAAGATATATGAGAAGAAGTAATTAA
>ERZ773258.2184-NODE-2184-length-12952-cov-29.229433_pt1 | contig 12952 bp, 17 predicted proteins | sample MGYA00511962_ERZ773258 | MGnify/ENA primary metagenome ERZ773258 (study PRJEB29015, sample SAMEA2737755) | human gut metagenome | biome: human gut; feature: human-associated habitat; material: faeces | place: China | collected 2012 ... | reverse complement strand
TCGGGTGGTACACGTTTCAAATGCTACCCGGGTCCCTTTTCAAGTGTTAGCTACACACAATGCCATGAAGTAACCCTTCTTTACTTTCCAACAAGTGACGCACACTGTCAATTCGTCCTGCCGGATAAATTGTTTTGAAACGGTATAGCAGACTGTCTACCGCCATGCGCCTGACGTGGTAATGCTCTAAATCCTCTTCTTCCCACTTCAACACACTTTCACCCAAAAGAGAAAGCCCAGTAATCTGCGCGTAAGCATGATGCACTTCTTGACGGAAACTGTTTATTTGTTGGTTCTCCGTTTCCAATGTCTCAATCTCTGTCCATTCATAATACCACAGGTACATGATACCGCTTGCCAACAAGCTCATCAGTAGGTAGCCTGCGGCAATCAACGAACGGAGAAAACTTGTACTTGTGGAATGTAATTTCATTTGTATCTTCTTTTAATCAGGCAGCTCGCAAATCATCTTGACTTACGAGCTGCGTCTATTGCTTCCTGCCGCTTTCACCTTCTGTTTGTAAAAGTAGCACTTTGACTGCCTTGAAGTGTCCACTTCGGGAAAATCCGTCTGCTAAAACTCAATTCCGACTTTCATAGAAATGAGATTATGGCTCAGTTTCTCTGAAAACTCGACTGTAACAATTTCGCTGTCATATTCCTTTAATCGCTCCAGTTTTTGCAGTTCATAGCCTACCGATACAAACAGTTTCATACGTTTATATACGGAGTATGAAATTCCGGCAGTTGGATTTATATAGATACCGCCATTGGTGTCTTTTGAAACAGCAATTCCATATCCTGCACTGCATTGGATAAAGGGAGTGAATTTCCTCGGTTTACAAATGCGGAATTTCACATCTGCAAATATAGGCACTATTGTTTTTTCATATAGTGAGACACCGGTTCCTACGCCTGCTGATAAACGCTCATTAAAATTGTAATTACCGCTTACCTGCCATATAAACGGTGTACATGAAGGCTTGCTCATGTCAAAGCCTGTACCGATTGTCGTTGCATAAGATATACGTCGGATCTCTTGGGCATGTACGGCTGTCCCAAGAAATATCAATGCCAAAATAATTATATTTCTCATTACTGTATGTTTATAGTTATCCGTTCGACTATATCCAATGCCGTTGTCAATCCCGACATATCTGTATGGATTTCACCATCGCTTCCGTCAGGGCTGCTGTGTCCTATCAAAGTAGCCTCAAAGTTTTTTTTACCCGTTGTCAAATCGACCTCTACCTTGTAAATGACCGCAGGTTGTCCGCTTCCCTCTTTGCCACCGGAATAATTTGAATCTCCCACTTGGGCGTTTTTAGGGAAATAGTCATTAAAGTCTGCGGAGTGATTGACCTCCACTTTAACTACAAAGTGTTTCAGATGGTTTGTAGTTCTGAGCTTCACATCGAAACTTTCACGGGGAGTGGCTCCAGAAATACCGTCCACCACGGGCTTATCCTTTGTAGGCAGATAAAGCCCGTCATCATATCTTATTCCACGGGAGTAGCACCAGTGCGGCAACGCCTCTTTTCTGCGGTTGCCTTTTGCCATCTGCCAGTCCTGTGTCGCTATCTTGTGCGAAACATATACTGTCGAAAGATAGTTCCCTTGCATATCTTCCAGCCAGATGGCTATTTGTGGCGGGTTTTTCTTCTTGATACCTAAGAACACAGGGAAATCATGTAACCATTCCCGCCCTTGCTCGATGCAGACTTTAATATCACCCTGCTCGTACTCGATCAGTTCCTTGTCGCAGGAAGTAAGGCTGATTGCCGGAAGCAATCCTAAAAGAGCAATAATCATTTTTGTCATTTCTTTATAGTTTATTTATGTTACTTATCGGGAACATTGTAATCAAAAAAATATTAGACTAGTAATGTTTCAATCTTTTTACGGGGAGAATAAGGGATTTGTTTTGCATAACCAATTCTCATTATTAATGTTGGGTGTTCCTTATTGACAGGTAATTTCTCTCGTAAGTCAAAAGCTAATGCCGCAACTTCGCACGGCTGATTCAAAAAAGCATAAGAAATCCCGATCTCAGTTACTTTTAACAGAAAGCGTTGGAGTGTTCGCCCCAAGTTAATCCACTCTTCGATTGTATCTCGTTTTGTGGTACATACAACAAAATGCGAGGAAGAATCTATTTTCTTTCTATCCGATTTGTTTTGCGCATTTGGTTTTAAGAATAAGCTAACTATGGGACGTGCTAATATTCTAGGAAGTGGTGGATTCCCGAAAACCAAATAACTTAGCCCGTTATGTGTAGCCTCAACTTGTTTTTTATTAAACCTCATCCACGAAAGCAATTCATTCTTGAAAGCAATATCAGCCATTTGAATTTCATTCCCTTTCATTATGTATTGGGTTATTGTATTTGCAAATGGCGTATTTATTTCAGTAAAGTAGAATTGAATACCATTTTCTTTTGGAATGGATTGAAGTTGTTGTAGAATTCCATCTGATATTTTATTGCCATTATAGATATTGCGGTTTGTCTGTCGTTTCTCAATTTGATGGAATAGGGAATCTTCAATTGTAAGATCATTTTTCGTTAATTCAAGAATAATCGCTTCTATACTGCATTCTATTATATGAGTAGTGTAACCAAAATAACTGGCAGCGATGCATAAGTTTTCAACAGCACAACCTAAGCTAATAAATAACTCACGATTGTTTCTATCAACGACAGGTAACGCTACCTCTAAGTTGGGGAGAACCGTAATAGTACCGTCCGTAATGTGAAACTTCCAAGGCTGTGTGTTATGTCCCGAAGGAGCTTTAGAAGCATAACTGGCTATTTGTATGAAATCAGTTTTCATCTTGAAATACCTTATTTATTAGAATTTCAATTCCTTGGTTTATCTGTTCCCATCCTGAATCCTCATTCAGAGGAATGCCATTGTAAACCGGACAAAAATCTTCCAGCATCACCAGATAAGTAATTGATGCTGTCAGCATAGAGGCTATTGCTGCAATTTCCTTTTGGGGATGTCCTGTTAGTTCGCTTACTTTCTTTACAAGGTCTATTCCTACTTTTTCCCGTTGCTCTCTTAACTTTACAATCATATCATTATTGCAAGATAATTCCCAGCGATAAAGCCTTTTCAAAGTAGGATTATTCCTTAATTGATCGATCTGTCCTTGAAACATGCCTTTCACGAATGCAGGTAGTTTTTCACGGCTGGGATATTCAAGTGGAAAATTGATCCAAAAATCATGTTGCCGTATGTAAGCAGTCATAAGTCCCTCTACCGAACCAAAATAGCGGTATATCAAAATCTTGGACACCCCGGACTGAGCAGAAACGGCATTGATGCCTATCTTCTCAAATCCGTTTTCGGCTATCATCTGTCCAATCGTATTTAGCAGCCGTTTTTCCGTTGCTTCTCTATCGCGTTCCATATTGATGTTACCATTTGGGAACAAAAGTAGTGCTTTTTGTTGAAACAAAAAAATATTTTCAGAAAAACTTGATTATGTTTTTCCATCCTCACAACTACATATAGATTAAATTGCACTCTTAATTTTAGACAAACAAGAAAAGCAAGAAGGATAATCTTTAATACTATTCCTCTTACTAACATATCTCATATTTTCAGCCCTTTCGGTCGGTTTTCATCTTTCGCATATAACCCCGGACGTCCGATGATGGCACGGTCGGCAATGAAGTTGCCTGACGGACTTCGCTCATTCACCTGACTGTAAATCTGCGAGAATTATTCCTTCTGTTGTTCCCACTTGGCATACATCTCCCTTGAAAGTTCCACAATCTCCCGGCTCAACTTCACAAGGTCGATGGTATGTTTCTCCAGCTTGTAGAGCAACGCCATCGCCTTCTTCTCCGAAAAGTGGATGCGTAATTCTTTAACGACCTGATTGTAGTTCGTACCGATGGCACGGAACTGGGCATGGAAGTCCGACAGTTTGGTGTAGTAGTCCACCAGCGTCTTGTCCACCTTCAGCACCCTGAACTTCTGCCCGAAGAAGTGCGCCTTCAGAAAGACGGCTTTCGCATACACGTTCGATTCCTCGTACATCGTCAGGAACCTGTTCCATTCCACATCATCGAAGCGCACCATCACGCAGTGCGTCTTCGGATTCAACTTGGGATTTCTCCCGTACTTGCTCTTCTTTTTCATTCTTCTTATTCTTTTAATTTTATGGCTTGTCCATTGTTTAATCTTTGATTAATGAACCCCGAAATTATCCGACTGCGGAGGATAATTCTGCCCACGGCGGTGAAGGCATTTTCAGTTACTTAGAATTATTCGGGTAACTGAAAATATATCTTGCTGTGTCTTTGAGGACACAAGAATCCTCCGCTTGTCGGATTGGTTTGTAAGTATAATAACTCATTTGGAATATCGGTCAAGCCAATGGAGTGTATCCACTGACTTGACCGGTTTTACCGTAATTCGCTCAGAGTTTGCGCCACTGCTCGATGTCCTCCCGGTAGGTTTCAAGGTGCAGGCGGGCGAGGTTCTCAATAAGTCCCGATGCGCTCATGCCACGCCCGCCGAGACGGCGGACAATCCCGTCCAGCCGGTCACGCACCTCACCGCTGACAAACACGGGTTTGCGGTCGGTTATCTTGGGAACTTGCAGGTAAGCGGTACGGTACTCGTCCAGCGACAGCCTGCGTTGTTTGCTGCTGACACGCTTCTGTGGCACTGCCACATCTTCGGGCGTTCCGCCTGACGGTTCATCCACCGTAGCTGTTTCCGCTTTTTTCGTGACGGTCCTGCCGGGTTGTGCCAGCTGTCCCGAATCCAGACCGATGTTCTTGTAGAAGTCGTCCATAGACTTCTCACTACGGGATTCCCTGCGTCCCATTCTTTCCACGATTTCACGAGCCTGCTGCTCACTGATACTTGGTTCTCTTTTCATTGTCATAAAACAGATTGATTAAGTTATTACTGTGGTCTTGGTCTGTACCTCGACCGATTATCGCAAGTAAAGTAAGATACTTTAGTGCAGTCAGTCAATCGTTTGGAGCCGATTGGGCAATTTTGTGCGATTTTGCTTTATGGTGACAGAAACATCGGTGAGGACTTCACAGATTTGCCGGACGTGAATAGCCGGAAGAACAAAGGTGCGATTACAGTCAAATTTGAATTAAGCCCTTGTTTTTTTCTCTTGACACATTCCTGATTTCCGGAATTAAGAATATAGCCCCAATCTGTGCCAACCTCTACCAACCTGTGCCACATGCTTCCACTTTCTGAAAATCCATTGCCGGATAACAGATTATGTATTCCTTTGCGGTAAAAGAAGGAATACATAACGAAAAGAAAGAGAGTATGGAAATTCCGGTCATGGGCTTACTCTCAGATAACCGACTGACGGCATACCGGACAATGATTACCGTATCGGCGCAACACGCTGCCACTTTCTGGAAATCCATTGCAAGGCAGTAGATTATATATTCCTTTGTGGCAAAAGAAACAGTAACAATAAAAAAGTATGTATATGGAAATCGTATCAATCGAAAGAAAGACCTTTGAGGCGATGGTCGCCAAGTTCGACCGTTTCGTCAGTCGCATGGAAGCCATCTGTCGTCGGCACGGAGAGAAGAAGATGGGCGAGTGGATGGACAATCAGGACGTTTGCCGGGTGCTCAACATCAGCCCACGCACGTTGCAGACGCTTCGGGACAACGGGACGCTGGCTTACTCGCAGATAAACCACAAGACGTATTACCGTCCCGATGACGTGCAGCGTATTGTTTCCGTTGTGGAGGACAGGCGCAAGGAAGCAAAGTTCAAGGGCAGGACGATTTAATCACCTGCATATAGTAAACAAAGTAATTACACTAAATCCAAAGTAACATGAATGAACTGATTAACAAAGACAGCGAGTGGATAATCCACTTCATGGGCAGTCTCGACCGTCTTTTGGATAACTTTGAGCATCTGACCGCCAATCACCGCCCGACACTGAACGGAGAGCGTTTCTTCACTGACAAGGAGGTGTCGGCACGGCTGAAAGTGAGCCGCCGGACACTTCAGGACTACCGGAACGAAGGGCGCATAGCCTATATCCAGTTAGGCGGTAAAATGCTCTACCGTGAATCCGACATCGAAAGGATGCTGGCTGACAGCTACCGCTCCGCCTATCGGCTGACAGGTATATGATTTTCTTGAAGGAGCGCAGTTTGCTGTATGCTCTATGATTGCGTCAGCAACGGACTTTCGGCAAAAAGAGAAAGGAACGGCTTACGGACGGAGCATCAAAATCTTGCTTCGTCTGTAAGTTGTTCCTCTCTTCTTTCTTCTGATTTCCCGTCAGTCGCTTGTTTCCGTTGCCGGATGCTCTTCAAGCGTATGGCAGGCAGTGGCAAGGTTTTCGGGCTGAATACACTCCAAAGGAGGAAGATTCTGTTCGAAACGGCTTTGCCGCCCGACCTTGCCGCTGCCATCAAGCCATACGCTACCTTTGCATCCGTGCATCGGGAACGAGAGACTGGCGGAATGAGACTCAACTATACCATCGGTTATTACCTCTGACGCTGGCAACAAACAGTGTAATCGGTGTAGCTTTCTTAATGGTGCTAATTTCATTTATTATAAACCGTCTGAACAAGACACTCTCTTTACTGCATATCCTGAATGCAATGGCGATAATCATTTCAAGGCTGTAAACGTCATAACTGATTCCATCCGGTTGCCTGAGATACTTCATTGTATCAAGTTCATTCAGTTCCTTGTTCTTGTAGATGGAACGGATGGCCTTGCGGACGTGGCAGGAAAACACGCCGAACAGGTGGGCTATCTCTTGTTGCGTCATCCATACGGATACGGTCGGCATCGTGACCGCACCCGTTTCACTGATTGTTATTATACCTCTGTTCATAATGGGGTGATTTGATGTTTGTTATTTTCGCTGTTTGTCTTTTCGCCGGCCGATATTTTCTTTCTCCGTTCCATCAGCTTGTCCATGTCCTTGGAAATCTTGTCATCGGTGATTTTGGCATAGACTTGGGAACTGGTGATATTTGTATGTCCCATCATCTTGGCGATGCTCTCTATCGAAATGCCAGCGGAAATCAACAGGGTTCCGAAGGTGTGCCGGGCTTGGTGATGGGAGAGATTTTCTTCAAACTCCAGTGCGTTACCGATGGAATGCACCTCATGCCAAAGTATATCACGGATGGGCAAAGGGAAAACGGGATGGGTATCATCGGTCGTGTTGTAAAGTGACAATATACGCTCTGCCACGGGATGCAACGGAACAAATGCTTCCACGTTGGTCTTACCTCTCTTTTTGCGGATATATTTCCTGCCGTCCGCAGTCTCCCCGATATGGTGCGGATAGAGCCTGTGTATATCCACATACGCCAGACCGCAGAAACTCGAAAAGATAAACATACGCCGTGCCAATTCCATGTTACTGTCCTCAAACGGAGTTGCCATCAGGCGTTTCAATTCGTTACGGCTGATATGTTTCAGCTTTGGAGGATTCTTCTTTTCATATTCCACGTCCTCGATAGGGTTGGCACGTATGATTTCCCTGTCCACTGCAAGATACAACAGCCTGTTGAGCCAGCACAGGCACTTGTTCATCTTGTCTGTGCTGCATCCCAAGTCCTTTAACAGGAATGTCTTGTAATCGTTGCCGAACCCTTCCGTTATTTCCTCCAACGGTATATCTTGCATGTCATACACCGATTCTATGTACAGCCTGATACAGTCCTGAAAGATAATGGATTGTCGGTAAGTGGAGCGTGATTGTATCTCGACAGAGCGTTTCTTCAACCTCTCCAGCTCTTGTTTGCCTGTTTGTAACAGGGTTGTGGGCAAGGAGCTTTCCGCCACTATGGTATTTTTCAGCAATTCCGCACTGACAACACCCTGTTCTTTCAATATGGTGCCGTATGTATCTTCAATGTGTTGGCGATATTGGCTTAACCGTCCGTTTGTGCGAACGTCCTTTACCTCGCCCTTTTTACTGTTCCAATCATCTGGATTGCAATAAATACCCGTGGAAAGCACCGCCTGTTTGCCATCTATGGAGATTCTGCACCAAATGGCGGTCGTACCATCAGCTTTCACCTTGCTGCGGTTGATGTAATAGAGTTGTTTGAATGTACTGCGCATAACTGATTATCTTATTGAACTTGAGTAAATAGTTGCATCAGAGAACAAGCACCAAGTCTTTGGTCGCTTCGATAAATGTGTCCATGTCCTCAAGAAGTTTCTTCGGGGTCACACGGGCGTAAATTTGCGTTGTCTGGATATTGGTGTGTCCCAACATTCGGCTGATGGTTTCGATAGGTACACCCTCTTCAAGCGTTATCAGGCTTGCGAAACTATGGCGTCCGACATGATAGACGATATCGGTTTTGATTCCTGCCAGTACACGGAGGCTCTTCATGTTGGCTCTCAACACACGGTAATCCTGAACAGGCAGAAGTGTTTCCCGTGATTCGTCCTTGTATTTGTCCAATAGGGCAATCGCTTCGGGAAGCAGTTTCACCCGTGCGAGGTACTCGTTTTTCTTGCGGTGGTATTTCAGCCACAGGTTCCCGTCATCGTCGGAAAAGAGATTGTCCCGCGTGATGGACACGGTATCGGCATACGCTGTTCCGGTGTAGCAGGCAAACAGGAACAGGTCACGGGTGAGGGCAAGCGAGGGCCTGCGGCGCACGGATATTTCCACGTCACGTACTTTCACAAACTCCTCCCGTGTGAGTGCCTTCGGTGCGCTGATTTCCTGTTTCGGCAGCTTGAAGTTGCAGAAGAAATAGCGTTCGGAATGTCCCTCCTTGTAGGCGATGCGGCATACCTTCTTCAAAAGGGCAAGGTAATGGCGCACGGATTGCAGGGATTGTTTCTTCTCATCGAGCACATAGTCCTGAAAATCCCAGATGAACCGCTCGTAAAGTTGCCTGAAGGCGACATCCTCCGTCTTGAATCTCTCACGGATGAACCCTGCGAGAATCTGCCGTGTGTAGTAATACTTGGAGTATGTTCCCTCGGCACGGTCGATGCCTATACGCGATTTCAAGTTCTCGTTGATACGGTCAAACTGTTTCAACAGGGTCATCTGCTTATCCATGCTCCCCTGAAACATATCCTTGACTGCCGTAGCGTCAAACTTCTGCTTGCGCTCCAACAGAGAATCAAATGCGGAATTGATGGCAAGCAGCAGTTTCTCAATCTTGGCGTTGGTTTCAACCGCCTCTTTGCTTTTGCCGTTCAGACGGCTTTCACGGGGATTCCATAATTCGGGAGTGCAGGACAGCTTGCATCCGAACTGTGCCATTGTGCGGTTTACCGTGATGCGTCCCATGATGGGAGCCTTTCCCGATTTGTCCAGTCCGCTCTTTTTGAGGTAGAGCAACACCTTGAATTTTTCTACTTTCATACGCTTATATTTTTTAGTGCAAAATTACTTGCCGTATAAGCGTTCCTTGATATGCAAAACATTGTGTATGAGCGCAAACAAAACGGTGAGGATTTCTTTTCATTGCCTGCCGTTACCTATTCCTGTTTCGGTAACTGCCCGGCTAACGGTTTGGTAACTGAACAACCTCAATATTCCGTTATTATTTGCATTTTCTCCACTTGGCAGAATGCTGAAACAAAGCTCATTTCAAACGGTTTACGTTTTATCTTTACCTGTCCGCTTTTCCTTGCACAGCCTATCACTTTCCACCTTGCGCGCCACACACATGCAACAATGATGCTGACACTGGGAGTAGATTTATATACGGTCTCCAAACTATTGGGACATACCAATATACAAACAACACAAATTTATGCAAAGCTTGTAGATGAAAGTAAAAAGAAAGCTATTGATTTAATTCCTAATATATCATAGGGGTTGGTTAAATGCGAAGTGCAATTTGTCATTCTCTTTAATTCTTGCAGATATTTCTTCTATTTATCCTTTTTCAGAGAAAAGTGAATTAGCAAAAACATCTGAAAAATGACTATTTGGCACAAAAAACAACATTCTGTATAGTAATTATGCACAGCTATATTAAGGATTTTAAGATAGCTAATATATTTCATATAAACATTCTGAGTATTTGTTGGGGGCTTTTGAAGAAAAAACAACATTATTTCATTTTTTCATATAAAAATCTTTGGTATTATTAAAAATGTGTCTATTTTTGCAGCATATTTTGTGTTATACGAACACAAAAAATGGTTGAAAAAGATGAGGTATAAAAACTCTAACATAAGAAAGTGCCTAAATACTAAAACAATAGCACTGTGTGCAGCGTTCTTTTTATACTGTTTGCTCCCTTTAAAAGGGATTTGCCAAACGGGGGAAAGTACTGTAGATGCTTTAGTGGAAATGGGATTTGAAAATGTTGGATGGACAGAAGATGGCAATGAACGTGTGTATGTTCTGCAGAACTCTGCATATCGTTTGCAAGGCGTAGGCATAGGCAAAGCGGTGGATGTTATTCAAAAGATGGGTTTACCGGAAGAAAAGTCATGCCGGATAATAGTTCTGGACAATAATGTACCTCAGATTTCTCTTTATTATCATCCCATAAAGGGGGATTCGGTGCTCCAAGCAGAACGTGATGACTGGAATGTAAGCTATGAATTGGGTGATACTTGGAAAAATGCACGGAAAATAAAGTTGAAAAATAGTTCTTTGTTCAAGATTGATGTATTGGTATATCCTCAATTAGCTTTCAAGAATCTGGTGATTACACAGATTTACCAGGTCTTGTTTGATTTGAGTCCTGCGATAGAAGTTTCGTTATGGAAAGGTATGAAATTAACGGCACAGTTGAAAATACCGGTTTATAATGATGGGTATGGAAGGTTTGAAGATAAAGTTCATCCAGGACATATTACAATTTCACAGCGTTTTAGATTACCGTATAATGTGTTTGGTAAAGTGACTGTGGGATGTTTTAGTGCTGACCAATATGGAGTGGACGCCGAATTTTATCGCCCTTTTAAGGATGAACGCTTTTCCTTAATGGCTCGGATTGGGTATACAGGAATGGGATATTGGAGCGGATTTCGCTATGTATATGATCCTTCGACAGCACTTGTTACTTGGTCTTTGGGCGGTAGCTTTTATTGGCCGCAATTTAACACTCAGTTTAATCTGAAAGCAGAACAGTATTTATTGAAGGAGAAAGGTGTTAAATTTGAAATGATTCGCCATTTTCGCTATTGTTCGATTGGTTTCTATGCAATGAAAGCAGAACATGCAAAGATGAATGGAGGCTTCCGATTTCAAGTGGCATTACCTCCTTATAAATATAAAAGGAAAGGATATATACCTCGTGTGAATACCTCTGCTAATATGGGCATTGTTTATAATGCAGGTAATGAAAGGTACTATTATAGACAGTATAAAGCGGAAGTTAGTGACAATATAATGGAAGAAAATAGTTTTAACCCATATTTTATTAAGTCAGAATTGTTAAATTTTTAATTAATTAATTGAGATGAAAAAGATTAAATTCTTAAACGGCATAAGTGCAGTATTTGCGTTAGCCGTAGTAGCTTTAGCTACAACTTTAACTTCTTGTGAGAAGGAAGAGTTCAACGTTAATGTAACTCCTACTAATGCACAAGCTGTTATTAGTCCGATTGTGCTTGCTATAGAGGATGGTGTTACTACAGATGTAACTGGCCAAGCCACTATCGCACCTGCAGAGTTGACATTTACTGGTAATCCTACTCTGGCTGCTAAGAGTGTTGATGTTACAGCTTCTTATAATGGTTTGAGTGCAACTGTTACAGTTAAGGTTCCTGCTTTGCAAGCTGGGCAATTTGCTACTCTGACTCCGACTATCATTCTTCAGGAAGAAGATGCTGAGACTAAGATTGTAGCAGAATCTACAAAACTTGAACCAGTAACGGATCCTAAAGTTAAGACTTGGGATAACTACGAGCTTTATTGGTTTGACATTCCATCATTCCCTTATGTAGTAAAAGAAGGTGCAAAAGTAGGTGCAAAGAAAATCAATACAACTGATCTTATTGAACGCGCAGCTATTGAATCTTTCTTTAACACGCTTGAGAATACATATGAGGAAACGACAGTAACAACACCGGAGAATAAGTATAAAGTTTATGCTAACTCTAGAACAACTGCATCTATTACTTATACTGTTGTAACAACTGAATATAAAGTAGTGAAGAAGGCTGTAACAAAAGCTGAAACAGAGCCTTTAGCTTCTATTGAAGTAGATGATTATACAACTTCTACACTGTTTGTTCTTGAAAATCAAGATATTCCTGGTCACGGTCATAGCCACGGTCATGGTCATGGTCATGGTGAAGGCAATGCCGGTGGTGGTGTTGGTGAACTTGATTAATAGAAGTTTTAGTTGTTATTTATCTTAAACTCAAGAGAAAATGAAAAGTAAATTAATGATAGCCTCCTTACTATTGGCAGGCGCTTGTGCAGCAAATCTGAATGCACAGGAAAAAACGAACTACTACACTCCGAAATGGAGCGATAATATTTTTGTCAGTGTAGGTGGTGGTATCCACGCCATCAACAATGACGGTTTCAATAAGATTGCTCCGCATTTCAGCGTGTCAGTTGGTAAGCTGATTACTCCGACTTGGGGGGTACGTGCTCAGGTAAACGGTATTACTCAGCATTTGTGTTTGGATGATGCATACTGGGAACACAACAAGACTTATGTAGGTGGTAACATTGATGCAATGATCAATCTTTCTACATTGTTTGCCGGTGCTAATCCTAACCGTTTCTTCGAAGTTTACGGTTTCTTGGGACCTCAAATTTCTGTAGCAAAATCTCAAAATGTGGATGTTACAATTAGTGCTGACGGTACTTCGCAGTCTATGGCTCCTGCCGGTGAAGCTGAAATGCGTGCACGTATCGGCGCTTCTGCCGGTTTGGGCTTGAAGTTCAATATCAACACTAAGTGGGCCATTGACGTAGAAGCTCGCGGTGCCATCGCTCCGTCCATTTTCGGTAACATCAG
>ERZ773258.2180-NODE-2180-length-12978-cov-2.835719_pt1 | contig 12978 bp, 9 predicted proteins | sample MGYA00511962_ERZ773258 | MGnify/ENA primary metagenome ERZ773258 (study PRJEB29015, sample SAMEA2737755) | human gut metagenome | biome: human gut; feature: human-associated habitat; material: faeces | place: China | collected 2012 ... | reverse complement strand
CGTATGGTGTATATTATTCCGGACCACCTGATGTAATCCTAAAGTTATAGTTCCTGTTCTATTCATTTGCCGGATGGGTATATGAATCGATTCTCGTGTCCGTTTCGGAACGTCGCTTGGTGAATCGTGGCTTCCTGAATGGTCCCATCTGCCCGATCTACGGTTGCGGAGCCGTTCTTGCGATTGTGCTGCTGCATGATCTGCATAATCCCTTCGCGGTTTTTCTCATTTCTTCAATCGGTGCATGCATGCTTGAATATGTCACGTCATGGGGCATGGAAAAGCTATTCCACGCACGATGGTGGGATTACAGTCATCGCCGATTCAACATTCAAGGGCGCATTTGCTTGCTTGGAGCGATTGTGTTCGGTCTGCTGGGTGTGCTCATCACCGATGTGATACAGCCTGAAGTGAATCGCATTACACAGATGATTCCTTTGCCAGTAGTGCACTGGATGTGCGTGATTTTCATGGCGTTTATCGTCGCGGATACCATTATTACAGTGCTTGGCATCATCGATTTGGCCGACAATCTTGCGAAGTTCAGCGAAACCGTGCAGGCATATGCGGAGAAAGCCGGTGATTCCCTGCAATGGGGCAAAGACATTTTCCGAGACAAATTCCGCGACAAGGTGCAAGACAAGGTCCAGGATTGGTCGGACTCCTCGCAGGAGATTCTTGCCAATATGCAGGCCACTGCCGCATCTATCCTGAACAAGCAGCAGCGTCGTATGATTAACGCATTCCCGCGTTTGCGTTTCACGGATTCCATCAAATACAGCAAGATCATCGAAACTCTGCACGAAATGCTGCGTCGCAAATAATCGCGCAATAAGCAACAGCATGAAATCGCCTGCCGCTCGAAAGAACGACAGGCGATTTTATTATTGTTTGCGATATGCGATTTGCATGACAATCACGCTATGACAGTCCATCGGATCGTTTACGGATTTCGTATGGAGTGGGCGCTTCCAGCGACGTGTCCGATCCCTTGTAGTCGGTGATGCCCGCACCGACATTCGGATGTTGCGCGGAATACACTTGGTCGGCGCAATACAGCACGAGCAGCACGGCGGCCACGATGCCAAGCTTTCGCGCATCGATTCTGCTGAGCAGGTTGTCGAGGGCCGGAGCCAGCAGATATACGATGGTCAATCCGCCAAGGCCGAACGTCAATAATCCTTCGGCGCAGATACGGCCGTTGATATTTAGAAAGTATCCGGTGTAATCCCACCAGCGTTGACCATCATGCGTCATCTCCAGATACCACGATGAGAAGTATTCCAAGCAGCCGCACAGCACCATAGCCGCGACGAATTCAAGCGCTGGCTTTTCGCGCAGCTTTTTGAGCAGAACCAGAATGATCACTCCGCCGGTGCCATAGATGGGCAGCCAAGGGCCATGCAGCGTGCCACGGTTCACGAACATGTCTTCGGAAATAAATGCGAGACTTACCTCCCACACCCAGCCGACGAAGCAAAAGATGAAGAACATCATGATCAGATTGATCAGTGAGTAGCTGCGGTCGGCGCTGATGGTACGTGATTCACGGAATTTGAACGGCATCGGAGCAGGCGCAAGACGCCCCGGATAAATGGAGCCATTCAGAATATTCTCGCCGATCTGCATCTGGTGAAGATCCTCACGATACTCTTCATAGCGGTTCACTGCGCTGGCATGCAGAATGCGGATGCCAAGCCACTCAGAAAGAAATCCTGTGAATCCATGCGGCTTGGGCGCTGGAACAAGATTCTGTTCCAGCTGTGCTACGGATTGGGCGACATCGGCGTACGTGGTATGGAGCGTCTGCGGGTCGGCCTTGAAGTACAGGTATTCGTCGTTGAGCATCTCACTGCCTGCAATGCCGGTAGTCTTGGCCATCGAACGCACGTACACATAGTATTCCGCGAAGAACGCGGCATTGTAGCCATTGGAATAGAAGATGCCGCTCAAGCCGAAGGTGATAAGGTTGAGCAGGTACCAGCCGAGGAACGAGCAGTCCGCCACGAAGCATTCCCATTTATGCCCTTTCATCATGCGTCGGGACAAGCGAATGGCGTCCAAAGCCTCGATATTCGGATTCTCCGCAACGATGTACGGCACCATACGGTAGGAATATTGCTTGATGAAGAAGCCGACGATGGTGAGACTCCAAAGGAACAGGAACACGTTTTCCACAAACATGGTCCATGCCATGCGCGGCCATTTGCGCGTGTGAATGGGGTAGAAGAAGCGACTTGCCGGAAGCTTGTTATAGGAACGTCCTTCCAACAGCATACGTGCCATGACGATGCGGTATGTTTCTTGAATGAACAGCCAGACGAAAATGTAGACGGCCAGCGAGAGTATTACCGGCACGGCGATGGAGACGCCGCCGTTATGGGTGACGGAATTAATGGCGTCGGCCACGGCGATCACCATCGAGCCGGATGCAAACGAGTTGAGCAGGGACGCGATTACTCCGCGGCGACGGCCGAACGTGGCATCGGTATCGTTGTTGACGATCTGCTCTTGGTTTTGCTTGACCTTTTCACGGGCATCGTTTTCATTGCCTACGGCAAGATCCTGCAATACGTCATACATGTCGTTGGATTGCGTGGAATCCTCCGTTTGCGGGGTGCTGATCGAAATGTTGGTGCTGACCGAGAGCGTCGATGAAGTGTACGCAACACCGAACACCGAAGCGAACAGGCAAATGGCGACTATCATCCAATAATGTTTTCTCTGGGCTTTCTTAGCCGCAACCTTCATGCCTTTGCGGTCCATGCAGGTATCTCCCTTCTTGATATGGGGATGCTCCTTCTAACTTTACCCGTATGCACGATGGTTGGTGGATGATGGGGAAACACCGCGTGCGCCTGTCTTCATCTTCTGCGAAACTGTAGGGTGCGTAAAACGCAGTATCATCCGCAATTCAATAGGGAGAAAACACAGCTATGGCTCACGTCATCGATTTCAAGGAGGCCGGTTTCGAGTCCGTCCTCGATGAACTGGAATGGCGCGGGTTGATTTCCCAGTCCACTGACAGGGATCGACTCGCCGAAGCGTTGAACGGAGATCCCATTTCCTATTATTGCGGTTTCGATCCGACCGCTGCCTCTCTGCATATCGGCAATCTGGTGCAGCTCATCAACATGCGTCACCTTCAGGCAGCAGGCCATCATCCGATTGCCCTGGTCGGCGGCGCCACCGGCTTGATCGGCGATCCTCGCCAATCGGGCGAACGTACGCTCAATCCGAAAGACGTCGTGGCTGGTTGGGCCGAGCGTCTGAAAGCGCAGATCGGCGGCATTCTCGAAGTGGAAGGCAGCAATCCGGTCCGTTTCGTGTCCAATTACGATTGGACGGCCTCCATGAACGTCATCGACTTCCTGCGTGACGTCGGCAAGAACTTCCGTTTGGGTACCATGCTCGCCAAAGACACCGTTGCCCGTCGGCTGAATTCTGAAGATGGCATTTCCTTCACCGAGTTCAGCTACCAGGTGCTGCAGGGCAACGACTTCCTGCACCTGTTCGACGAATACCATTGCGTGCTTGAGCTTGGCGGATCCGACCAGTGGGGCAACCTCACGTCCGGTCTTGACCTGATCCACAAGGTACGTGGCGTGGATGTGAACGTGTTCACCAGCCCGATTATCACCGACGCTCAGGGTAAGAAGTTCGGCAAGTCCGAAGGCAACGCCGTCTGGCTTGACGGCACTATGCTGAGCCCATACAAGTTCTACCAGTTCTGGTTCAACCGCCCTGACAGCGAGATGGAGAACCTGCTGAAGGTGTTCACGTTCTTGCCGAAGGCGGAGATCGAACGTCTTGTGGAGGAAAGCAAGACCAATCCGGGCGCGCGTGAGGCGCAACGCACCTTGGCTTGGGAGGTCACCAGCCTGGTTCATGGTGAGGAAGCCACCCGACAGGCCATCGAGGCCGCCGGTGCGCTGTTCGGCCGTGGCGGCGATCTTGCGGGCGTTGACGAGTCCACGCTCGAAGCTGCTCTTGACGGCGTGAAGATCGACGGCGAGTTCGCCAAGGCCGCGGTGGGCGACCGTGTGGCGGAAGCCGGCATGAAGGCCGGACTGTTCAAGTCGATTTCCGAAGCGCGCAAGACGATTAAGGCTGGCGGCGTGTATCTGAACAACGCCCGTGTCGAAGACGAAGAGCAGGTTTTGAACGAAAATGACTTCCTGCATGGCCGTTTCGCATTGATTCGTCGCGGCAAGAAGGCCCTCGGCGTCGTCGAAAACGTGTGAGGCAATCACGAGCGGCGCAAATAAACGTAAACAAAGAACAAACGAAGACCATTTTCAAGGAATACAAGGAATATAAGGAACAGCATGGCAGAAGAACAGCGCGGATCGCGCGGCAAGTCCTACGGCAACCACAAGTCCTACGGCTCGGGCAAGCCGGGCGATCGCGGCGGCAAAGGATTCAAGCCGCGTGGCAATGGCGGCAAGTCCTACGGACACAAGTCCGGCAGCTTCCACAACGACGATCATAGGGGCGGTTACCGCAAGGGCAATGGCGGCAATTTCCGCCGCGACCGCGATTTCCGTCGTGACGGTGAGGGGGAAGGCCAGGAGCGCCGCTTCCATAACGGTCCGCGCAAGTTCAACCGTGACGGCGAGAGTCGTGACGATCATCGCGATTATCGTGGCGGTCGTGGAGACAATCCTCGCTACCAGCGCGATGGCGAGCGTTCCGGTTTCCGTCGTGACGATCGACGTGACGGAAACCGTAAAGACTTCCACCGTGATGGCGACCGTCGTAACTTCCGTCGTGAAGATGGCGACCGTCGTAACTTCCACCGCGATAATGATCGCCGTGATTTCCATCGTGATGGTGATCGTCGTAACTTCCGTCGTGACGACCACCGTGGCAATGATCGTCGTGATGGCGGACGCCGTAATTTCCGTGATGGCGATCGTAAGGATTTCCGTCGTGACGATCAGCGCCGTGACTTCCACAAGGATCGCGACCAGCAGCAGGGCGAGGAGCGTCGTGAGTTCACCCGCGAAGAGAAGATGGCCTACCGTGGCGAGTACATGGCCAAGCCGCGCCGCAATTCCGATGGCACGGTGAGCTTCCCCTCGCAGAACCCGTACACGCATCGTCGTCCTGATGAGCCGAAGATGCCGAAGGGCATCGAATGGCGTATGCTCACCACCGACGATCGCGAACGCCTGCGTGGCCTGTCGAAGGAACATGCGGAAAACATTGGTCTGCACATTCTTGCCGCGTACACGCTTGAGGAGAGCAACCCGGAGCTGGCCCTCGAACATGCCAAGTGGGTGGCCCGCCAGGCTTCCCGCATCGATTTCGCCCGCGAGACACTCGCCTTCGTGGCATACCGTCAGGGTGATTACAAGCTTGCCTTGCGTGAGTTCCGCACCGCGTTCCGTATGAACGGTTTCCTGGATTATCTGCCGTTCATCGCCGACTGCGAGCGTGGCGTGGGCGAGCCGAAGAAGGCCATCGAAGTGGCTGTGAGCGACGACGCCAAGTATCTGCGCGGTGAAGCCAAGGCTGAAATGTTCTTGGTGTACGCTGGCGCTCTGGGCGATCTGAAGATGTGGGACAAGGCCATCGAGATCGTGCACACGCTGGGCCGTTCCAAGGGATTGGCCGGCGAATACCGCATGCGTGCGGTGCAGGCCGAACAGTATTTCCTTGAAGAGGCCGGCCGTACCGATGAGGCCATCGCATTGGATCGTCTGCTCGACAAGCTCGAACTGCAGTACGCCGATGTTGAGGATGATGAGACTTCCGACGATCTGGTTGTCGAATACGACATGCAGGAGCTGAACGACGAACTCATGGACGTGCTTGGCATTTCCGAAGATGACGCGCAGTACGCTCCGGAAGACCCTGAGAATGAGGAAGACGAATCCGAAGCCATCGACGAGAACGGCGAAACCAACGACGAAACCCAGCTTGAGGCCGAAGAGACGGAAGCAGGCGCGGAATCCGATGACGAGCCGGCAGAAGCTGACGATGCTGCGGAAGATGACGCCGATGATGACGGTGAGGCTGAAGAGGCCGAAGAGTCTTCGGATGCTTCTTCCGAATCCTCCGAAGATAACAAGTGAGGTGACGTGGCCCGCATGCTGAAGTCCACGAATCAGCCGCTCAGCGAAGCATACTCGCTGGCACTGCTTGATCTTGACGGCGTGGTCTACCGTGGTAAGAACCCGGTGGAACATGCTGCCAAGAATATCCGCAAGGCCGAATCCTTGGGCATGACGGTGGAATACACCACCAACAATTCGTCCCGACTTCAGGCCGTGGTGGCAGACCAGCTGAAGGGGTTCGATTTGGATGTCGAACCCTGGCAGGTCATCACCTCGTCGGTTGTCGCCGCGCGCATGGTGGCACGTGCTGTGCCTGAAGGTTCGAAGGTTTTCGTGCTTGGCGCCCAGCATCTGCGTGAGGAAGTGGCCAAGCAAGGTCTTGAAGTCGTCGATTCCGCAGAAGCGCAGCCGGTCGCCGCCATCCAAGGATGGTATCCCGACATGTCTTGGAACGAAATGGCCCAAATCGCCTATGCCGTTGAGCATGGCGCGACCTATTTCGTGACCAATCGTGATCTGACCATTCCTCGTGAACTTGGCATCGCGCCGGGATGCGGTTCTATGATCATGGCTGTGATCAATGCCACCGGTGTGGAACCGGTTTCGTCCGCAGGCAAGCCGGAATCCGCCATGTATGACGAGGCGCGCATTCTCGCAGCCCATGATGATGGCGAGCCGTTGGACAAGGAACAGTGCCTCGCCATCGGCGACCGTCTCGACACTGATATCGAGGCGGGCAATCGTGGCGGGTACGATTCCCTTGCGGTGTTGACCGGCGTCACCAATCCGCGCGAACTCATGTTCGCTCCGGCGTATCTTCGCCCGACCTACATCGCCAAAGATCTGCGGGGCTTGAACGAGCCCGCTCCTGAAGTGGTGCATGATGAGGGCGCATGGCTGTGCCGCGATGCGAAGGCCCGCGTTGACGGCGACCGCCTGTATGTCACCGACATCACCAGCGTCGACGGGTTGCGTGCCGCATGCTGCGCTATGTGGGCCGCGGCCGACAGCGGGCGAGATGTGAGTGGCGTGATCGTTCCGGAATTCCGTATTTCCTAACGAACAATTCGTACCGATTATTGGAAAACCATTGCGAAACAGTGATTCCACTCAGGTTGTTCGTCTTGACGTTGCGTTGTTGGAACGTGGTCTGACCGACAGTCGTTCCAAGGCGCAACGTCTGATCGCGGATGGCAAAGTCAGTGTGAACGGTGTCGCCGTCACTAAAGCATCGGCGAAAGTCGGTGGTGATGACGTCATCGCCGCCGATAGGGGAGACGGTTACGTTTCCCGTGGCGCATACAAGCTTGTCGGCGCGTTCGAACGGTTTGCCGACGTCGGATTGCGTTCCGTGCAAGGATTACGTTGCTTGGATATCGGCGCGTCCACCGGCGGTTTCTGCGACGTGCTATTGCGCAATGATGCCGCGCAGGTCATCGCTTTGGATGTCGGCCATGGGCAATTGGACCCGAAAATCGCGCATGACGACCGTATTATCGAAATGAGCGGCGTCAATATTCGCGACGTGTATGCGGAGGATTTGCCGTATCGTCCGGAAATGATTGTTTCCGACGTATCGTTTATTTCGCTGACATATGTGATTCCGGTGATCGCAAGAATCGCCGCACCGCAGGCGCAGATCGTGCTGCTGGTCAAACCGCAATTCGAAGTAGGCAAAGGCAATCTTGGAAAAAACGGGATTGTCGAAAGTCAGGAATTACGCGAACGGGCTTTGAAAGACATTGTGGCATGTGCGGAAAGCAACGGGCTTGACGTGCGTGCGACGACGGTATCTCCCATTGAAGGCACGCACGGCAATATCGAATATCTGCTATATGCGGTCATGAAAATAAGCAACAGCTGATTGAAAAACCGTGCCTGTAGTGCAGGAAAAACAAATAAGAAAGGCAATAAGAAAATCCGGAAATCATGATGATGAATTCCGGATTTTCTTGTATGAAAAATTGTATGATCAGCCGCGCAGGAACCGGTCGATCTGATCCTGCTTGCCCATGATGATGAGCTCGTCGTTGCGGTGCATGATCAGCTCTTTCGAACCGTATTCGAATTCCTTGCCCGGCGATTTGATACCGACCACGGTGATGCCGAAACGTTCGTGCACGCGCGCATCCTCGATGGTGTACCCGACCACATGCGCGGGGGTATGGATCTTGACGACGTTATAGGCGCCTTCAAGCTCGATGTAGTCAAGATAGTTGCCGGACACAAGATGTCCGACACGCTTGCCGGCGTCGGTTTCCGCGTTGATGATGTGGCGTGCGCCGATGCGTTGCAGGATGCGGGCGTGTTCCTTCGACACGGACTTGGCCCAAATGTCGGAAATGCCGGCGTCGAGCAGGTTGCCGGCGGTGATGACGGAAGCTTCGACACTGTCGCCGATGGCCACGACGGCCGTGTCGAAATCGGATGCGTTGATCTGTTCCAACGCCATCACGTCTGTCATGTCGGCCTGTACGGTGGGAATCTGCGAAGACCAGCGGTTCACCAGTTCGCCGTCCTTGTCGACGGCAAGCACATCCTGGCCCATCATGTCGAGCGTGGCGGCCACAGAGCTGCCAAAACGCCCCAAACCAACTACGAGAACGCTTCTGGTGTTGTTAGCCATGATGTTATACACCTTTCGAAATTCCGTCTTCAAAAAACTATATTCATGTGTGATTGCAGGCAACTGCAAGTATATGAAGCCGTATCGTCAGCCGACCACGATCTGCTCGGTGGGGTAGCGGACGGCCTCGAGATTGTGTGGACGCGAAATCGCGTAGGCGATGGTGAGCGGTCCGAGCCGCCCGATGAACATGGTGGCGGCGAGAATGTATAGCACCGTGGGACTGCTTTCACTGGCCACGCCCACCGAGTAGCCGCCTAGGCCGAACGCGGAGCAGGTATCGAACAGTGCGTCGCACAGCGAGCAGTCGGTGATGATCATCAGCGCCATCGACACCACGGTGACCAGCATGAGACATGCCGTACTTACGGCCACGGCGGTCATAACCGCCTGCGTGTGGATGCGGCGGTGGAACGCGTTGATGTCGTGGCGTCCGGTGAATGCGGCACGACAGGTCAGCAGGATCACCGCGAACGTGGTGACGCGGATGCCGCCTGCGGTCGAGGTGCTGCCACCGCCGATGAACATGACGATGGACAGGAACACTTTGGTTGCGTCGCTGACGCCTGGCATCCACGACAGGTCAAATCCGGAGCTTCGTGGCATGACGGCCGCGACCATGGCGTGCCAGAGGCGCGGCTCGATGCCATCTCCAGCGAACAGCAGCTTGTTGTTCCATTCCATCAGCAGGAACCACGTGAACGAGGCGATCACAATGCAGAACGTGGTGGTCAGTGTGAGCTTGGTGTGCAGGCTCCAGCGCTTCGGAGGACGACGCATGCGCCAGGAACGCATCAGGTTCAGCAATACCGGGAAGCCAAGGGTTCCGCAAAAAGCACTGGCCAGGATCGGCAGGCCGACCGCCCAGTTGTTGACATGCAGCCCGGCTCCGTCGGGGGTGAAGCCGGCATTGTTATACGCCATGACCGCGAAGAACAACGATTCCCACAATGTGTGGCGCACATTACCGTGGTTGACCTTGTAGAGGCCGGGGAACAATGCGACGAATGTGATGCCTTCGATGACGAACGCGGTGGTGATGACCACGGTGAGCACGCCTTTGATTTCACCGAGCTTCGTGGTGCCGAGTTCGTTGGCGGTCAGCATGCGCTGCGTGGCCTTGAGATGGTGGTTCACGGCCAATGCGATCAAGGAGGCGAACGTCATGACGCCAAGGCCTCCCATCTGCACGGCGAAGATGAGCACGCCTTGGCCGAAGGTGGTCCAATGCGTGGTGGAGTTGACGATGGAGATGCCGCATGTGGAAATGGCGGATACCGCGGTGAAGAACGCGGTGGTGAACGTGGTGATTTCGTCTTTCGGCGTGGCGATGGGTGCCATCAGCAACGTAGTGGACAACGTCGCGAGCGTCAGGAAGTAGAAGATGGTCAGGCAGCCCGGATGGTTGACGAGTCGGTGCACGAGGCCGCGTTTGCGCGGCTTGCGGTCTTCCGCCATGGCCTTCTCGAAAGTATCTCCCGAGAACCACCATGCGTAGCCATGCGAGGCCTCACGATTGGAGGAGGACTCGTCAAAGACGAGGTTTGACATGCCGTTCCTCTCTCCTTTTCTTATGATGTGTTGGTCTTCTTTCCTGTGAGCTATTGTAGGCATATGCGCGACTAACAGGCCATTTGAAGGCTGATATTCCTGATTCGTGGCTTGCATCGGAAACGGATTTGAGGTGTGTTCGCGGGTTTTGGCATGTTTTCGACGCGCATTGCCGGTTTTCGTTCATTTGTTCGATTACACTGGAGGTCGGTGACGTCTTCATGGGCGTTTTCCATAGGGCGTTTCCTTTGCTGGAAAGGGATTAACGATGTTCGGTACCCGTCATGCGGTGGTGGTGACGCATAGTCGTCTGAGGGAGAGTGGCACGGTGGTTGAGGAGGCTGTCGAGCAGCTGACCCAGGCCGGTTTCGAAGTGTCGATCATTGACAATATCGAGGCGCCGGATTTCGGCAAGCAGCCGCCGGTGGTTTCCGAACGCACTGAGATCGTGGTGGTGCTCGGCGGGGATGGCACCATTCTTCGAGCGGCTGAACTGGTGCACTGCACCAGTGTGCCGATTCTTGGCGTGAACTTGGGACATGTCGGCTTTTTGGCGGAGTTTGAAAGCTTCCAGATGAGTGAGGCGATCCGCAGGGTTGCCGAGCATGATTATTCCATTGACGAACGCATGATCGCGCATGTCGACGTGTGGCTGCCGGGAGCAAGCGAGCCGATTGAGGATTGGGCGTTGAATGACATCACGTTGGAGCGTGCCGACCGTGGCAAAATGGTCGAACTGTCGATTCGTGTGGATGATGTGGAAATGAGCTCCTTCGGCTGCGATGGCGTGATCGTGTCGACTCCGACCGGCTCAACCGCATACGCGTTCTCCGCCGGAGGACCGATCATGTGGCCGAACGTGAAGGCGTTGCAGTTGGTGCCGTTGGCCGCTCATGCCCTGTTCGCGCGCCCCTTGATTATTGGCTCCGGTTCCACATTCGCCATTGATATCCTTGAGGATTCCACGTCGGATGGTTGGATCTGCTGCGATGGCCGTCGCCAATGCGCGTTGCCGCGGGGCACTAGGGTTGAGGTGCGCGAATCGAAGAGCACATTGCGCCTGGCCCGTCTTTCCGGCGTGCCGTTCACGAATCGTCTGGTCACGAAATTCGATCTTCCTGTTGTCGGTTGGCGCGAGCAGGCGCGTAAAACCGGGGGAGTGCATCATGGGCATGTGTTTCCGGAAGATAAAGAAACGAACGAGTAAAAACACTGATGCTTGAAGAACTTGAGATTCATAATCTTGGGCCGATCCGTTCCGCGCTGATCGCACCTGCCGGCGGTATGACGGCGATCACCGGCGAGACGGGTGCAGGCAAGTCGATGCTGCTCAGTGCGATTCGGCTGATTTCCGGCGGTCCTTCCGACGGTGGCCGTGTATCGGTCGGAGCGAGCGAGGCGTGGGCGCAGGGCGTGTTCGAGGTCGCCTCGTCACCGGCCGCGGTCGCAGCCGCGCACGAGGCGGGTTTCGAACCTGAAGACGGAGAACTGTTCCTGTCTCGCAAGGTTCCTGCCTCCGGGCGCTCCCGCAGCATGCTGTCTGGTCGTAGCGTGCCTCGTTCCGTACTGGGGTCGATCGCAGCGGAGCTGGTGACGATTCATGGTCAGGCCGACCAGTTGCGTATCGCGTCTTCGGCGCGGCAACGTGAGTTTTTGGACCGCTATGCCGGCGATGATGTGGCGTTGGTCGCATACGGCAAGGCTTGGAATGCGCTTCGTGCCATGGATGAGCGGTTGGAACGACTGTCGAGTCAGGAATCGTCCATGCGCCAGCAGGCGGATTACCTGCGCGAGTCCATCGAACGAATCAACCGCATCGATCCGCAGCCGGGGGAGATGGCCGAGTTGCGTGCCCGGCGCGATCGCATTGAGAACGCGGCCGAGATCGCCGAAGGGGTGAACCGTGCGTTGAGCGCGTTGGATGCTTCGCAGGTTGTTGACGATGTTGAATCATCCAGCGCCACCGATCTGATTGATCGCGCGTCGCAGGCGCTTCGCGCCATTCATGTGGACGGCGTGTTTTCGGAACTGGCCGATCGGCTTGATTCCATCAGCACTGATTTGTCTGATGTGGTGTTCACCTTGTCGGGCGAAGTCGACAATGATCTCGGCATGGAAGACTTGGACGCCATCAACGGGCGGATCCATGAGCTTGACGAATTGGTTCGTCGTTGGGGCCCGGAATTGTCGGACGTGATCGCGTGGCGAGATCAAGCGGTGTTCGACTTGGAGGATCTGGACGCGTCTCCGGAAAAAGTTAGTCAATTGCAGGCGGAACGTGAAAAACTGTTCGGTGAGGCGTTGAAGGCGGCGCGTGCGGTAAGCAAAAGACGTGCCGCCGCCGCGAAGGAACTCGCCGCCAAAGTCACTGCGGAACTCGAATCTCTTGCCATGAGCGGATCGAAACTAGAGATCCGTGTATCGGAACGTGAACATTTGGACGCTTCCGGCGCTGACGGCATCGATTTTCTGTTCACGCCGTTCCCGGGTTCTCCGCAAATGCCGATGGGCAAAAGCGCGTCCGGCGGCGAGCTGAGCCGGCTCATGCTCGCGCTTGAACTCGTTGCGGCGGAAAAACATGTGGTGGCGGGCGGTTCCGTACCTCCCATGACGTTCATTTTCGACGAGGTCGACGCAGGCGTCGGTGGCAAAACCGCGGTGGAGCTTGGCGCGCGATTGGCGAAACTCGCTCAATCCGCGCAGGTCATTGTCGTCACCCATCTGCCACAGGTCGCATCC
>ERZ773258.2178-NODE-2178-length-12983-cov-3.456528_pt1 | contig 12983 bp, 13 predicted proteins | sample MGYA00511962_ERZ773258 | MGnify/ENA primary metagenome ERZ773258 (study PRJEB29015, sample SAMEA2737755) | human gut metagenome | biome: human gut; feature: human-associated habitat; material: faeces | place: China | collected 2012 ... | reverse complement strand
TGCTCCCAGAGGGTGGTGTCCTTCCCCAGGCGGTAGATCCCGTCCCGGTCGGCGCGGTAGATGTCCCCCTGCCCATCCCGGAGCAGCGCCGCAGTCTGGGCGGAGTCGTGCCCAAAGACAATGCGGGCGTTGTGGGACTTGGCATACTTCATGATAAATTTGGCCGTGGCCAGGTACCCCAGGGAGTCGTAGACCAGACCGGAGAACTGAATGGGGGGGCCAGCGTTCTCTTGGGTGTACAGGGCGTCCGACACCAGCAGGAAGCTGCCGCTCCCAGGGAGCTCCACCAGCAGGCCCAGCATTCCAAAGGTGTGGCCGGAGCCGAAGTTGACAATGGTGACGCCGTCCAGCAGGGGGTATTCCCGCTCCACGGGCTCGATTGGATGCCAGTGCAGCCGGGCGGCCAGCATGGCCTCGATGTCGGTGGGGGAGTAGGCGGGGCGCTCCTCCCGCAGGGCGTACATGCGCATGACCTGGGTGAGCTCATCGTCGTGAACGAAGACTTCCGCCTCCCGGAAGAGGGCCATACATCCGGCGTGGTCGGTGTGGAGGTGGGACATGACCAGGTACTTCACGTCCTCCGGCCGGAAGCCCAGCTGGGCCAGCCGCTCTCCCACGGTGCCGTTCTCGTCGGCCTCAAAGGGGGAGACCTGCTTGGACCGTTCGGGCCAGTGCTCCGACATCCCCAGGGGGTCGCAGCCGGTGTCGAAGAGGACCAGCCCGTCGGAGTGCTCCACCAGGAAGGAGGTGACCGGAATCGAGGTCCACTCAGCGGGGGGATTTCGGTTGTCGTCGGTGGCCAGGCGGCTGCCCGCCACCACATTGGATTTATCCAACCACATCTTTCCGTGGTGCATCATATGTAATTTCATTTTTGCCATGTTACCCTATCCTTTTCTCATGCAAATCAGGTGGGATCAGCCGAAGAGACGGGCCGGATTTTCCATCAGAATGGTATCCAGCTGCTCCTGTGTGGCGCCCAGCCGCAGCAGATCCGGGAGAATGACCTGGAAGATCCGCTCAATATTGGCGGCCTCCATGGCCTGTGCCATGTGCGCGGGCCAGCGCACCTTACGCCCCAAGTTCATATTAACGGTATCCTGCGAAAAAAGCAACTGCCCGGTATAGCCCCGGGAAATGAGCGCCATGACCAAGGCCTCCCGTTCCGTATCCTTGGGCGTGTGAAAGGCGTCGGCCTCCAGGCCGAAGCGGTCCAGGGCAATAAATACCCCCTGGTCCAGCACTCGGACGGCATAGTCCGGATCGGTGTTGCCACACATGTGACCGATGACAATCCGGGCAGGATCGCCCCCCTCGCGGAGTAGCAGGTCGGCCTGCTCCGGGCCCATGGTACCTCCCTCGGTGTGGGTGAGGATCACAGTGCACAGCTCATGCTGCACCCGGGCGGCGGCCCGAAAGAACATCTCCTCATAGGGGGTGATGGTCCCCAAGCTGGAGCCCACCTTGATGACCCCGGCTTTGATGCCGGTTGTGCCGATCCCCTGGGTCAGCTCGGCCTTCATCATCTCATAAATCTCCTGGACCGCGTCCCCCAGGCCGGCCCGGAACTTGAAGTAGGCCGGGCTGCCCTGGCCTTCAAAGTAGTAACCTGTGGAGACCACGATATGGATGCCTGCCGCCTCGGCGATGCGCCGCAGCAGGACAGGATCCCGGCCGCAGTCGTTGGCGGTGGCGTCCACCACAGTGGTGACCCCGTGGCGCTTGGCCCGGTTGGCCGTCTCCACCCCCACCCGCAGGGCCTCGTCCGGATCATAGGGGCCCAGCGTGCTATCTGCCTGAAATCCGGGAAAACCGAAGACAAAGTGCTCGTGCACCAGTGTCTTGCCGATCTGGCTGCCGTCCACAGGGCCGCATACGGTCTCCAGTGCTCTGCCCATCTGTCTCAACTCCCTATTCCTTGTTTTTGCCGCCGCGCTTCTCCGCCTTGCTCGCGCCGTACAGGCCCAGCCCGATGAAGAGCACCATGATTAGAATGACAAATGCCTCCCAAATAATGACAGCCATCTCTGCCCTCCTCTCTTATATGTCGTCTTCCGGCTCGTGGTAGGCGTGGACGTTAAAGGCCAGGTATCCGACGACGCATACCAGAATGCATATGATAATCCCCTTGATGGTGAACATGCCCATGAGGGACCAGTCTGTTAAGATTGACATAGGTGCATCTCCTTTCAGTCCGGGCTGACAACCAGCGATTTATCTTTTTTATAGAGCGAGACCAGGCCAGGCAGGGCGCCCTTGTCCGCCGCGGTGGCGATAAGGCCCACCACCAGGGTAAAGAACAGCATCACCAGAGAGTTGTTGTTATCCAGGTGGAGCTTGGCGCCAAAGTCCCCGAAGGTCCAGATGCAGTTGGCGATGGCCGAAATCACGATGGTGATGAAGGCGGCTTTGGACGATCTCTTCCAATACATTCCGAACACAAACAGCCAGAATGCGGGCAGCAGCCAGGCGTTGAGCCAGATCATCGAGGTATTGACCGAGGGCATCAGTGTGGAGAGAGCGCAGGCGATACCGGCGAAGACCACAATGGCCACGCGGAGGTAGCGCATGTACTGCCGGTCGGTCATATTGGGTTTGTAGTAGGTCTTGACGATGGCGTCGGTAAACACGGTGGACAGACCCAGAACGCACACCGCGACGGTGGACAGAATGGCGGCTGCGAAGCCGGCCAGCAGCCAGATCACAACCCAGGTGGGCAGAAGATCCACCAGCATGGAGAAGGTGGCCAAGGGAGTGCCGTAATAGTCGGCGTACTGGGGCATGGTGGCGGCGGCCATTCCAAAGGCAATCATGAAGATACCGAAAATACAGTTCAGGGGTACCGAGAGGAAGATGGAGCGCTTCAGGGTCCGGACATTCTTGGCCGAAATGGCGCACTGGCAGCCGGCCTGATTCATGGGCATGAAGAAGAGCTGCCCCAGGACCGTGCCGATGATGTAGGTCCTCCAGGTGTCCCCATTGGCCCAGAGGCTCAGCATCCAGCTGTTGCCGCTGCTGGTGTAGTATTCATTGATCGCACCCCAGCCGCCGTCCAGAATCTGGCCCAGGTAGATGGTGGCGATGATCACGCCCACATACATGAAGATGGCATTGATGACGTTGACCCAGGCGACCTCCTTCATGCCTGCGAAAATCACATAAAGGATGGAGATGATGCCGCCCACCACGCAGCAGAGCATAATCGGCCAGCCTGTCATGGCCCAGAGCACGGTACCGACGCCCTGCATCTCCAGGGTAATGACGCCCCAAGTGCAGCCGGCCGTCATACCGGCCAACAGAATGGCGACTTTCTTGTTAAAGAGCTTTTCAAACAGGCCGGCCACGGTGGTAATTTTCAGGCGCCGGTACCACGGCCCCACAAAACAGCAGATAATAACCACCGAAAATCCGGAACCGATAATAAACCAGAAAGTTCCAACGCCGGTAAAGGTGGACTGACCGGGCAGCCCGAGGATATGTCCGCCGCCCAGAGAAGTGAGGGCGATGGTGGCCGAGTAGGCCAGCAGATTCATACTGCCGCCGGACGACACCATGTCGGCGCTACTCAACTTGTGTTTCTGTCTCGCGGTGAGGAAAAAGCTTACACCGATGATGACAGCCACCTCGTAAATAATGACTGCGATAACCACGGTTAAGTGCATCGTTTTACCTCCTCGTTCTTCGTTTTTGTCCGTCTCAACACACGTTTGACGCGGCGGGAGATGATGAAACAGGTGCGCACCTCCTTTTTTGATTGGATATTTTGCCCCAAATTGCCCGCCGTTTGCTATTAAAAATTATAAGATACGCAGATAAAAAAGGGAAATATCCATAATTGCACGCGGTGATGCAGAATGCGTATCACCAAGATGGGGCGGCGCCTATGGTTTTGCCTCTGCGGAGGGGGTATGGTGTTGCAGGCTATTTCAAAATTTGATATAATTAATTTAATTTTATGGCGGATTATGACGCAAACGGCATTCAACCAAACTGTGTCAGGAGGGACTCGGATGAATCACCGCCAGATTCAGTATTTCCTGTCCGTTGCGAAGTACCTCAGCTTCTCCAAGGCCGCGGAGGCCCACTATACCTCTCAGCCGTCGATCAGCCGGCAGATAGCGCTGCTGGAGCGCGAATTGGGGTTCCAGCTCTTCATCCGGAACAAGCACAATGTGCAGCTCACCCCCTCGGGCTGGATCCTCTTTGAGGAGTTCGGCGTGCTCTATGAAAAGGCCGCCGCTGCCGTGGAGAAAGCCAGGCAGATGGGGATCAGCTGTGCGGGTCGGCTGAATATCGGCTACCTTCAGGAGACCAATATCGAGATCCTCATTCCCCTCATCAAGCGATTCACCCGGAGCTTTCCCGAGGTGGAGGTGGCTTTCGAAGGCTACGGATTCAAGACCCTGCGGGAAAAGCTGTTTTCCGGGGGGCTGGACATCGCGTTTATGCTCTCCTTTGAGCTTACCAATGTCCCGTATATTGCCCAGCGGGAGATCTTTTCCACCACTGCCCACATGGTTATCTCGGCTTCCCACCCCCTGGCGGCCCGGGCAGACCTGACTATCTCGGACTGTAAGGACGAGTGCCTGATCGTAGCCGCCGAGACGGACAGCGGTTCCCATTTCTGCCTGAGTCAGTTCCTGAACGCGGGCTTTTCTCCCAAGAAGATCATCCGCTCGGCCACCTCTGAGTCCATCATCATGTATGTGGAGTCCCAGTCCGGCGTGGCCATTATGGACCCCAGCAATCGCTTTTACCGGGATCCCAAGTTCCGTTTTGTTCCAATCGAAGGCGAAGGGGCGCGGATGAGTTTTAATGCCGCATGGCGCAAGGACAACCAAAATCCCGCCATCGCCCTTTTCGACAGCGTGATATCCCGTCTTCCCGGAGAAGAGGAACGTGGCGTGATGGGACCGCTGGTAATCGGGCGGTAAAAGAGCCGGCAGACGGCGTGGAAGCAGCACCCATCTGGAAAATGGGACAGGCTGGCAGAATGCTGCCGCCGATCTCCGGAGGGCCAGTTTCCCGGGAGAAGGGTTGCGGTTAGGTCCATGCGCCCTGCTGTGGGCGGATAAGGTTTGGGACGCAGGTCTGTGGCGAACCGCAGAAAAAAGTAACGAAAGCAGGGAAATATACTCGACTAATTTTATCCGCTTTGCTATGATAATCCTGTAATCTAGCCCCGGAAGGAGCGGTCCCTTGCTCATCGCCCGCGAGACAGACTATGCCCTGCGTATCCTGCGGGCGCTGCAGGACAGAAAACTGCATACCGTGAAGGAAATCACAGAGGCCCAGATGCTCCCCATGGTATTTACCTATAAGTAAGATTGTAAAAAAGCTGGCCGCCGGTCTTGTGGGGATTGTGCGGGGAACTGTACAAACGACGCAAAGAAACCATTGAACGGGTCTCTGCCGAGGCCTAGGAAAAACACGCCGTGCGTTATACCCAATCAGAGGCTTGACCCAGGTGACAAACTGGGTCAAGCCTAAATTTATTTCTATGAACCTCAAAAAACTGGCCAGATGGCTCTGGACGGAGAACTCTCCCTCCATCCTTTCTCTACTCTTTCATCTGTTTTTTGCCAGAAACCCGGTCTACGCATGAAGTGTAGACCGGGTTTCTCGACAGACTGGATCTAAAGAGAGGACGGGCATGATTGCCCATCCTCTCTTTAGATTATCATTATGCTTTCTCAAATGCGTCCTTACCCAATCCGCAGACAGGGCAGACCCAGCCGGCGGGAACGTCTTCCCAAGCAGTGCCGGGAGCCACGCCGTTATCCGGATCCCCGGCGGCGGGGTCGTACTCATAACCGCAGGGGCAGATGTATTTGTCCATCAAAATCACTCCACCTCGTATAAAATGGAATTAGCCGAAGTAGCGCTTCAGCAGGCCCTCGAACGCCTTGCCGTGGCGGGCCTCGTCGCGGGCCATCTCATGCACGGTGTCGTGGATGGCGTCCAGGTTCAGCTCCTTGGCACGCTTTGCCAGATCTACCTTGCCGGCGGTGGCGCCATTCTCGGCCTCCACGCGCATCTCCAGGTTCTTCTTGGTGGAGTCGGTCACGACCTCGCCCAGCAGCTCGGCAAACTTGGCGGCGTGCTCGGCCTCCTCATAGGCGGCCTTCTCCCAGTACAGGCCGATCTCAGGATAGCCCTCGCGGTGGGCAACCCGGGCCATGGCCAGGTACATACCGACCTCGGAGCACTCGCCCTCAAAGTTCATGCGCAGATCCTTGATGATATCTTCGGGAACGCCCTTGGCTACGCCGACCACGTGCTCGGCAGCCCAACTCTTCTCACCGCCCTGCTCAATGAACTTGGAAGCAGGGGCCTTGCAGATGGGGCAGAAGTCGGGGGCTTTGTCTCCCTCGTGGACATAGCCGCATACGGAACAGACGAATTTTTTCATGATGATGTCCTCCTAAAAATAAAAGTGATGTATTCTCCCTTTTGGATGCTATTGATAATCATTACTGATTTATGGCTCTAGAATACCACATTAAACAGAATTCGTCAAGAGCTTTTTTAAAAAAAGAAGAAATTTTTCTATATGCGGCCTCAACGCAAAAATTTTTTCTGCTTTCCAAATTTATCCTGCCAAAACGGCGGCCGCGGGCCGTCAATCCCGCTTGACACAATTGCAATCGGCAAGTGCGGCCAGGGCCTCCTGATAGGCCTCATAGGTAAACAGCGCATTGAGAACGCTTAACAGTGCGTTGGCAGTGAGATGTTCGGGCAGTTCCAGCGCCTTGAGGAGGGCTTGGCGCCGCAGGGCGGAATCCGGACAGCCGGAAAGGCCGTCGGCAAAGAGATCGGCCTTGGTAATGGGGCGTCGGGGAGACGAGGCGGGAGAATCCTCCGACAAAAAGGTGGCGCCCGCCCGCCGGAGGGCTTCTTCCAGAACGGCCGGGCGCATGCCCTCTACGCCTACTTTTCCTTCTTTACCTGGGGCGCGTTTACGCCGCTCTTTGCCATAGATATCGGGGATGTAGGCGTGCTTGACCAGGGCGGGATCAATTGCGCCTTTTAAATAATTGCGGATGACGAAGCCCGCCCCGTCGGAATCGGTGAGGACGATGAGCCCCCGTTCGGCCGCCAGCCGGCGCAGCAGAGCCAGGCGCTCGCTGTCCTTGAAGATCCCGAAGCCAGAGGTCTCCAGGATTACTGTGTCCACCAGCTGAGACAGTGTATTTTTATCATAACGGCCCTCGACGACGATGGCCTCTCTGATTTTCAACATGGCGTCACCCCCGCGGATAGCTCCAGTATTCGGCATACCAGCCGGCAGAAAAGAGTTCCATACGGTGATAGCGGTCAAAGGTCCAGAAGGTCTGTTCCCCCTCCGCCGCCGTGCCCTCAGGGAGCGGCGGAGCCCCGCTGCCCAGGCAGGCGGACGTGTAGAGCCTTCCCGCATACATACTGTTGTCCAGCGTGGTTATGGTTTGCCCGTCCGGCGAAAAGACCTGGTGGATACCGGCCTCTTCCAAAGGGGCGTTCAGAATTTCACGTGCTGGGCCGCCGGGAAGCTACGCACCGGTCTCGGCGGCGGAACGCAGCTGCTCCAGCGCATCTCTGTGGTCGTACAGAAATTGCTCCAGGGTATGTCCCAGTGCCTCGACCTGGCGCTCGGCCTCCCGCGGACTGCCCTGATAGATGAAGGAAAGCCAGATGACACCAAAGCAGAGTGCCGGAATCAGCACCAGGATTCCGAGCGCCAGAAGGGTTTTGCGCACAGCTAAGCCCCCTTTTTGACCGCCAGCTCCATCAGCAGCCCGATCATCAGGTCCTCGCCATCAGCGCCGGTGGACTTCATAGCCAGATCGGTCTCGGCGCAGCGGATGACCGCCCGCCGGCACCAGGGGAGGGAGAAGCGCCTGGCCGACTGCATCAGCCGTTCAGCCGGATAGGCGCTGCGCATGCCCCACAGGTCCATCAGATAGGAGGCGCTTTTTCCTGCCTCCAGGGCCAGCCGGGCGGAGTATATCTGCCGGAGCTGTTTGCCCAGCACCGCGAGAAGCTTGATAGGGGCCTCCTGCATGTGGAACAGATCGCCCAATACGGAGGCGGCTTTGTCGAAGTTCCCGGCGGCGATGGCGTCGGTCATCTGGAAGACCACTGCGTCCAGCTGAGGGGTGGCGACCGCATCAATATCGGCGCGGGTGATCCGCTTCCCCTTGGCATAGGCTCCGATCTTGCCGATCTCGGAAATCAGAGTATTCATCAGATCTCCACAGAGAAAAATAAGGTATTTGGCCTCCTCGCTGCCGATGTCCTTATCCAGAGCGCGAAAGCGCCGGGCGATCCAGTCGATGAGATCTCCCTGTTCCTGGCGGCGAAAGGCCACCACGGATCCCATCTCCTTCAAAAGGCCGGACAGTTTGGTGCGGGCGTCCGCCTTGTACTCGATGAGGTCGTAGACAAAGACCAGACAGACATAGTCGGGCAAATCGGAGAGCAGCTTGGTCAAGCCGTCCTTGTCTCCTTTGAAGAGATCGTAGTCGCTGACGACAATCATAGTCCGCTCGCTCATCATGGGCAGGCAGTCTACCAGCTCCTGCAGCTTCTTGAGCTCAAACTCCTTGCCTGTCATGGTGTGGAGGTTAAATTCCTCCATACCGGAGGGGAGCAGCCTTTTCTTCATCTGCCCCAGATAGTAATCCCGGAGATAGGCTTCCTCGCCATGAAAGACATAAAGAGTGCCGAGGGGCGTCCCTTCAGCGAGATCCTTTTTCAGCCTCCGATAGGCGGAGTCGTCTGTTTTTCCCTTGGGCGGCATAGTAATCCCTCAATTCTCGATGGTAAAAATCACCGTTCCCATCAGGTCGGTGCGGTAGATGTCACAGCCTGCAGCCCCCAGGCGCTCCAGCGTCTCGGCGGCGGGGTGGCCATAGGTATTGTAGCCCACGGAGATGGCTGCAGTCTCGGGGCGGACAGCCAGCAGCAGTTCCTCCGAGACGGCGTATTTGGAGCCGTGGTGGCCCGCCACCAGCAGCTCGATGTCGGGCAGGCTTCCGTATTTCACCAGCCGCCGCTCCACGGCCTGGTTCATGTCGCCGGTGATAAGCGCATCAAAATCCCCGGCGGTACAGAGCACGGAGAGCCCCTCCTCATTGGTGCCTCCGTCTCCCAGGGGGGCGTAAAGCTGCAGGGCGGCTGATCCAAAGGGGAGCGTACAGTCATCAGTGAGATACAGGACTTCAGTGCCCTGCGTCTCCGCCAGCGCGACGATCTCCTGCCGCAACGCATCCTCGGGGTCCACATCAGGAAGAATAAGAGTGCGCACATCCAGCCGCTCCAGCAGCTGCGGTACGCCGCCGGCATGGTCGGTGTGGCAGTGGGTGAGGATGAGCAGATCCAGCTGGGAGCGGCCCAGGCGCTGCACTGCGTCGGCGGCGATATCTCCGGCGTTGCGCATGCCGTTTCCGCCGCAGTCTACCAGTGCAAGGGCATCTCCCGAGCGGAACAGCACGCTCTGTCCCTGGCCGACATCCAGTACCGAGATGGTCAGCGCCCCGGCGGTCAATTCTGCGGCGTTGAAGAACAGGGCGGCACACAGCAGCACGGTACAGCAGCAGACGGGAAAGATGGGCCGCCCGCCGCCCATCCTTATGGGGCGGCACAGCCACAAAAGCAGAATGACATAAACGGCCAGAAGCCACAGCTTCAGATAGAGGTGATCTGCCGCTACAGCTGCAAAAGGGAGCGAAGCCAGGGCGCCGGAGACCCCTGCAGCATACCGCAGGAGCAGAGAGACAGCCCAGGCCAGCGGCCATGCCAGGGCAGGAAGGACCAGCGCGAGCAGAGCAGCGGCCAGAACGCCGATAAAGGCAAATGATACGGCCCAGAGGGTGAGCAGGTTGGTGAGAGGGGAGACCAGGGAGATCGAGCCAAAGTAGTAGGCGGTCAGGGGGGTGGTAAAGACCAGGGCACCCAGGGTGGTGGCCAGGGTGCTGAGTAAAAAGACTGCAGCCCTGTGCCCCAGCCTGCCGGCAAGGGTGTTGGGCGTCCGGGAGAGCCGGGAGAGAAAGCGCATACGCAGGGGAGCGGCAACCAGATAGATACCGGCTACGGCGGCAAAGGAGAGCTGGAGGCTGACGCCGGCCGCCGCAAAGGGATTCCAGAGCAGCAGGAGCATCAGTGCGAATGAGAGAGAGGTTGCCTTGTCGTCCTCGCGGCCGGCCAGGGGGGCGATGAGCAGAAAGCACTGAAGAAAGACGGCCCGCAGGACAGAGGGGGTATTGCCCACCACAGCGGCAAAGAAGAAGAGGAGACAGATGGACACCAGGGCAGAGAGCCTCCGTCTGTTCCGCAGCAGGCTGGCAATGAGACCGGACAGAAAGGAGACATGAAGGCCGGATACGGCAACCACATGGGCCAGTCCGGCGCGCTGAAAAGCGGTGTAAAGGCTGCCGGGGAGCCCGTCCTTATCACCGGTCACCAGCGCGGCGGCAAAAGGGGCGGTATCAGAGGGAAAGACCGCCGCAATGCGCTCCTTGAGGGCGCGGGAGACCGCAGCAGGCCAGGTCCGGAGCGGGCGGCGGGAGGGGGATGTAACGGTCAGATCGCCCTGCAGGCTGCCTGTCAAATAGACGCCTCTGGAGGCGTAGTAGGTATTTTCACGGCCGTAGAGCGTGTCGGCGCGCCGGAGGGAGACCGTGCCGGCAATCCGGTCTCCGGGAAGCAGTCCGGCATACCTTTCATCGGCGTAGAGGATGGTCTTTAACTCCGGCCCGTCCGTCTCCAGGCGGACCAGAACAGAGACTCCGTAGGAGGCTGTGCGGGGGTAATCGGCCACCGTGGCCGAGACGGCGAGCGTCTGACCGTCCAGGCGATCCGCAGGGGTGAGAAAACGGATGGAATAGCTCGCCGTCCACAGCAGCCCGGCGGAGAGTCCAAAGGCGATCAGGGCCGCCCGCAGCCGGAGGTTTCCCCGCAGCAGGGGAAGGCTTGCGGCCCCCGCCAGTGCGCACAGAAACCCTGCCGGAGGAAGCGCGCTCTCCGGCAAAAGATAGACTGCAAAAAAGACTGCGGCCGAGAAGGCCAGCGCGAACGTACAGAGCTTACGCATGGGGCGGTGAAGGGTCGTCGGTGCGGCCTACCAGATAGTCGATGGAGGTGCGGTACAGGTCGGCCAGCTTGATAGCGGCCCAGAGAGGCAGCTCACGATGCCCCTGCTCATACCGCCGGTAGACGCTGCGCTGCATATTCAGCAGAGCTGCAATTTCCTGCTGCGTCCTGTCATTGTCCTCCCGGAGATCCCGAATGCGGTGAAAATACATGGTATCACCCTTTTTAATGATACCAAACGGCGCCACCGATTGCAACCGTATGAATCCAAAGAGGCGAGATGAGATGAAAAATTGCCCGCAGAGCGCAGCTCTGCGGGCATAAGTGTATGAGTGGTTACGGGTTGACAATCTCACCGTGGAGGACGGTCTTGCGGTCCACCACCAGCTGTCCGTCTGCGACGTCCACCGTGAGGGTATCTCCGCTCTCTACTTGGCCGGCGATGATTTTCCGGCCGATGAGGGTCTCAACGGTGTGCTGGACATACCGGCGCAGGGGCCGGGCGCCGTACACCGGGTCATAGGCCTCATCAATGATGAAGTGTTTGGCGGCGTCGGTGAGGGTGACGGTAAGCTGCTTGTCGGCGAGCCGGCGGTTGAGGCCGGCGATCAGCAGGTCGATGATGTGAGTGATATTGTCCTTGGTCAGAGGCTTGTAAAAGACGATTTCGTCCAGCCGGTTGAGGAACTCGGGGCGGAAGGATCGCTTGAGCAGCTCGCTGACCTGGCTGCGGGCCTCCTCCGAGATTTCACCGTCTGAGCCGATGCCGTCCAGCAGATACTGGGAGCCCAGGTTGGAGGTCAGGATGATGATGGTGTTTTTGAAGTCCACAGTTCGGCCCTGACTGTCTGTAATTCGTCCGTCATCCAATACCTGGAGTAATACGTTGAACACATCGGGGTGGGCCTTCTCCACCTCGTCGAAGAGGATGACCGAGTAGGGCTTTCTGCGCACCGCCTCGGTGAGCTGACCGCCCTCCTCATATCCTACATATCCCGGAGGGGCGCCGATCAGCCGGGAGACGGAGAACTTCTCCATGTATTCGCTCATGTCGATGCGCACCAGATTTTTTTCACTGTCGAACAGGGCTTCGGCCAGTGTCTTGGCCAGCTCGGTCTTACCCACGCCGGTGGGACCCAGGAACAGGAAGGAACCGATTGGCTTGTCGGGGTCGGCAATACCGGCCCGGCTGCGCAGAATGGCCTCCGATACCAGACGTACGGCCTCGTCCTGGCCAACCACCCGCTGGTGGAGAATGTCCTCCAGGTGCAGGAGCTTTTCACGCTCCCCCTCCATCAGGCGGGACACCGGAATTCCGGTCCAGCGCTCGATGATACGGGCGATCTCCTCCTCGGTAACCTTGTCCCGCAGCAGGCTGCGCTCCCTACCCTGCTGGGCAACGGCCTCTTCGGCCTCCAGTTCCTTGCGCAGGGCCGGAATTTTGCCATATTGGAGTTCAGCCGCCTTGTTCAGGTCATACTCACGCTGGGCCTTCTCCAGAGCAGCGTTGGCGGCTTCCAGGTCCTCCCTGAGTTTCTGAACCTTGCCGATGGCGTTCTTCTCGTTCTCCCACTGGGCCTTTTTGGCGTTGAATTCGTCCCGCATCTCGGCCAGTTCCTTCTGGATCTCGGCCAGATGCTCCTGAGACAGGGCATCGGTCTCCTTTTTCAGGGCGGCTTCCTCAATCTCATGCTGGATGATCTTGCGGGAGATGACGTCCAGTTCGGTGGGCATGGAGTCTATCTCCGTGCGGATCATGGCGCAGGCCTCGTCTACCAGGTCGATGGCCTTGTCGGGGAGAAAGCGGTCGGTAATATAGCGGTTGGACAGAGTGGCGGCTGCAATGATGGCGCCGTCGGTGATCTTCACACCGTGGAACACCTCATAGCGCTCCTTCAATCCGCGGAGGATGG
>ERZ773258.2170-NODE-2170-length-13028-cov-3.065983_pt1 | contig 13028 bp, 14 predicted proteins | sample MGYA00511962_ERZ773258 | MGnify/ENA primary metagenome ERZ773258 (study PRJEB29015, sample SAMEA2737755) | human gut metagenome | biome: human gut; feature: human-associated habitat; material: faeces | place: China | collected 2012 ... | reverse complement strand
GAAACAGTTATTTATATAACATGGATAGATGTTCCAGATTTTTATGTTATTGATGATAGAGTAAAGAGGGTTTGTATAGAAAAAGAATGCGGATCCACTAATTTGATAAAAAAAATGTTATGGTTTCGTAGATATGTACAACAACTGAGGCCTGATTTGGTTTTATCATTCCTAACTCCTTACAATGTCATTGTTAGTCTATCTCTGACGGGTGTTAATGTTGCTATTGTTGTTGCGGAAAGAAACGATCCAAATTATGTGTGGAATAGTTTCATTAAACGAAATATCCGCAAAATTGCATATCAAAAGCCCAAAGGTATTCTTGTGCAAACGGAAAAGAACAAAGTATATTTCAAAGATGATTTTGGATCAAAAATCTTCATCATTTTTAATCCAATAATAATGGATGAAAACTATAGGGGGAAAGCGCTCAAAACAGAGAAAAAGAATCGAATTGTTTCTGTATCTCGCTTGATGAAGCAAAAAAATCAGAATATGCTTTTGAGGGCTTTTAAGTTTTTTCATGATTCACATTCGGATTATACACTTACTATATATGGTAAAGGGAGTTATCGCTCTGAAGTTGAAAAACTGATTGCTTCGTATGAACTGCAAGATTTTGTGGAGTTGCCTGGAGCAACAGAAAATATCTGGGATCAAATTGCGGATGCAAAGTGTTTTGTCCTCTCGTCATGGTACGAAGGAATGCCGAATGGACTACTTGAAGCTCTTTGTCTAGGATTGCCGTGTATTTCTACAAAAGTTTCAGGAGCTACAGATTTGATTCAACATGGGAAGAATGGCTATTTAGTGGATTTAGATAATTCAAAAGAGTTAGCTAAATATATGTCAATACTTGTAGAGAATCCGGAATTCCAGATTTCGATAGGACAGAAAGCAACACAAATTTATGAGTTGTTGAAAGTTGATGTAATTAGTCAACAATGGATTAATTACATCAACAAGATTACCAATCAAAAATAAATGAATTAAAAGGATATGAGTGTGGATATTAATCATTGTAACACTTCATTAACTTACCACATCCTCCACAAGATGAAGTTGCTGAATGACGTGCAGAAGCATGGACAAATCTCGTTCTTCGGGTTTATCGGTTTTGCTGTGGGAACGATGGTGAAGAGAGCTTTGTTTACCTATTCTTACAAGGGTTATTTCCTTGAACCACTGAATAAGAAGTTTATTCGTCCCGCTATCTGGCGGTTCTGCGGGTGCGACTTAGGAAAGAACGTTCATATTGGGCACATGGTAAGAATGGATTTCGGCAATCCGGAAAGGATTCATATTGCTGATGATGTAATCATGAGTAATGGAGTTACTATACTTTGCCACAAACGTGACGTGTCGCAATATTACAAGGGCGCATCTGCTTTAAAACTGCCATTCCTTTATGAGGATGTGTATATAGGAAAAGGCTGTCAGTTGGGACTGAACGTGACTATTATGCCAGGGGTTCACATCGGTGAAGGTACTATTATAGGTACAGGGGCTGTTGTTACTAAAGACATTCCTGCATGGAGTGTAGCTGTTGGCTTTCCTGCTAAAGTCATAAGAGGTGTGGCAGAAAGGATTGAAATGCAGTTAGTTGAGGGGTAAATAGTGTGCCATCAGCCTTCCCATTATATTGGGAGGTCGGATGATGGACAAAAGAAAGCTAAGAGACTAGCTTAGAGTCGTTGGCTCCAAGCTCTTCCGCTGGCTTTATATCCCTACGTTATTCTATATTTCTGCAAAGGAAGCCTAAGAAAGATTGTCGATGCCGATTTGAATAGACGTAAGGGGAATACTGTTTTACATTTAGAAAACAGTATGCTTTTTCTATACAACCCTACATACGGACCGCTATTTTCGCAATTTTTTCTATCAATGCATAGGAGCGTTAAAGGAGATATTAATTGGTTGGTGGAGACCGGAGATAGGTATTTCGTTATATCGAAAACTACAGAAATTAGAGAAGGCTTCTATTTTGCTCATCCCTTTTTAACAGAGATTAACACTAGAGTATTGGTAGAAACTTTTTGTGTAGAAACAATACTACAATAGGAAATAAATTCAATGGTGATAATGCAAGCAAAGCCGTTATAGGTGACAATGTGATATTTGGGGTCAATGTTTACATCATAGGTTCGGTTCATATTGGCGATAATGTTACTATTGGAGCAGGAAGTGTTGTCATAAAGGATTTACTGAATAATTGTATAGCAGTTGGAAATCCAGCAAGAATTGTAAAATACACAATAGATGAAAGTAAATAGAAGATTTGTATTTCAGTAATTGGCTACTTATTTTCATTGTCAAAATAGCCCCATTCCTAATTGAAATAATTATGTAAATATGGCAAAACAAGTTATTGCGTTGTTGACTAACAACGATGACGATGTCTATTGCTTCCGTAAGGAATTGATAGAGGGATTGATAGCCGAAGGGTATGAGATGTTGATCTCTTGTCCTTATGGTCCAAAGTTCGAACTGATGAAGGAGTTTCCCTTCATCTACGATAATCTAGAGATTGACCGCCGTGGTACAAATCCCGTGAAGGATTTCGGTCTGCTGATGCACTACCATAAGCTCTTTAAGAAGTACCGTCCAGCTGTGGCGCTCACTTATACGGCAAAGCCAAATGTGTATGCAAGTATTGCTGCACATTGGATGGGGATTCCTGTCATCAACAACCTCACCGGCCTTGGTTCAATAGTGAATGAGAGCGGCTTGAAGCAGAAGTTCATCATGTGGCTCTTCAAGATGGCTTATCAGAAGTCGGCCTGCATGATGTTCCAGAATGCTACTAACATGCAGGTGGCTATCGATCAAGGGATGGTGAAGGGCGATTATAAGTTGATTCCAGGCTCGGGAGTGAATACCGACCGCTATCCATTGCAGCCTTATTTGGAAGGTGGAGATGGTAAAGAGGGCGCTCCTATCGTATTCAACTACATTGGTCGAGTGCTGAAGGACAAGCGTGTGGATGATTATATAGCAGCTGCAAAGCGCATCAAGGTTAAGTACCCCCAGACTGAGTTCAATATCCTCGGTTTCATTGAGCCTACTGAGATGCACTATGAGGTAGAACTGGAGCAGTTGAAGAAGAACAATATAGTCATCTATCGAGGTAGTCAGAAAGATGTGAAACCATTTTTGGCACGTGCACATTGTACTATCCATCCTTCTACCTACGGAGAGGGTATGAGTAACGTCTTGTTGGAAAGTGCATCAAGCGGTCGTTTTCTCATTACTACCAACAATCCAGGTTGTCAGGAAACGCTGGAAGATGGCAAGACTGGCTACGTCTATCAAGGAGGCAATGTAGATGCTCTTGTGGAAGCTATTGAGCGCTTTCTTGCTCTTCCGAACGAGACTCGCCAGAAGATGGGTGAGGCAGGACGCGAAAGAGTAAAGGCTCAGTTCTCACGCGAGTTCGTGGTGAAAGCATATAAAGAAAAGATTAAGGATTTGTTGAGAAAATGACGGTATCGGATTTGTTTGTTGAACTTTTAAAGCTTTCCATTGGATATGAATAGTGCTTGCCCAAAACACCAACTATTGATGAATGATCTTAGTTGTATCGTATTGCAGAAAAGCAGTCTTCGTTGGGTAACCGTCCGGTAAACTATATTTAATGTCTAAGGCCGGACTTTTTACCTTTGTCGTACACTAAAAGTGTTAACTTATGAGAGGTAAAAAACACATTCTATGTCTCCTTTTGCAAAAATTAAAACCACTAATGCAGTGGCTGTATCGGCACAAAGCGAAGTACCATGTTCTTCTGCTTGGAAATATATACGCTTGTTCTATCCATCATTGTTGCCTTATGATATTGCTTCTAAAGATCTGGTTCGTTTTATTAACCTTGAACGATAATCTCTACGGGCCGTATTTGTAATTTAACTCCGAATCTTATATATTATCTGTGTATGTATCCGGTAGATATGTGTAAGTAATTTAATGGACTTCAAGGAATCATCACTCAAGAATTTGCCCGTTATGTCACTTCTGATGAAGCCTTTGTGTTTTTATGTTCTGTAATCGGAGAATAGTTCGTATGTTTTCATTCAATAACCGCTTATACAGTTTGTTTGAAAAGAAGTTTGTTTCAAGCTATCAATTCATGAAAGTCGAGTGAAAAGGTGATGAAACTATCTATCTAATTAACAGGAAAAAATGTGGTTTTAATTCTTGAGAGTTTAGTAGTTAAAGTGTTGAGAAATAGATAGTCATGTCATTTTTGCTTGCGGGTTTGTGACTGTTTTTTGTCTTTATATCTGAAAATCAAATATTTAAGTGTGATCGAATAGCAACATATAATTGAAATCAAACGGGAACTTTTGAGTAGGGAAATCTACTCATAGCCCCCCTATCAATTATAGTGAAGGTATGGCAGAGGATCAAAAGACCGATATATCTAATACCTTGCCGAATAGAATCAAGAGTTACAGTTGACAGAGACAGCCATGTTGCTCGTTTTTGAGGATTTCATAGCCAAGCAAAAGGCTTTGGAAGAGCAATTGGTTTCATTCCAATTTATACAGGAAGAGGAAATGGCAACAACTTATCACAGTTTGATTGGAACGATAAAACTTCATAGTAGTTCTATTTGGAACTTCATCGGAACTTTTTTCAGAAATATCTTTAACGTGTGCAGGGATTATGTTGACATGGCTTCTGACAAAATCATTTTGGCTACAAACCAATGTTAAAATTAAAACTGATTTATTAACTCGGCTTAGGACATATAAGTGTGCCCTTTCAAAGGGGGATGCCTTAAATTGAGTGTTAATGAAAGAAGAGAGGGATAATGAGGCAGAAATTCTAGATAATTGCTTAAAGTTGAGAGGTCAGAGTTTAGAGATTAAAAAGGCTTTGCATTAAAAATATGTGCAGACTATGCCCAACCAAGAAAACTGGCAAGTCAATTTTCTTGCTCTTAAAGGGCATGTGGCGTTGATTGGCTACTTCCCGAGCAAGCACATTACCCTCTGCAACAGGGCGAATATCTAAGGAAGAGGTTGAAGAATGGGTTAATGATGGAAAAGAGGAAAATGCTGTTTTTGGCTTTTTGTGCTGAAAGGTTGGGTGAATATATGGATACGGGAAATTTCGGATTTAGGTAAAAGTATTTTTTAATGAATAGGTATGATCGAATGGAATTTGCCTTGTGGAGCGTAACCACTACCTGCTACAGAAATTATCAATTTCTAAAATTAAATATGAAGCGATTATTTGATATTATTGCCAGTGGGTGTGGGTTGCTGGTATTGAGTCCAGTATTCCTTGTAATGGCTGTCTGGATTAAACTTGATTCTGATGGTCCAGTGTTCTACCGTCAGGTACGTGTGGGTAAAAATAACAAGGACTTTCGAATCTTTAAGTTCCGCTCAATGCGAGTCGGGGCAGACAAGGGAAGTCTTGTGACTATTGGAGGACGTGATCCTCGAATTACGCGTTCGGGATATTTCATCCGTAAGTACAAGTTGGATGAGTTTCCTCAGTTGATTAACGTGTTCTTGGGTGAGATGAGTCTAGTAGGTCCTCGTCCAGAGGTACGTCATTATGTGAACTATTGGACGCAAGAGCAGATGCATGTGTTGGATGTGCGTCCTGGAATTACTGATCCTGCGAGTATCAAGTTCCGTAATGAGAATGAATTAATGGAAAAGGCAGAGGATACAGAGGATTATTACATCAATATGATTATGCAGGAGAAGATTAAGTTATATCTGGAATATGTGCAGAATGCTTCGTTCTGGTATGACATCAAGCTAATTTTCCAAACATTTAAAGTGATTATTACTGAAAGATAAGCATAAAAATAAAAGAATATGAATACAGATTTGAAAAGAAGGAACATTCCTTTCAGCCCTCCTGATATGACGGAGGCAGAGGCTAATGAAGTGCGTGATGCTATCCTTGGTGGTTGGATTACCACTGGTCCTCGCACAAAAAAGTTGGAAAGGATAATCTCAGAATATGTTCATACAGAGAAGACGGTATGTTTGAACTCTGCTACTGCCGCCATGGAGATGGTACTCCATGTGTTGGGAATAGGGCCTGGGGATGAGGTTATCATGCCTGCCTACACTTATACGGCATCAGCATCAGTTGTTGCACATGTTGGTGCTACCATTGTAATGGTGGACTCTCAGATAGACAATGTGGAGATGGACTATGAGAAGTTGGCAGAAGCTATTACCGAGCGAACTAAGGTCATAGTGCCAGTTGATTTGGCTGGTATTTGTGCTAATGTGGACAAGATTCGCGAGATTATAACTCGCCCTGAGATTCTTGCAAAATTCACTCCTAAGAATGATATTCAGAAGCAGATGGGCAGAATCGTTGTGTCAAACGATTGTGCACATAGTTTTGGCGCTTCTCGCAACGGTAAGATGGCTGGTGAGATTGCAGATTTTTCATCATTCTCATTCCATGCCGTAAAGAACTTCACTACAGCTGAGGGGGGGGCGATGACTTGGAACCTGCCTTTCGGTAGTGAGAAGGTGGAACGTCAGCAAGTGTATTGCGGAAATCCTGTGATTTTCATCGAGGGTGAAACATGGAATGAGTTTATTTACCGTCTTTCGCAACTCTTCTCGCTTCATGGGCAGAATAAGGATGCTTTGGCCAAGACGAAGTTGGGTGCATGGGAGTACGATATCATTGGTCCTTGGTACAAGTGCAACATGACGGACATCATGGCAGCTCTAGGCTTGATTCAGTTCGAACGCTATCCAGAGATGCTTCAGAAGCGTCATGAGATGGTTGCATATATGAATGCTTCTGTCGACAAGCTTAATACAGAACTTGATTCAGAACATCAGGTGGCATACCTCTGTCACAAAGGAAAAGAACATTGTTCTTCGCATCACTTATATTTGGTTCGTCTTCAGGGACGTACTCGCAAGGAGGTTAATCGTGTGATTGAACAGATGGCAGAACGAGGTATTGCTACCAATGTTCATTATAAACCACTGCCAATGATGACCGCATACAAAGCTCTTGGATTTGATATCAAAGACTATCCAAATGCATACCATCTTTTTGAGAATGAAATTACTCTTCCTCTCAATACACGAATGTCAATGGAAGATATAGAGTATGTGATGGAGAACTTTGTAGAGATTGTGAAGAACTTGTAAGTGTCACGAACACAGGTCGAATATGTGAAGCAAATAAAAGCGATTATGAGAGGTGTGTTTAAATTCTGTACATATCTCTTTGGGTCAAAAAATAGACAAGACTCGCTATGAGGATTGTAATCTGTCAAAGTAATGCTAATGAATATGATTCAGATCAACAAGAAACTAATCTCCGAACTCTTTGACAAGGCTTTGGTTAATCCTCGCCTTCGTGAGAGTTATGATCTTCGAACGAGTGCTTCTGATAATTCTCAGCGAATGCTGAATGCACTCATGCCAGGGACACAGGTTCCTATTCATCGTCACCCGAATAGCAACGAGAATGTCATCCTTATTTGTGGTAATATTGTTGAGATTTTCTATGACGAAGAAGGAATAGAGATTGCACGAGTTCCTCTTGATTCAATTGTTGGAAACTTTGGATGTGTAATCCCTGCTGGGGCGTGGCATACAGTAGAAGTTCTCAAGCCATCAGTACTTTATGAGGTCAAAGATGGGAAATATGGTGAAGATGGTAGCGAGACCTTTGAAGTCTATCAAGCCAAGAAGGATTCTTCAAATTGAAAGATAGTTTTCTTCCTCTCTTTTATATTAAATGAACTATATAACCCTTTATATCAAAATAGTTATTATGATTACAGGAGAATTGAAAAAGCGAGTGGCTAACTTCCTAGAAATGGAGCAGCGTTCAGGTTCTATGCAACTCATGACAGCCGAGTACGTTGCTTGCATGCAGATTGCAAAGGAAGATGCTGCCGAGCTCTTGAAGCATTCAAGAAGTAACAATGGTTATTAATCAGCACAAGTAGGGCTAATGCTTGTGGTTCGACAGAAGTCTACTAATATCAACTACTATGAATTTCTCCTGCATTTCTTATAATATAAAAAGACGATGAATATAACATCGTTTACATACCGTAGCGGTCTGGAACTTGATCATAAGGAGTCGCTTTTTCGAATTGCCGCTTTCCTTGGTTGTTCGTCAGAAAATCTTGCCAGCAAGCGGATGTCAGATTACGAATACTATTAATATTGAATGAATGACAGAAAAGAACGATCAGAATTTTATCGCCTTCTGTGAGGAGTTAAGGGCATACGTCTTGGAAAATCGTCACTTCCCGAATAAATATACCCGTCTTTTGAATAAGATAAAATTTGTCTACCAAGATCAATCAAGGCACGTTGGGAAGAGTGGAAACTGAATATACTCCTTGAAATAGCAGACATAAGGGAATTGCATGAGCATACCGGAGGGCGAAAGAAGAAGGTACAGGAGATCAGTAAGTAAGATACCTTGTCTTGCTTATCCGATTGCAATGTAAGAGAAAGATACCATGTTCGAGAATTCCAATCATATGCCGTAGTGACCGTGCTAAATGGGGTACCCGGTCTTGCGAAGAATTGTATAACCCCAGCAAGTAAAGAAATATATGAAACGATTGAAACAATTATTCTATTGCGCATTGGTGGCTTTAATGTTTTTCGGCTGCCAGTCCTACAAAAAAGTACCTTATCTTCAGGATGCTGAAGTTGTATTGTACAATACTCAGAATGCAGAGCTTTATGATGCTAAGATCATGCCAAAGGACCTGTTAACGATAGTAGTGTCATGTACCAGTCCTGAATTGGCAGCACCTTTCAACTTGACAGTGGCTACGCAGAATAATGCTGCTTTGAGTTATACGACTACTCAGCCAGTCCTGCAACAATATCTAGTTGATAACGATGGTAATATCAACTTTCCCGTATTAGGTGAACTTCATGTTGGTGGTCTGACCAAGAAGGCAACCGAACAAATGATCGTTGAAAAACTGAAACCTTATATTACGGAAACTCCTATTGTAACGGTACGAATGGTAAATTATAAGATTTCCGTGATTGGTGAAGTTGCCCGTCCCGGTACATTCACGATCTCCAATGAAAAGGTGAACATCCTGGAAGCTTTGGCTATGGCAGGTGATATGACTGTATATGGTTTGCGTGATGATGTAAAACTGATACGGGAGAATGCCAATGGCAAGCAGGAAATAATTCCTTTGGATCTGAATAAGGCTGAGACAATCCTTTCCCCTTATTACTATCTGCAGCAGAATGATATCATATACGTTACTCCGAATAAGGTGAAAGCACGAAACTCAGACGTGGGAAATAGCACAAGCTTATGGTTCTCTGCTACTTCTATCCTTGTTTCTATTGCCAGCTTGTTGTTTAACATCTTGAAATAAAAAGTCATGAAAGAAGAAAATCAAAACGGGAAGGAACGCCAAATGGCTGAAGAACAAATAGATTTCCGGACATTGCTTTTTAAATATATTATTCATTGGCCTTGGTTTGTAGGGGCAGTGTTGCTCTGCCTTGTTGGTGCATGGTTTTATCTGCATTGGGCTACCCCCATTTATAATATTTCAGCTACCGTCCTAATAAAGGATGAGAAGAAGGGTGGAGGTGCAGGACTTTCTTCGGAATTGGAGGATATGGGATTGAGTGGTCTGATGACTTCTTCTAAAAACATTGATAACGAGTTGGAAGTTCTGCGTTCGAAAACACTTGTAAAAGAGGTTGTGAATCAGTTGGGATTGTATATAACTTATAAAGATGAGGATGAATTTCCTGCTAAAGGTTTATATAAGTCATCTCCGGTGCAGGTAAGCTTGACACCTCAAGAGGCTGAAAAATTGAATGCACCGATGATGGTGGAGATGACCTTACAGCCTGAAGGTAGTATGGATGTGAATGTGACTGTGGGTGAGAAGGGTTATCAGAAGCATTTTGAGAAGCTGCCTGCTATTTTTCCGACTGATGAAGGTACATTGGCTTTCTTTCAGGAAGTTGATTCGGTAACTTTGCAAGATGGAACGAAAGCTCCTCGGATAGAGAAAAACGTACGCCATATAACTGCGACAATAAGTAAGCCGATGAGAGTGGCAAAAGGCTATTGTAACAGTCTGACTATTGCTCCTACTTCTAAAACGACTTCTGTTGCTGTGATTTCATTGAAGAACTCCAGTTTGCAGCGTGGACAGGATTTTATCAACCAGTTGCTTGAAATGTATAATCGCAATACGAACAATGATAAGAATGAAATCGCCCAGAAAACAGCTGAATTTATCGATGAACGTATTGGCATTATCTCAAAAGAATTGGGTAGTACAGAAGCTAATCTGGAGTCTTTCAAGCGTGATGCCGGTATCACGGACTTGACGAGTGAAGCTCAGATAGCCTTGGCCGGTAATGCTGAGTATGAAAAGAAGAGTGTGGAGAACCGTACTCAAATCAGTCTGGTAAATGACTTGCGTAAGTACTTGCGAGGCAATGAATACGAAGTATTACCAAGTAATGTAGGTTTGCAGGATGCTGCTTTGATCGGAGCTATTGAACGCTACAACGAAATGCTTGTTGAGCGTAAACGCCTGTTACGTACATCAACAGAGAATAACCCTACGATTGTGAATCTAGATACGAGTATCCGTGCCATGAAAGCCAATGTACAGGCTACTCTTGAAGGAACCTTGCAGGGGTTGATGATTACTAAAGAGAGCCTTGACCGTGAGGCAAGTCGCTATTCCCGTCGTATCAGCAACGCTCCGGGACAGGAACGTGCTTATGTAAGTATTGCCCGTCAGCAAGAAATCAAAGCAGGATTGTATCTGATGTTGTTACAGAAACGTGAAGAGAATGCTATTGCGCTTGCTGCCACTGCGAATAATGCGAAGATCATTGATGAAGCGATAGCTGACGATATTCCGGTATCTCCCAAACGTCCTATGATCTATTTGATCGCATTGGTACTTGGTGTTGGAATTCCGGTTGGTATCATCTACTTGGTTGAACTGACAAAATTCAAGATCGAAGGTCGTGCCGATGTAGAGAAACTAACGAGTGTTCCTGTTGTCGGTGATATTCCATTAACTGATGAGAAGAATGATAAGAATGGCTCTATCGCTGTCTTCGAGAACAAGAATAATCTAATGAGTGAAACCTTCCGTAATATTCGGACCAATCTTCAGTTTATGCTCGATAATGATCAGAAGGTGATCCTTGTGACCTCAACTGTCAGTGGCGAAGGAAAATCATTCGTTTCGTCGAATTTGGCTATCAGTCTTTCTCTTTTGGGAAAGAAGGTGGTGATTGTAGGTCTTGATATTCGTAAGCCGGGACTGAATAAAGTATTTAATCTTTCGAGCAAGGAGAAAGGGATAACTCAATATCTTGCCAATCCGGAAATGGATTTGATGAGTTTGATACAACAGTCCGATGTGAATAAGAATCTGTATATCCTTCCGGGTGGTACCGTTCCTCCCAATCCTACCGAACTATTGGCACGTGATGGATTGGACAAGGCTATTGAGATTCTGAAGAAGAATTTTGATTATGTCATTCTTGATACTGCTCCTATTGGTATGGTGACTGATACCTTATTAATTGGTCGTGTGGCGGATTTATCAGCATACGTATGTCGTACTGATTATACACATAAAGCGGAATACACATTGATCAATGAATTGTATCACGAAAAGAAATTGCCTAATCTTTGTACTATCATTAATGGTGTAGACCTGAAGAGGAGAAAATATGGCTACTACTATGGCTATGGCAAGTATGGTAAGCATTACGGTTATGGTAAACGTTATGGATACGGCTATGGGTATGGTCAAGAAAAGAAGAAGTAGATATTTGGCAATCTATACTATCAAGGACTATGATAAGGAGTTTCAACTTTATCGTCTGGCTTTCCCAAATGATGAGGTTCGTTATGGTTTCTTTAACTTTCTAGTTCCTTATTACACACCGGTGAATGAAGATGAACAGAATTTCTATATAGGCAAATTCGTTCAGGAATTGCGTGTCGGAGAGGTTGATGCTTTCCTTAAAGGAATATAGACCGATAGTTAAGGAATGTTATGCCTGACTAGCTATGTGTCGTTATCGTAAATATAAACCTGAGTCCGATAGAAAGAAGTTTGGTTGATTGCGTCAACAGTTCTTCTATCGGTCTCAGGTTGTTTTATTTAAACCCGTTTTTCAATGTAAATATCTCAAACGTTTTTAATGGTATGAGCAGGTGTTTTTCCGAAATGCTTCTTATAATTATCGCGGAAGTGATCCATATCCTTCATTCCGATATTCTCTGGTATTTCGTTTACGCGATATTTCCCACTCTCTAACATTTCATGTGCTTTTTCCATGCGGATTTTGAGAATGAATTTGTTAAGTGCTTCACCTGTTAATTGCGTCCACTTGTTGTAAAGACTGGTCCTGCTAATTCCAAGCTCTTTGGCAATGGAGCCTATGGTTAGTTTTTCATTATTCAGATTCTCCAGAATGATTTTAGTAACTTTACTTATCAAAGGGTGTTCACCATCCTGCAATATTTCTGACGCTTTTATCTCCAAAAACTCTTCTCCAAACAATCGTTGTAGAAATGATTTTCGAAGAAAACGATTGTTCTTGATAAGGATTGACATTTCAATCTTTAAATCTGCTATACTAAAGGGCTGTTGCAAGAATGTATCAGCTAAAGAAGTCTTTCTTCTATTGTATTGGTCAATATCTATATGCGAACTATAAAGAATGATAGGTATGATTGATGTTTCGCAGGATGTTTTCAATCTTGACGAGAGTTCGACACCATCCATGTTCTGAAGTTCTGTATCACAAATCACTAAATCAGGATATTCATTTTTTATGCAGGTCATAGCTTCGCCGCCATCTCTGAAACTTTTAATAGTAAATTCTTCCGTTAAACAACTTGTCAGATAGGATCGGAAATCATCATTACTGTCGGCAAGTACGACTGTCGGTTTGTGGGAATTTCTTTTGCAGGGAGCCTTTACGAGCAAACGGTCTATCTTTTCAATTTCAGTATGATTGGTGAAACAC
>ERZ773258.2155-NODE-2155-length-13093-cov-14.753030_pt1 | contig 13093 bp, 18 predicted proteins | sample MGYA00511962_ERZ773258 | MGnify/ENA primary metagenome ERZ773258 (study PRJEB29015, sample SAMEA2737755) | human gut metagenome | biome: human gut; feature: human-associated habitat; material: faeces | place: China | collected 2012 ... | reverse complement strand
AATCCGTGTGCCTGTTGGCTACGGGTTATCGGCTCTGCGTCTGTGCGTCTGGCTCCTTGATAACTATGATATTTAGTTGATAAGCTCGGATCAGATTTTCTTGTTTGCATTTTGGGCAATACAGAGGAAAGTTCTCAAGCACCGTATCGCCCCGAATTTTGATGCGTGTCTTATTTCTGCATATTGGACATAGAATCCAGTTGTTTTCAATCATTAGGTGCCACCTTACTTTTTGCGTGACGCCTTTTTCTGAAAATGCTGAGTGACGCACGATAGGACAGGTAGAGGAGTAATGCCATAACGATAATAAGCAGTGCGTAGGCAAGGAATGAGGATGCGGCGAAAAAGGCGGTATCAAGACCAGTAGACCGTATTACCGCACAGACCATGATGGCGGCGATTATTGCCCCGGTGCAGTTTGACTGTTTGAAAACAAAGCCCGAGGGAACACCCAAACAGATTGTAAGCACCGTACAACACATACCTAACACAAGGTTTGGTACAACTGTGGTGAACGAAAAATGTCCTATAAAAGCAGCAATGATACAAAGCAAGAAAGTCAACGCAGAGAGGCTAACAAACAGTATTCCGCTGAACAGGTAGCGCCCGACAACAATCTCCTTATCCGTGATAGGGAGAACTGGTAAGTAATTCTTCCAATCGCTCTTTTCCTCGATTTTAACCAACTCGGTCAGAAAAGCAACGCCCATCAGCGGAAGCAGCAGTGAAATATAGGGGATTGCCGCTTGTGGAATGAAAATGCAGGCGCACAGTAATAGGGTGATGCCTAACAGACGGTAAGCGGGTTTACATATCTTTTTGAATACGAGAAAATCTTTTGTGACCAAACCAATCATAGCGATCCTCCCTTGATATACAAAAGCATGATGTCATCTAAGGTGGCAGGGTCTATCACGTAGCCCTTGTATTTCCGAGCAGCGGCTTCTCGGTCTGCCACCAGAATTTGATATTCATAGTCCTGTTTTCTCCACGCCAATATATCGCCACGGTCAATTTCCCGAAATAGCTTTTCCCCACAATGGATCAGTCCATAGTGGTAGATCAATTCGTCCTTCGACTCAAAGAACAGCAATCTACCCTTATGCAGAAAAGCTATATAATCCGCAATCTTAGAGAGGTCACTCATAATATGTGTAGAAAAGAGAACGCCGCGTTCCTCGCTCTGAACAAAGTCTAACAGCAGATCAAGCATATCATCCCGCATAACGGGATCAAGCCCGCTTGTTGCCTCGTCCAGCAATAACAATTCAGCATGATGGGCAAGGGCAATCGCAAAATTCATCTTTACTTTCATACCCTTTGAAAATGAGCCGATTTCCTGTTTCACAGGTAAATCAAACCTATTCAATAGCTCCCAGTAGCGGTTGGAGTCCCATTGGGCATAGATTTGACGCATAATGGTTTCAATGTCTGTGGGAGAGAACATAAAGGGAAGATTACATTCATCCTGCACAACGCCTATCCGCTGTTTGACCTCTTTTTCATGGGAAAGATTATCTTGCCCGAAAACAAGAATATCTCCGCCGTCCTTGGTAACAGCATTGAGGATCAGGTTCATGGTGGTTGTTTTTCCTGCACCGTTCTCCCCAATCAAACCGACAATGCTGCCGCTTGGAACATTGAGGGTCAAATGGTCTAAGTAAAAATCGGGGTAGCGTTTTGTCAGGTCTGCAATTTGCAAAATGTTTTCCATCGTCAGCCCTCCTCTTTATAGAACATCGCCAGTATCTCAACCAATTTACTCAAAGGGATACCGCCGGAGCGTGCAATATCGGCAGCCTCTTGGAGATGTTCTTCCGCCCGGCGCTGTTGTTCCTCTTGAAAGAAATCTTTATTCTGTGCCGATACGAAACTGCCACGGCCTACTGTTGTCTCAATAAAGCCATCACGATGCAGATCTTCATAGGCTTTCTGCACTGTAATGACGCTGATATGAAGCGACTTTGCCAGTGCCCGCATAGACGGAATCGGGTCGCCGGTTTGAAGCTCACCGCTCATGATCATAGCTTTCATTTGAGAAATGATCTGCTCATAAATAGGTTTGCTGGTGTTACTACTGATAATGATTTCCATGAGGCTGCGCCTCCTGTCATATAATGTACTTGTTTGATAAATACATTATATGCTACACCGCAGCCATTGTCAACTATGAGAATTTGCTCGGCAAATATGTGAAATTAAATATGCGTAGGAATGAAATATAACATCGTTCAAATGCTATTACCCGAAATGTAAAATTACATTAGGTGGTGATGCTATGAAAATTGAACGAGACGAGCGCAAATTTGACTTTCACGGGATTGGACTTGCCATTAAGAAAGCCCGTGAGCGCGAGGGTATGACGCAGGAGCAGTTAGGATACATTGTTGACCGTGATCCGCGTACCATTATGTATCACGAAAATGACGGACAGCATCCGAGCCTCAATGCCTTTTACCAAATGGTAACAATGTTCGGTATCTCCGTAGATGAATACTTCTACCCCGATATGAGCGCCGATGAAGCCGCAAAGAAGCGGATCAACATTCAACTTAATTCTCTCAACGAAAGCGAACTGCGGCTCGTCGAGGGGATTATCAACGCAATCATAGAAAACCGCGAAACGGAGGGAGCGTAAGAAACGGCGCTGCCTCCGTTTTTCCGTGGGATTTCCGGGGGACGCACTAACGGCAAGCAGGGCAAGTGTAGCCACACTTGCTATTTTTTCATCCCGGCGGGCTGCAAAAACGCTTGTTGGGGAGCCTCCCCAAACCCGGCTTTGGGACTCGTCAGCACAAACTCCGCTATGCTACTTTGGGACAAAATGTCCCAAAAATCCGCCCGCTCCGTTGTGCCTCCTCTCCCCACAAAGTCTTGCGACTTTGCGGGGCACCCCATGCCCAAAGTAATTTGTCTGCGTCACCATTCGCTATCGCTCCTGTTCCTTTTTGTGCTGGCCGTCCGTGACACCAAGCAGATGGTCGATGTTGGCCTTGACCGCCACGGCCTGCCGCATTTCCTCCTGCGCCGAGCGGCACTCGGTATAGAGCGCCTTTTTCTGTGCCGCCAGTTGGCGGCGTTTTTCTTTTAGCACTGTCATCTTGGGCAGTTTCTCACCGCCCAGCAGCTCTCCCATTGTGGCCTTGGCCGCCCGGTAGTCCGCCAGCTCCGCCTCATGCTCGGCAAGATATTTCCGGCTGTACTTGGCGGCCTTGTACCCGTCGAACACCGGGCGGGTCTTAGCGTACCGCACCACGGCTCCCATCAGCTCGGATACTGCGGACAGGTCGGCCTCTGTCCGCCGGAGCTGCTCGGTCAGAGCGTGAGAACGGGAAATGGCATCTTCGGCCTTGGCGGAGAGTTGGTCATACTCGGTGATATTCTGCTCCTGCATGAATTGAAGTGCCGCTGCCATCTGTTTTAGGTTATAAACCTTTGCCCACCGTGCATAGGCCGCACCTTTGCCGGAGCGCAGGTGCTCCTGTATATCCACGATCAGATTGACACGGCGAGGGGCGGCAGGCGCAGGAACAGGCTGCTCCGGGAGTGGGCGCTCCCCGGCGATGACGGCCTTGATGTCCTCGGGATCGTAACCGTCCCCGAGGGTGGACGCCCGCAGCCGGGTTGCCCGCTCCTGTCCCGGAACAAGAAAAGAGAGCACACCACCGCGCCCATGCTTGACCGTGAAGCCGGACGCCTCCATGAGCCGGAGGAAAGCGTCAAAATCGGCGGGGCGTTTGGCAAGAGCTTCATTGATGGCAAGCTGTAACTGCTCCTTGTACGAGGGCTGCCGTTCTGTCCCCAGCCACGCTCCGTAATGGAGAAAGCGCCCCTTGCTGTGCAGCTTGGGATTGGTGATGACGGACAGATCATTTTCAAGGCAAATGCGGTCAGAGAGCCGCCGCACCGCACGGCCAGAGCCAATAAAGTCCCGGAACTTCCGGGTGCAGTCCAGCGAGGTCGAATTGTAATAAATGTGATTGTGAATGTGCGCCTTGTCTGTGTGGGTGGCAACGAAAAAGGCGTACTTGCCCTTTGTCCAGCGCATCGCCGTTTCATAGCCGATGCGGTTGGCCTCCTCCGGCGTGATCTCCCCGGGTTTGAACGATTGGCGGATCTGATAGCACAGCACATCCGCGTCCCGCCGTTGCTCCCGGCCTGTGGCGGCTTTGTACTTTGCTTTGCTTAAAAGGAACTCGGCATCGGCAGTCATGTGGTCGCAACCGTAGGACGAGATCAATTCGCCGCCCTCGGTCTTGTCCGGGTTTTGCCCGTAGTCAAACCGCTCTTTCAAGGACTGCGCGATGGTTTCGCCCTTGCTGATTTTGTGCTTCTTGTAGTAGGTCGTGGCCGTAGGCAGCCCTCCTTCCGATATGACAAACGGCGGCTGTGGTCAGCCGCCGTCGTTTCAGCTTTGGGACATTTTGTCCCGAAGTATCAGCCGGTGATGAAATCCCGCAGGGCGAACTTGGCCGAGTGCAGCTTGTCCACCAGCCACTCAGCGATGGCGGGAACGCCAAAGGGAGAAACGAGGAACGCAAGGACGAGGAATACGATCCCGCCCACCGTCTGCCCGCCGATGAACAGGATCAGGGAGAGCAGCGTCAGCACGATGCAGCCCAGCTCACACACGGCGGATGCCACGCAGAACAGGAATGTGACCATAGCGGCCAGCAGGGACAGCGCCACCATTACGGGGGCGGCAAGGATTTTGAGAACGATCATGGCAGCTACCTCCATTAAAAAATCGGATTGATTTGTCCTTCTACCCATATTATACCGCTGGGGAAATAGGCACGCAAGGATGTCAAAAATACCTTAATTAGAAAATCTGGTTGACAAAGACTCCGGAATAATGTAAAATGAGCTCAAATAAAACTTGGGCGTGGAGGGCAGATATATGCATGACCAGTTTAGAGATATTTTCACACCCCGCGAACTGATGACCCTTGCGTCTATCGTTCAAGTAGGTGATGCTACTTACCGCGAGTTGATGGAGACTCAGCGTCCGATGTTTGGGCACCCTTACTTTGACGATACGCGAGGTCGTATAAGAACAAAAGTTGTGCAAATGCAGTGTGAAATTGAAAGTCACGATCCTAAATTTCCGTTTGAATTTGTGCAGCGTGAATTTCAATATAACCAACGGGTTCCCGAACTGAGAAATAAAAAAGTTATCCTCCATGTTGCACGCAGTGCATCTCCCAATGATTTGCCATATCCGTCTAAGTATAAGGTTAATCTGTCGAACAACAACCACGCCATACAGCGGCAAATGGTTATTGACGATGATTTGACGCCGCCTTATGGTGATGCGCCATACTACGGCATTTTGACCTTCGGTGGACGCGGACAGACCTTTGCTGTTGTCCAGTTTCCCGAACCCGGCTATACCGGAGTAGCTGAACAATTCTTCCTGCCGCAGATTACAGTAAATGGCGAGAGCGAAAATGCAAAGGTGTTCGAGCGCAAAAAAGCTGCGTTGAAAAAAGAGATACTGGCACACGGCATTCAGGAGGGTATTTCGTGATTAGTACAATTGTTCCCTCTCGAATAACAGAAGCGCGAGAGGCGCGGGCAATGTCAATGGAGGATTTAGCCGAAGACATTGGAGTTACCAGACAGTCCGTTTCAAAATATGAGAGGGGCATTGTTAGCCCCTCTCCCGAAATGCTTCAGGCCATTTCTTTTAGCCTTGGTTTTCCTGCGGAGTTCTTTTATAGAATAGAGGAAAACTCAAACGCAGGCAGCAGTCCTCTTTTTTTTCGTTCTAAATCTAATATTTCAAAAAAGGTTAAGACGGCTTGCCGGTATCAGATAAAGTGGACAGATGAGATTAAAAAGCAACTCGAAGAATATGTTGATTTTGTCGAGAGAGATTTGCCTACAATCGATGTGGAATATGAAGATTTAACTTCTGAAGACATCGAAGAGATGGCTCTGTCCATCAGAAAAAAGTGGGGCATAAATGATGACCCGATTGGTGACCTAATAGGCTTGTTGGAGAACCAAGGTGTCATTGTAACCCAATTTGCAACGAACAACTATTGTGCATTCAAGGGTATTGATGCTTTTTCTTGCTGGAAAGATGGAACTCCGTACATTCTGTATCATTCCACACAAAAAAGTGCTGTTCGTACACGGTTTAGCATTTTACATGAACTTGGTCATCTAATTATGCATAGTTCAATCGCAGATGATGATTCTGTAAAAAAAGAAGTTGTCGATTTAGCTGATGCACAAGCGGATCGGTTTGCGGCAGCTTTCTTACTACCTGCAACCTCTTTTCCAAAGGACATACGAAGCACTTCCTTGGTTTCACTGGAGTTAATTAAGCGAAAATGGGGAGCAGCTATGTCTACAATAATTAGGCGTTGCGAAACACTTGAACTATTGACCGAAAATCAAATTAACTATTTGAAGCGTCAGATGACGACTCAAAAATATTGGCACAAAGAGCCATTGGATGATATTTTGACTGTTGCTGATCCAGAAATGTTACGCGATGCAATCTATCTTTTGGTAGATAACAAGGTCATTACCAAATCTGCCTTTATAAACGCATCTGCATTACCGCTTCAAGACTTGAAATGTATCTGTGGATTACCAGATGAATTTTTCGATGATTTCAACCAGCGCAAGAAGCCCGCTCTACGGTTAATCAAGAATGAGGAAAGCTAATCAAAAGATAAGTGGCAAAGGTAAACCACCTTTGCCACTTATCTTTTACATACTCACCACCGCCGACAACTTTTTCAGCAGCTCGGACAGCGGTTCCCATAGGTCGGCATAGTCCTTTTGGAGCGCTGCGATCTCCGAGGGATAAATGCCGTAGGTGTTGGCATGGACGGCTACTTGGTTTAGGTTGTTGGCGCACCGCCGCTGCAAGGCCACCAGCTCCCGGATGTCCGAGAGATCAACATGGAGGACATAGCCGTTGAGCGCCATTTTTCGCATATAGGCTCCCATGTTGGAGATCCCGGCCTCGGCCATGCGATCAGTGATCAGCGCCTGCTCCTCCGGCGTCACCATCACATGAAGATGGACGAAGCGCCGCCGCTTTTTCATCAACGCTCCTCACGCTCCCGGCTCCGGCGCTTGGGCGGGTGTTCCCGCACCTTGTCAAGCGGTTTTTCCTCCGTGGGCGGCACAGGCAGATTGTTGATGATGCCGTCGATCTGATTATAATTCTGTTCCATCGAAAGCTCGGCGTTCTTGTTGGGATTGTGTTCCATAAACATCCTCCTATCTGTCACCCCGGTCAGGGGCACTTTTCTTTGGGGCGGATTGCCCCCGGTCAGCCCCGGCCAGTTTTGCGGCGGTTTTCATCTGCTCCCGGATCGGGCGGGGCCTGTCGGGATTATCAGATGCAGGCCGCAGCTCATAGTCATCTGCCTGTTTTGCCGTCAATGGCCGGGTGTAGGTCAAATGCCCCCACGCCAGAAAAGCTCCATTCTCAACCGGGACGCGCTGATCGTAGTTGACGATCTCATCCGGGGCGTTGCGGGGCGGCTTGGGAAATGTCCCAATGTCCACGGGGCGCTGGGTGGAATAATACTTGTAAAGGCCGGGAGCCTCGGTCTGCTTGACATCGACGTTGTAAAGGCGCTGGTATTCCTGCACCCGCGCCGCAAAGTCCTGTTCCAGAGCGGCACGGTCGCTGCCGTAATGCCCCCATTCGTACTGCCGCTGGCCGTCCTTGTCGTCGTAGCACGCCCATGTGACATAGGGCGAGGGAGCGGTTGGATGATGCCCCAGCGCAAAGCCCCGCCCGTTTTCCAGCATGACAGCCTTGATGATCTCGTAGCCTTGATTTTTGTCCATATACCCTCCTCACCGTGATACATCTTTCTCCGCCCGTTTCGCAAAGGGCTGAAGCTGATAGGGGCTTTTGCCATCCTCTGGGCACAGGAAGTCCAGCCTTGCGGCGGCGCGGATGGCGTTCTGGTTGAGCTGCCGCTGCCATGCCCCTTGGCTGGGCGCCCACTTGAAGCCCTCGCTTTTGAGCGCCTGCCGGGTATCGGCGTCCGGCTTTTCCTCAAAAATGAGCTGCAATCGGTTCTCCACCTCATTGACCTTGGCCTCGCCGCCGGGGAATGTCCAACCCACGAACTCGGCCTTATGGCTCAGCTCCTCAATGCGCTGGCGCACACGGCGGATGTTGGCGTTATTGTTGGTGAGCAGATAGGCCGGAAACGGAACAGGGTCTTTGCGCCAGTCTTGGGACATGGACGCCTTGAGCTTTTCCACCTGCTCCGCCGTCAGCTCGGGGCAGCCCTCCAGCGTCTTGTGCTTGCGGTAGTAGGCATTGACCGCCTTCATCATGGCCTGCTGGGACTCCATCCCCTCCAGCTTTTTCGTGAGCTTTTCCACGGCGAGGTCATCATCGGCGCTGATACCGCCTCGACCTGTGGAACGGATCTTGTCCAGCAGCTTTTCAATTTCCGCATATTCGCCGTAGTTCCGATCCCGGGCGGCGTTCTGCTTGGCCTTTTTCGCCACGGGGAAATTGCCGCCCCCGGTGATCAGAATGGACGGCACACGGGCCTCAATGGCGTTGCGCTCATTGAGGTTTTCCGCCAGCCTGCGGGCGTAGCGGTCAACCAAGGCGTCGATCTTATCGTGGTACATGGGATCGACCTGTGCCTTCTGCTTCTCTGCCAGCGCATAGGCTTCATCCACCATCGCCCGGTAGCCCGCTGTGGCCGAGCCGGGGGCATAGTCGGAATAGCTGTTCATATCCTTTGCCCGCTTTGCCGCTGCTTCGCTGATCTCATAATATTTCGGCATAATTCCTCCTTTCAGCCGAGACTTCGGGACGAATTGTCCCAAAGTCGCTTTGCTTGGATGTGGAAAGTATTTCTACAAAAAGAGGGGTGGACGGGAAAACATACCGCCCACCCCAAAAGTGCCCCGGAAAAGCCTCGTAAATACAGGCGTTTCCCGGGGCTATTTTTCCACGCGCTACCTCCGCTTGCGGCGCATATATGCCCGCTTCTGCTCCCGCAGGGCAGTCCCGGCACAGACAGTCGAGCAATACCGCTGCCGCCCATCCGGGAGAAAGGCCCTGCCGCAGATGGGGCAAGGACGGGTTTCCGTGATACGCTCCACGGTCAGCGACCTTTCCAGCACGGGATCAAGGGGCAGCACCGCCGCGCGGAAATAGCGGCAATAAGCGCCCGTCCAGCACTTGCCCAGCATATAGCAGGGACAGTCCAGCGGCAGGCAGCCATAGTCTTTATCGTAGTTGGCGCACCATTTTGTCACCAGCTTACGGATCGCCGTTTTTTCCTGCCGGGTCAGCTCACGGCTCATTTTTGCCCCCCCGTCTTGGGCGTGAGCTGATTCCGATAACAGAACATACAGCCGATCCCATGCCAGTAGGGGCAGCCATCACAGCGGGAGCCTTTGGGCGGCAGGTTGGGCGGGACGCCCTTGAAGTAGCTTTTTTCTTTCATAAAGTCCTCATAGGGGCTGTTGGTAAATCTCATTCCTCGCCCTCACTTTCCGTTTCGTCCTCGTCCTCCCAAGGCGGGGTATCGTCGTAATCGTCGCCGTAGTCCTCCGCAGCGTCGGCGGCCTGCTGCTTCTTGGGACGATAGATTTTGAAATACCAGCCCGCCGCGCCGCCGATGACCGCCACGGCCAGCACCAGCAGGAGCATACCGCCGTTGCCCGTGGCCTTGGGCTGTTCCGGTTCGGGGTCAGGCTCCGGCTCCACCACGGGCGAAGGCTCGGGAGCCTTGCCCTGGCACTCGCCCATGTTCACGGCGCAGACGGTACAATCCGTGTTGATAGCACCCACAGCACATTTATCCGCACAGGAACACTCCGGCAGCTCCCCGCCCGCCGCCTGCATCGCCGCCAGCAGGTCAGCCTCGTCCACCATGTTCAAGAAATAAGTCTGATACTGCTCGCCGTCCTCGTCGGCGGGCTTGTCATAGTCAATGACGATGTAAAAGGTGCTGCCGCCGCTGGTCTGCACCGTGATGAACTGCTTGTTGGTGGCCTTATCGTAGAGCAGGTCACGGGTCACAAGGTTGCCGTCCTCGGTGAAGCCCTCGCCGGGGTCAACGGTTTCCGTGGTCAGCGGCTCTACCGGGTCAAGGCCATCCCATTCCTCGCCGCCTCCGGCGTAGGCCGTGACCGCCATGCCGCACATCAAAACAGCGGCGCAGAGCACCGCCGTCAGCTTCTTCATCCACTTGTTCATTCGCTGTCCTCCTTGTCTGTGGGATCGGACTTCGGGACATTCTGTCCCAAAGCGCCGCCGCTCTTGATGGCCTGAAGCAGCATGGGCAGGTCGGTGAGCGAAACGCTCATGCCGCGCACGATCTCCACGATCTCGCTGTTCTCGGCCTCCAGCTTTTTCTGTTCCAGTTCCTTGAGCCGTGCCTGCTGCTCGTTGATCTTGGCCGTGACCTTTTCAATCTCGGCCTGAATTTTTGCGCTTTTGGAGATAGCCATAAAAAACCTCCTGTTAAAATAGTTTTCCGTAGGCGTAGAAACGGGACTGCCAGTAACTTGTGTTGAGGTTGGCGTAGCTGATGGGGTCGCCACAATGGAGCATCCAACCATCACCCACATAGATGCCCACATGGGAGATCCCCGGCGTGTCATAAGTCCCCGTGAAAAATACCAAGTCGCCGGGTTTGGGGCTGCTTGTCCGGGCGGAGATGTTGTATAGTCCCTGCGCTCCCAGCCGTCCGAAGTCCCAGCCGCATTGATTGTAGACATAGCTGACGAAGCCGGAGCAGTCAAAGGATGTGGACGGGCTGCTGCCGCCCCACACATAGGGGTATCCCACATACTTCTCCGCTTCTTTCAGAATGGCGGCAAAGGTTTCATCGGCAAGGTAGTCCTCCGGGATCTCATGCAACGGGGGCTTGTTGGTGTACTTGCCCACATAGGGCGAGAACGGGAACAGGTCGGGACGATTGCCCAGCGTCGCCATGTAGAGGGCGTACCGGGACAGGATTTCCTCGCCCATAATGTAGACAGGCAGATGGGAGAGATTGAAGTTTTCCAGCGTGACATAGCAGATGTAATAGTTGTACGGAACTTCTACATCATAGTCGTTGCCCTCGCTGTCCGTCCGGGTCACGGTACGGTAGCGCACCTCCACCACCACATCCTCAGTCAAAATGTACTGGCGGTCAAAGAGCATTTGGAGCGTCCCCCGCACCTCGTCCAGCGTCCACTTGCCCTCATGGAGCGCACAGACGATGGATAGCAGCACATAGGGATCGTGTTCAATGGTGTCGAGGTCAAAATGGTATTCGTCGTAATCGTGGGTGCGGGTGTAGGTGTCGAGGTAGCGTTGCAGCTCGTCCTCCAGAGCGCAGTAGGCGGCCTCCGCCCCCAGCAGGTCAGTGTCCTCGGCGGCATAGGTGGATGCGCCGATGGCTCCGGCCACGCCGTTGCCCACCGTCACCAGCGAGGACATACACGATTGCAGCACCACCAGCAGAAGAAACGCCGCCAGAAGCAGGAGCAACCCGCCGGGGTGTTCCTTGATGTAGGCGGACACCTTTTCCGTCAGCTTGCCTGTGACAGACGCCGTACCCTCGGCAGCCTTGGCGGTCTGTCTGGCAGCCTCCCGCGCCTGCTTTGCGTACTGGCGCTTGATCTTCTGCTTTTGCAGATACCGGGACACCGCGCCGCCCTCCTGCATTTCCGGGTGTTCCTCCACGGTCTTGCGGTAGTAATAATCCGCTGTGGCCTTGATATGCTTGCTCTCGGCACGCTCCACGACCTTTGCGGGGTGCTCCCGGATGGCCTTGCGGAGCTTGCGCCTGCCGAAGCGGTACACGGACTCCGCCGCCAGCTCGGAACGGTGTGCGCCCTCCGTGCCGACATTTTCATGCTCGACCTCATAGAGCTTGCCATGAACAAAGCCGTGGACGCCGTGTCCGGCGGTATGTGCAAGGCGTTTGACCGCACCGGGCTTTTTCGGCGGCTTCTGCTTTGCCAGCTTCTCCCGGGCGGCATCCAGCTTTTCGCCCCGCTTTTCCATGCGTAGCTTACTGGCGGCTGTCTGCTCCTGTTGGCTTTTTGGATGGAATTTGGACTCTGGGACATTTTGTCCCGAAGTGGGGTTACTCGTCTGTTCGCTCATGGGCAAGATCCTCCGGGCGGGTAGTCAGCAGGTCATAGATCTCTCCACGGGGGAAACGATCTACAAACGGGATGGTGACATTTCCATAGAACAGCAAGCCCTCGCCGGAATTGGAGTGCGTGATGTAGGAGAGCTGATGCTCGGAAATGCCGAGCTGCTTTGCCAAGATCGCACGGTCGCTCTGCGCCTGCGACAGCAGCACCATGAAATCGGTGTTGTCCAGAATGTTCTCGATCTCTCGGCTGGCCAGCAGGTCTTTCACATTCTGCGTCAGCGCCGAGGGGACACAGCCCTTTTTGCGGAGCATTTTCCAGACCGCCACAAAGTAGCTGGCCGTCAGAGGATCACGGAGCAGGATATGGAACTCGTCAAAGTAGCACCAAGTCGCCACGCCTTCGGCATGGTTGGCGTTTACCGCCGCCGTGACAAATTCATTGGTGGTGTGCATGGCGATTTTGCGGAGGTTTTCACCCAAGCCCTTTAGGACGATGCAGACCACACGGGAATTGAGGTCAACATTTGTGGGATGGTTGAAAAGGTTGAGAGAGCCTGTGCAGTAAAGCTCCAGCGCCGTCGCCACCCGCCGCGCCTCCGGCTCGGGCTGGCGCAGCAGCTCCTCATACAGATCTTGCAGCAGCGGCGTTTTCGCTGGTTCCAGCCCCAGCGCCATCTCCCGGTACACCTGACGCACACAGCGGTCAATGACGGTTTTCTCGATGGGCTGCAAGCCCTCCTTGCCGCCTACGATCAGCTCACAAAGGGACAGCAGAAAATCCGCCTTCATGGAAAGCGGACTGTCCTCGTCGTTGATGTTCATTTGCAAATCCATAGGCGAAATGTGGTGCGGGCTGTCCGGGGCGATCTCAATGACCTGTCCGCCCAAGCGCCGTACCAGCGGGGCATATTCGCCCATCGGATCAACCACGATGATGCGATCCTGCGGAATGGCAAGAAAGACGTTCAGCAATTCACGCT
>ERZ773258.2110-NODE-2110-length-13305-cov-16.359094_pt1 | contig 13305 bp, 9 predicted proteins | sample MGYA00511962_ERZ773258 | MGnify/ENA primary metagenome ERZ773258 (study PRJEB29015, sample SAMEA2737755) | human gut metagenome | biome: human gut; feature: human-associated habitat; material: faeces | place: China | collected 2012 ... | reverse complement strand
CCGACAGTCGGACTACCTGTTTTCGGTGTTGCTCAATGGCTTGATAACCGGTTATATGTCGGTTGCAGCGGCGATCAGCGACGGGTTGGAGGAGCTGGAATCTGCATTGCTGGCCGATACCGGAGACCGGGACATCGGAGTACAGATGCAGGAGCTCCGGCGGGATTACATGCAGCTCAAGCGGACGGTTCTGCCGCTCAAGGAACAATATTCGCGGCTGTTTCGTTCCGATTCGAGTTTGTTGCACCGGGTCAATCGGCCTTTCTTCAACGATGTGAACGATCACCTGCTCAACGTGGCGCAAAATATCGACATCTGCCGTGAAACCCTTTCGTCGCTGATGGATTTGTATATCTCGAACAACGATTTGCGGATGAACGATATTATGAAACGGCTGACTGTCGTATCGACCATCTTCATTCCGCTGACTTTTCTGGTCGGAGTATGGGGGATGAATTTCCGTAACATGCCCGAACTGGAGTGGGAGCACGGTTATATCCTGGCCTGGGGCGTGATGATCGTCATCGGATTCGTGACCTATTTGTTCTTCCGCACGAAAAAGTGGCGTTGAGGTGCGCAGTCGGTGCTTTTTTGGCGGACGATGCGGGGAAATTCCGGGATTTTGATTTTCTTTGTACCAAAATTCCGGGCGGTACCCGCGATTTAGCCGACATAAATCCTTGTGCCGACTGCGCGAACATTCCTATTGAAAACCGCCGATGAAAAAGATTTTCTCATTTTCCCTGCTTCTCATCCTTGGCCTCGTGGCTTCCCAGATTCTTCCGGGGATGCTCGGAGAGAGCTATCCTGCATTTCGGGCCGGGGCGACGACCTTTCTTTATGTCTGTCTGTCGTTCATCATGATCAATGTCGGCCGGGAATTCGAGATCGATAAAAAACGTTGGCGCTCCTATGCCGAGGACTATTTTATCGCCATGGCTACGGCAGCCGTACCCTGGCTGCTCATCGCTCTGTACTATGTTTTCGTGTTGTTGCCGCCCGAGTTTTGGGGCAATGGCGACGCCTGGAAAGAGAATCTGTTGTTGAGCCGTTTTGCCGCTCCGACTTCGGCCGGCATCCTGTTCACGATGCTCGCGGCCCTGCGGCTCAAGCGAAGCTGGATGTATCGGAAAATTCAGGTGCTGGCGATTTTCGACGATCTGGATACCATCCTGCTGATGATACCTCTGCAAATCCTGATGATCGGTCTGCGCTGGCAGCTTTTCGTCGTCGTGGTGATCGTCTTTCTGCTGTTGTGGCTGGGGTGGAAGAAACTCAGTACGTATGAGTTGAGGCAGGATTGGTGGGCGATTCTGACCTATTCGGTCGTGGTTTTCGGTGTTACCCAACTGGTTTACCTGCTTTCCAAATATTATTTCGGCGAGGAGGGCAGTATTCATATCGAGGTGCTGCTTCCCGCTTTCGTATTGGGTATGGTGATGAAAACCAGGCATGTCGAATCTCGCGGGGAGCGGATGGCCGCTTCCGGCATTTCGTTCTTGTTCATGTTTTTGGTTGGATTGAGCATGCCGTTGTTTATCGGTATGACTGCTGCGACTGGGGAAGCTGCTTCTTCCGTGACCGGTTCGCAGCCCATGATGTCGTGGGGCGTGATCGCATTCCATGTGGTGATCGTCTCGTTGCTGTCCAACCTGGGTAAACTTTTCCCGATGTTTTTTTATCGTGACCGGAAGTTGAGCGAACGTCTGGCCCTTTCGATCGGTATGTTTACCCGCGGCGAGGTAGGAGCGGGCGTTATCTTCATTGCGCTGGGATATAGCTTGGGCGGTCCGGCACTGGTTATTTCGGTGCTGACCCTCGTGCTGAACTTGGTACTCACGGGGATCTTCGTCGTTTGGGTTAAAAAACTCGCCTTGCGGACTTACGCTCCCGAAGAGTTCGATGCCGTATCGACGATCCGTTGAAAGACGGATTTCGCCGGAATCCGTTTCTGATCTTTCACTCCGGATATAAAAGATTGCGGGAAAAAAGGTTCCCTTTCCTTGTGAATATCGAATGCAGTTGGGGGCGTGTGGGCTACGAGGTTTGATTCTGCTTTTGCCGCAGCTGTCCTTCTGACCTTGTGCAGCAACAGTGGAGGGCCGCTTTCGGAGTGGCGACAGGCTTTTTCCCTCTCCCCTTCTTATCCTGTGTTGGGAGGAAAGTCATCAGTTTATAGCGTTGCATGTATTTTCTCTTTTAACTCCGCAGCATTTCCGTTTACCCTCCAGCGTTTTTTCTCTCCTTTTATAATAGTATAGGTGTATTGTCTTCTGAACCGATCGAAGGTGTTTCTCGCGATCCCGTATTCCTTGCAGATTGCCGCGATACTTTTTCCCTGATTCAGCATTTGGACGATTTCAGCTCTGCCGGTTAGCCGTGCGGATCCGATTTGTTTTCCTGTTTCCCGAAAGATACTGTATTTTTCCATATTTTGTCGCGTCGCATTTTATGAGTCGGGCGACTATTGCGGATTCTGTTTCGCCTGTAGGTACTCTGTGGTGGTATCGGCCAAGTGGTTTTTATTTTCAGTCTTGTCTGCTTTGAATCTCTGATGCTCCTTTTGAAACATCTGATAATTGCCATATTTGGTCATTATCTGTTCGATGGTCTGCATTGGCATTATGCCTTCGTTATTGTACGACAATACGATGTATCTGAACCGGGCGTTCCGGATCAAATCTTTGAATGTATGCTGTACTTTCGCCTTACTGCAATAATTCGATTTGTTGTATTCTCTTAGCTCCGTTTTTCCCTTCGGAGTAAATGATTTATAGTCGGCAATCGTGTTCAGCAGATGGTAGTTTGCGCTGTATTGTCGGGAGTTGTACGGTGGGTCGAGGTATAAAATATCGCCCTCGATCCGCTTAATCAGACTATTCGCATCTTCATTGTACACTTCGTGTTCGCCGTTGTTTATTTGGTAATCTGCGGGAGCGATAACGAGCGTTTTCTGTGCTGACTGTTTGAGATGTTTGAAAAATGCTCCGTATACGGATGCCGTATTGGCGCATTTGGCTGCGTTTTCGAGCAGACAGCACAGCCGGAAATAGTATAAATCGTCGGATATTTCTCCGGTTTCTGCCAATGCTCGATAGTCGATCTGATGGCATCTATTTTTGATCGTTGTCATCGGAGAAATACTGACGGTCATTACCCCCCCCCTCGACAATATTGAGAGTATATGAGACCATTCTCTGTCCCTGACAGCGAGTTCAGTATTTCTATATAATCGGCTTTGTTCGCAAGTTCGTAGCAGTTGCCTATATAGTTGCGATTGAGGACATAACTGTAATACTTCCAATTATTGGCTATTACTTTGCTAACTCGTGTTTTGAAATGAGCCCTACGATACACGTACCTGCAAAGAGATCGCAGAATACCATATCCGATGGATTATCGCCGACGACCTTTTTGATCGTATTGTCGATAAAATCCCGCAGCGAATATTTCGATCCTATGTAATTCATCACTCGTACATGATATTATTAAACTTCAGCATTTCTTCGTCGTCTGTAAATTCTATAATATTCCAAGGATAGGAGGTAACGTCTATTGGATTTTGTGTCGAACGCTCTGAATGCGTTGATGTTTTTTTGACCGAGTTCTGATTCCGGGCATATCAGGATTGGATGTATTACGCTCGGTCTGTTGGGAATATACTACTGTTCTATTCAGTCTATATATCGGGATATCTGTCTGGGATTAGTTACGGCCTTCAGTTCGATAGGTACGATCTATTTTGTTTTTTCATCTATTTTCTGCGAAAACATCACATCGATTCGCTGCATGCCGATGCCGCATGAAACCTTGTTTCCTAACTATTCTATGTTTTTGCAATTGACTTTAAGGGCCCGGTTCAAGATCGGATCCCTGCCGATATGTTGCGCCAAATACATCTGCAAATGTACTTTATAGGCTTTCCTGTTGCGTCTCTTGTAGATCAGTCGGGGCAAGATGTCGAACGCGGTCTGTGTTTCGTCGGCATATACTTCAGTTTGCAACATATTTTCGACTTGTCTTCTGTTTTCATCGGTGAAACTGTTCCCGTTGAGGGCCTTATGGTTATTTTTTCGAGCGGATTAAAGAAAACAACCGCTCTGCCTCATAGGGCATAAGCATGGTATTTCCGCGATTGCCTTTCAGCTTTCTGTATATCAAACTGCACAGCATTTGATAGGGGCCTATATACCTTATTATATCATCCAAAGCCTCCCATTCGGAAGCCCCTTTTGCAAATACTTCGTACGGTTTGCTCAATACCCGGAATGTCAGATTTATCCAAAGTTTCTCGCGCAAATAGTAACCGTCGGGTTTAAGGAAAGGGTCACTGGCGATCTGATATATGCCGTAAAATTTCCCTTCTTTTCCTTTCGATGTCTGCACGTAAAATATCGCATAATCGTTCGCGCGTACCCGGCTGAAATCGGCCATCATTGCAACCAGTGTATTTCCCGTTTGAGCAACTGATATATTGGAATGTGCTGATCGGTTGAAACCTACGGTTTTATTTCTGGATCTCGTGCCTGCGAACATGTGCTCCAGATGTACTCGGAAACTCTGCTCGGTTGAATAAAAAGTAGTCGCTTTTCAACGCTCTGTATTTCCAGATGTTTTGTGCGCCTAATTTACCGCGATTCCCTTCGATATTTTTAACCACGATGCCCTTTAACTTGACTTTCAGGTGTTGTTTTACGGAATCCATTATCTTGAAAGCCAAAGGAATCACTTCGCTTTTTTCAGAAATATCCCCAGGTGACTATCGCAAAATAACCGTTCTTTCTCAAGTATCGGAAGCCGTGGCTATTGCGTTCGACAATTTTTTTTAGAAAGCATCGATGTCCGAAATATTGGACTGGTCCCTGCTGTCGTCGGTGAATTTTACGATGTCCAGATAAGGCGGATGAGCGATCATAAAATCGACCTCCTCTCGGTGCCTTTCGCCCAGCTATGCTGCGATCGCCTCGGAAAACGGCTGTCGATCGGTGACATCGACACTCTTGATTGCGTAGTTGATCGAAGACCATTCGCTCATAATGCTATTGACATAATCGATAATTTTTTTGGGGGGGGCGAATCCGATGTAATCTTTGCGCAGGTTTTCATATGCGAACAGGGTAGTCCCGCTGCCTGCGAACAACTCCAGCACGGTATTTCCGGCATTCGTAAGCGTTTGAGTAGTTGGGGAACGAAATTGCCGTGATAGATATTCTTGTGCTTGCCTTGCCTATCTCTTTCGGGGATCAACCACAGGCTGTCCACATTTAGATCGATCTGCTTCCAGTTATCTTTATTGATCTCCATAACCTGTTTGAATTTATCTTTATACCTCGGCTGAATAAGGGACTTTGTAAAATTTTTTTATCCTACATAGATCCTTTACGGTGGGATCCAATTACAAAGATACACGAAACGGTAAGATATATCAGCTATAAGGGGCTGTTTGGACAATAAAAAAGGCGGAAAACTTAAGTTTTCCGCCTTTCCGTACCCCCTCAGGGGCTCGAACCCTGGACCCCAACATTAAGAGTGTCGTGCTCTACCAACTGAGCTAAAGAGGCGTTTGCAGGTGCAAATGTAGGATGTTTTTTTTATTTCTGCAAGAAAAAAATATTTTTTCTTCGTAAAAAATGCAGAGGAGGGCTTCGAAACGGAATTTTGCTTTTTTTTATCTTGTGTATATACTAAATAAAATATTATTTAAGTTATATAGGTGCATCGACTGGTTACCGAATTATTATGTTTCAAGATTTATTATTTCGGTACATCCGTCCAGGTGATGGAAAAAACGCCGCCTGTGGGCTAAAAATCATTTTTTTTTGGGGGGGGGATTTTTTGTAGGTACGAATATTTGAATTTTAAATGTAAGATATTCAATATATTGTGATTTTTGATTTGCTTTTTTATTGAAAAAACTGTCTTAAAAAGTTGTTTAAGTTAGATTAATTTCCTACCTTTGAGAGAATTTCGGATTAAGAATTCGATTCCGAATGAAGGCGAGAATATTGATTCCGTTCGGTGCAGTTGCTTTATCGCAGGAATACGCTGGGGAACGGACGGGACAAAAGAATTGAATTTTGTTGGTTATATTGTGTATTAGGATTATTCTACGATACTTGCATGGTGGATTTTCGCTTTTTTATGATGTTTTTAATACCTAACTTTTAATTTTTATTAACCCGAAAGGGTGTCCGGATTTCGATCCGGTAGCTCTTTCACTAAACTACTTGTTATTTTTTTTCTATGAAAAAGTATTTTTCTTTTGCGATGGCGCTTGTGGCGATGCTCGCAATGGTGAGTGCAAGCAGTGGCTGAAGCGACGATGGCGTGGATTACAGCGTCACCATCGTAGCTAAAACTACGCTTTCCTTATCGAAAAACGCTGGAACGGGTCGTTTGGCGTATGAAATTCAAGGGGCCGATAAATCGTCTATTGTCGAGGCAACGACGAACGTGGATTGGATCAAGAATTTCAACTATGCGGAGCCGGGATACGTCCAGTTTGATTACACTGCACTCGACGAGGGTGTCGAGTCTCGTTCGGGGCAGATCACCCTTTCTTATACGGGGGCAGCCGATGTAGTCGTTACCGTAAATCAGGGTGGTACCATGACGTTCGAACTTACGATCGATCCGAAGTCGATTACGGCAAACGGCTGTGCAATGCAGATCGTTCCTTCGAACGAGAGCGAGACCTATCTGTGCGCTTTTATGACTAAAGAATACGTCGATTCGTTCGAGTCCGACGAGGCTTTCATTCAGGCCGACTTGGAGGCGGTGAAAGAACAGGCCGAAAGTCGGGGGATGAAGTTGTCTGAATGGTTGAACATCTTACTCATGAAAGGTTCGAAGACCAATACCGTGGATGACTTGTCGCTTGCCAATACGGCATATTATGGGTATGTGTACGGTTGTACGTCCGAGGGCGTGCCTACTACGGACCTTTTCAAGGCGGAGTTCACGACCCAGAATGTCGAGATGACCGACCTTACGTTCACGGTTACTTCCAAGCAGGTCAATGCCGACCCTTATCCCGACAACAATCCTTACAACGTAGAGGTAACGATCACTCCGAGCAATCCGGATGCGAAGTGGATGTTCTCGACGATGAACAGTTATGTTTACAAGGTTGACGAGTGGACCAGCAAAGAGTATTTGCAGGAGTTGCAGTCCAGTGCGCGTAAGCAGCGTCCGACTCTTTATCAGGGCGAGCAGAAGTTCATGTTGAACACGTCTTTAAAAAACCGTGTATGGGGCGGTAACGACTACTATTTCTGGTGCTTCGGCATGGATGACAACTACAATATCAACAGCGAAAATGCCGAGGAATATTTCACGGTTACGACCGGAGAGATTCCTGTAACCGATAATTGCACGTTCACGGTCGAGAAGTTGAATGTGACAGCTCAGGATTGCGAGATCAAGATTACGCCCTCGAATCTGGAGACGAAATATTTCATCGGTATGTATCCCGGCGGCAGTGCCGAGAAATACGGTAAAAGCGTTTGTGTCGAGCGTCTGCTCCAGCGTCTGGATATGTATGATTCCGGTTCGGGCCTGGGTGATGGCACCCCTCCCAACTGGCAGACCAACGAATGGGTGCAGAAAGGCGAAATGACGACCAAGATGGGGGCCGATCAGGAGTGGCGTATCGAGCCGGAGAGCACTTACGAAATCTTTATTTTCGGTTTCGACAAATACGGACATCGTACTACCGATGTTTCGGTGACCGAATTCACGACTCCGGAATATGTCGCTCCTACAGATTTTAAGTTGGAATTCGAGTTCTCGAAGATCGAAATGCGTAGCTTTACTTGTACCGTTACTCCGTCTCAGGACGACGTTTGGTACCATGTAGGTCTGACTTCTGCAAACAACTTCGATCAGTATAAGGATTGGCGTCAGTTCATCGATGCAGTGATTCATGCAGACGGTGGCGGTGCATTGGCACAGTATGTCGGTGAAGAGGTTCTGACATCTTCGTGTACGCCGGGTACCGAGTATGTGGCTTATGGTTTTGCTTATGCGGATGGCCAGGCTCAGTCCGATTTGAGTTCTGCCCGCGTAGAATCGAAACCGTTGCCGCGTAATATGAAAGCAACTGTATCTGGAACATGGCAGGTTTACAACGGTGATGAACTTGCAGCTCGTTATCCTGCAGCTTGGGGGAACTATGCTGGTAATCAGTATGTATGCGTTTACCAAGCGGAGCCGACTAGTAAGGAAACTGCTCATACGTGGGTCTTGATCCATGCACCTCGTGGTGGTACGCTGCCTCTGCCGGATATGTTGATCTTCGATTATTTCGAAAATTATCCGCTGCCCGCTATCTATAAGGATGCTGAGCATGGTCGTTGTACTCCGCCGGGAGTAGGTCCTTGGGGCTTCTACTATGCAGGTCAGGATGCAACCGGTGCTTGGGGTGAGTTGATGTATGAAGAAATCTTGCTGAACGATCCTGACCACCAGGGTGATATCGATACTGCTCCGACCGATGGTTTCGATGATAAGCGCGGCGAGGTATCGGCTGTATCGACCGTATCGAAGGTGGATCTTTCTGCTCCGATTCGTTTCAGCCAGGCTTCGTTCATGCAGATCGAGCGCGAGCGTGCAGACCATGGCAAGTCTTCGATCCTCAATGCAGCTTCTAAAAAGGAGGTATCGGATAAATTGGATTTTGATGTAAGAGCACAGCTCAAGGCTGCTTCTGAAATCGTTAAATAATCCGAAACAAAACGGTTATTCGTCGAATTTCGACGAGTAACGGAATCCCGGAGGGGAAGAGAGCGATCTCTTCCCCTCTTTTTTGTGTATAAGGATCTTTGGAAGAGATAGACTTGGGGAAAGTCCCTTGACATTCGTTTGTATGTCGGGGAAAGTCCGGCGGCATTTGCGCCTGTTTTACGGGGACTGATAATGTGATTGTCTTTTGTTTTATGGGATTGATTGGGAGCGAGGTTTCTGTTTTGCAGGGAAGATCGTCAGTGCCCCCCCCCTCTCTTTGGAGTGTTCGAATCGTTTTTTATAGGAAGGTTGTCGGTGCTAAGAGTCCGATTATTGATAACGGCTGCTTGGGGCAGGAAATGACAGAGTCGGATTGGTGTTTGTCCGGGTATTTCATCCTTGGGCGGAGTGATTGGTGCTGGTGTCCCTATTCTTCGGTATTTTTTTCGTCGCTCCCGAACGGAAAGTAAAAAGTAATGGGCATTGCCGTCTTTCTATAGCTATCTATATAGTGGTAAATAGAAAAACCGGCCTGCAAATATCGGCGGAATGCTGAGTAGGGTTTTGTATTCCGTATAATGGTGTCGAATCGGGTGCGACAGGGTGGGAGTTTCAAAACCAGGGCAAGGACGGTTTTCAGAGATATTGGAAGGAACCCTTCGATAGCGGATGCTCCGTCACTTGTCGCTTGTTACTTCTCCTGTCATCTGCATCTATTATCTGTTGCCCGTTACTTGTGTCCCTGTTATTTACCTTCGTCACCTGCTGACTGTTTCAGCTATCCGTCGCTTGCCGTTGCTCGCCATTTGCCCGGTTGTACGCTGCCGGCCTTCTGTCCCCTGACTCATCGCCCGATTGCCTGCTACCAGCTTTTCCCGGTCGGTTGTTATCTGTAGTTGCCGCTCGTCACGTGCTACCAACTCTTCGTCGCTTGCTCTCTGCTCCCGTCGCTTGTTGTTCGCTGCCTGTCTTTCGTTACTCGCCATTTGCGCCTGTCACTCGGTTGCCGTTGCCTGTCTTTTGACCTGTTGCCTGCTGTCAGCACTCGTCGTCCGAGGGAGGTTTCTGTCGTGCGTGTTCGATCGTAAAACGAAACGATCCGACAAAACTTGTCGGAAGCGAGGTGTTTTAAGATGTTCTTGGAGTGTAGTACGAATGAAAAAAGGCTGTCTATATGTAGCAGACAGCCCTTTTTATTTTTGAGCGGCGAGCGGATTATTGTTCGGCCGACAGCCGGAGTTTGTCGCTGTTCCACTCTCCGCCGGCATCGGGGTAGAGAACCGGGCGCTCCTTTTCGAGGCCCTTGAGGTGGAGATAACCTTCGTAGAGGTTGATTCCGTTGGCGGAATCTTCGGCGAGCGAGAATGCTACGACACACGGATGCAGTTTCGTGGTGTGGTAGCTCTCCTCGATACGGGCGATATAGGCCGCCTGCCATGCGGGATCGTTGCTGGGATTCCCTCCCTTGCGGCGGGACATACCGCTGCGGCTGGTGTTGATCGGAGCCTGTTCGACGACATAGAAGCCATATCGGTCGCAAAGGTCGTACAGCGCACCGGATACGCCGCCTGCCGGAAGCAGAATCAGGTTGTACCCCTGTTCCTTCCATTCGAGCAGTTGGCTCGGCGATACGGTCGTACCCAGGTCGGGTACGGCCTTGAGTGCTACCGGATACCCGTTGATCGCCAACTGCCCCCGGGTGTTGCCGACGGTGCGGAAGCCGACCTTGAGCGATACGTACTCCGTATAACGGCCTTCGGTCTGTGTCTTGAGCCGCAGGGTGTAGAGTGTCGGGTTGCGGGCGCTCCATACCATCGTATCGGGAATCTGGGCGACCAGACGCAGGGTATCTTCCCTGCGCATGTCGAGTTCGATCTCCTGGCTGCCGTATGTCACGACTTCGTCCTGCGGCGTCAGCAGTTCGTAGTGGATTTTCGCTTTCTTGGGATTCAGCGCGTCGGTTTTCACCACGATGCCTACCTCGCCGTTGAAGACGCTGCCGTTTCGGTACGTTTTGGTGAACAGGTCGCGGATGCGGATGGTCGGCTGGGAAAAGACGTAGCAACTGCCTAACGCCGGTTCGGAGGGATGCGCCCAACTTTCGAGTACGGCGCTTGCAGGATTGGACAGCACCTTGATCGTCAGATTATTGACCCCTTCCCGGACCTGTTTGGTGAAGTTGTAATCCGCCGGATTGCTCCCGTTCTGGTAATATCCCGCGACTTTCCCGTTCAGGCGAATTTCGTAAGCCGACGAAGCCCACTCCACATGCAGGAGCACCTGGCGGTTTATCCAGGCGAAGGGCACCGTGAATTTCGTGGAGAACTCCGTGCCGGCTTCGGTCGTCGTTTTTTCCCACTCTGCCAGCGGGGTGAAGTATTTGGAGGCTTCGCGCGATCCGGCGGCAGCCTCTTCCGCCGTCGGATAGACGACGAAAGTGGTGCGGGAAAGCTCCTTGCCTATCTCGACCGGCTCCGGCGAAGCGTAATCCTGGGCGCAGGTCATCCATGCGGAAGAGAGAAGGAGCAAGGTCAAAAGACTCTTCATAAGGCGATAAATTTTTTATGCGGCTCGGGCGGATGCGGACGAGTTGGACCCGCCGTCCGCCTTTCGCTGTTTAGTTAAGTAATAAGATACGATCGGCACTCTTTGTTTGCGAGCCCGTACGCTCGCTCCCGCTTTGCGCTGTATTCTGCGGCTTGGGGCACTTTGCATACGGGGCGATACGGATTCCGTCGCCTTTTCGTATATTTGTCCCTGTAAAGTTACTAATTTTTTCCGAATATGATTCCCGACTATCCCCGGCTCAATTTTCCTGCAGTCAAATTGCGGATTTCGCAGCGTGGGGAGCAGATGACCGTTTGGGATCCGCTTCGGGGAATCTACCTGGTGCTGACTCCCGAGGAGTGGGTGCGCCGTCACCTGATCGGGTTCCTGATTTCCCATTGCGGAGCACAGCCCATGCGGATCGTCCAGGAGTATGCCGTAGCGATGAACGGATCTCCGCAGCGTGCCGATGTGGTGGTCGTGGACGACCGGGCCCGTCCGCTGGTACTCGTCGAGTGCAAGGCTGCCGGGATCAGAATAGACCGTCAGGTGCTGGCGCAGGCCGTCCGGTACAATTCGGTGCTGGGGGCCCGTTACGTGGTCCTGACCAACGGCCTGGTGCACTATTGTTACGAGTATGCCGAGGGGCGATATACCCGTATGGACCGTTTTCCCCGCTTGTAAGTCATGAGCTTTATGCGGGCCTGATTCATAGATTTTTCCAAATATTGTTGCATATTCGAATATATTTTGGTTAATTTAATCAAAATATTTGGGGGGGGGATTTTTATATTAGTTTTGCACCGAAAAGAGTAAAAGCCCCCACACACAATATTTATTGAAAAAATATCGGAATCTTCTGTATATAGTAAAAGACATTATTTCGTATCTCGAATGTTATTTCGTAACGATTGGAAATCAACCCTTTTACATCACTTCAAATTCATTTGCTATGAAAAAGATTATTCTTTCATGCGCTGCCGCTCTGCTGGCGATAGGAAGTGCCTGTGCAACTCCCAAATTTTTGAGTCTGAACAATAAACACGGCAAAACAACTATCAAAATTGAAATCCCTGCATCCGACCGTGATGAAACCAACGGACTTTCGATCGAAGATGTGGTGCTTTATAACGATGGTAAAACCTTTCAGGCAAAGAAGGTCGATGCAATTTGGGGCGATAATTCCATCGTTATTTTGCAGTTCGAGAAACTTACCGCTTTCGAGGATTGCACACTCTCTTTTTCTCTCAACGGTGAGCCGGTCAGTCTGGATATTCAGAGCTGCCTGGCCGATCGCAAATAAGATTCGCCCCTCATAGTCGGGGTTGGTGGCAAGCGTGCCTGTACTCTGGGAATGCAGAGTTTATATTGGGGATTCATATCTTTCCATATATCGTTATCCCATGCTCACAGTATCGAATTCGAGGGGGCTTGTCTGCTGGCTGTGGCCGCGTCTGTAATGCCGACAAGGGACTGTGTCGAGCACAATCCTTAAGGGGAGTCAGAATGGATGCAGAGCGAGGCATTGAGGGCAAGGGCAACAGGAATTTACTGTCGTAAATGATTTAACTCGCATCCCGATAATGACGTAACAGTGCGCCTTTATGACACACCGCCATATGTTTGCCTCCCATAGGTACCCCGAAAGCATATGATCGCGCTTTGTTGTCTGCTGCCGGGCTGTCGAATGCCCGTTCCGGGACGGGTACGATTTTTCCTCAAGATTTCGGACGCGATTCTCCGTTATAGATTCTGGTAATGGGTTTCGATGTACCGTTGGAACGTTTCCCGGTAGTTCTCGCCGATGGGGATGTATTCGCTGTCGCTTACGAAAACCCGGCCTTTTACGTAGCTCCTGATACGTTGTAGATTGACGATGTAGGAGCGATGGACCCGCATGAACATTTCCGACGGCAGGGCCGCTTCCATGTTCTTGAGCCGGAAAAGAGTCGTGATGGTCGATCGGTCGTCCAGATGGAGCCGTACGTATTCGCCTTCGCTTTCCAGATAAACGATGTCGCTGATGCGTACCAG
>ERZ773258.2102-NODE-2102-length-13366-cov-2.680640_pt1 | contig 13366 bp, 10 predicted proteins | sample MGYA00511962_ERZ773258 | MGnify/ENA primary metagenome ERZ773258 (study PRJEB29015, sample SAMEA2737755) | human gut metagenome | biome: human gut; feature: human-associated habitat; material: faeces | place: China | collected 2012 ... | reverse complement strand
TTTTTGCATCCACCATTTCATATGCATTCTTTCGACCTGCGGCATAAGAAAAATCCACTTCCTGCTGTGAGGCAGTCACATCCACGCACCATTTTCGACAAGATGTATGTACCTGCTCCACTTTCGTATATTCCATCAAATCAATTACATTTTCGGCATTCACGCCGCTTCCTGCCAAAAATGTGATTTCGTTTCCATATTGGCTTTGCAACCATTGTAATTGTTTTCTCCCCGTCCATACATCCGGTGCACCACCACTGGTAAGAATCCGATCTGTACCAAGAGAGATCAAGGTTTCCACCGCATGCTCCTGCTGTACAACACAATCAAATGCCCGGTGAAATACTGCTTCTTTTCCCTTCTCATGAATAAGCGCAAGCATTTCTTTCGTCCGCATAACATCCAGCGTATGATCTGCTTTCAAAAAGCCAAAAGCAATCCCATCCGCCCCGTGATCCAAAAGCATGCGTGCATCCAAAAGCATGGTCTTATATTCTTCTTCCGAATAACAAAAACCACCCCCTCTTGGTCTGACCATAGTCACAACCGGAATATCACATTGCTCCTTTGCGCAGAGCAAATTTGCAAGAGACGGAGTCAATCCGCCCAAATACAGCGCACTGTTAAGCTCCACACGATTCGCACCATTTTCCCAGGCTGTTTTCACATCTTCAAAGCTGCCACAGCAAATTTCCAGCAATCCTTTCAAAAGAACCCCTCCTTATAATTCCTTTCGTGTCTTATCACTCACAATATCAACTTTACAGGTGAAATATCGATCTGTAAAGCATGTTTTCTCCTCCGGGAACAGCTGCTCGACTGAGTAAAAATACAAAAGCCATGTCACCGTACAGGACACCACTCTTATGTCCCATGCAGCGCATGGCCTTTGTGTGATATAAGATTTTAGAAGTTAGGTAATAAGCAATTTGATTTATAAGGCTGCCAGTGCCCTGCCAAGTGCCCTGCAGCTTGCGATCGCACCATCATCCGGGGTTTCCTGGCAGATCACGCCTTCGCCGCCTACAACAGCTGCGCCGGCTGCCTTGCATCTCTCTTCCCAGTCACGCATCCACTGACCGTCTCCCCAGCCGTAGGAACCAAACAGGCCTACACTCTTGCCGGCAAGGCTTCCTTCCAGTTCACACATGAAGGGCTCCATTTCCATTTCTTCCAGAACTTCTGCTCCCATGGCAGGGCATCCAAGAGCAAATCCTTTCATGCTCTGCAGATCGGCTGCGGATGCATCACTGACATTGATGATCTCTGCCTTGCTGCCTGCTTCCTGCACACCCTCTGCTACGGCTGCTGCCATAGCTGCTGTATTTCCACCCTGTGACCAGAATACGATTTTTACTGTTTCCATTGTAATGATTCTCCTCTCTTTTTTATGCCGGAACGATTCCAAGCGGTCTCTGGTACAGCCTGATGATCTCCGGTATGCTGCGTCCTTCCTTCAGAAGACAAAGCAGATGATGTTCTGCAAAGGAATACCAGCGGAAGGTTCTCTGTTTCTGTGAAACATTATAGTACACCTTCCAATACCCATTGCAGAGGTAACTGCCTCCCTTATGTAAGATAAAGCCTTCCACATCCTCTACCGGATATCCAAGCAGGATTCCCATTTCATGTGGAAAGTCTTTCATACCCCTGCTGTAGGACCGGTATCTTCTGCGGAAACGGGACAGAACCGCTGACAGGCTGATGCCTTCATGTCCTGCCCTCACACTGTCATAATCCGCTTTATATCCCGCCTTTACCAGCCAGTCCTTTCTGTCCTGTTCTCCGAGCATCCTCTGCAGCCATTCCCTGTGGTAAAGCAGGATAACCAGCCGCCCCTCTTCCTTCAGAAGAAGATACATACTGATGCTGCTGTCCTTCAGAAGCTCCCGTAACTGAAAAAGCTGTCCTTCGGGAATGATCAGCAGATTTGATACCTTAAGACCAGCGATCACAGGAGCACACTGTATGATCATCTGTACCTCCAGTCCCTCTGTTTCCATATGCTTTATCAGTTCCCATGTTTCTCTGCTCAAGTCCTGCTCTCCCGAGTAAAAATTTCTCCACGTCTTTTAATAGTTAGTTTTGGCTAACTATTCTTTTCAGAAAACGGCCAGAACCTCTTCTGGCCGTCCTCATGAAAAGTATGCCTTGTATTAATGGTTGGTTAGTTACCACTAACTATTCTATCTGCAAGACATCCTTTTGTCAACTAATATTTTCTTCTGTTTTTGATTTCTTCATAAAGCACCTTGTAATTCTCATATCTGACCCGGCTGATATCGCCCCTTTCAAGGGCATCCTTTACCCCGCAGACCGGCTCGCTGATATGGGAACAGCCTGTAAATTTACAGTATTTCTCATAAGGTGTAAATTCCGGATAAAACCCCTGCAGCTCTTCCTTTTCCATCTCTCCAAGATTAAGGGATGTAAATCCCGGTGTATCAAAAATGAAGGTATCCTCGGAAAGTGCGAAGAGCTCTGCATGTCTCGTTGTATGCTTTCCTCTTTCAATCTTTCTGCTGATCTCGCCGGTTTCCATATTTGCCTGCGGATAAAGGGCATTGATGATCGTGGACTTGCCAACGCCACTTGGCCCTGCCACCACTGTGGTTTTGCCCTGCAGCCTCTCTCTGATCGTATCTATGCCTTCCTGCAGCTTTCCGCTGACAAAAAGCACTTCATAACCGCTTTTTCCATAAGCCTCGATCAGCTCCTGCTTTTCCTCTTCCGCAGCAATATCCTGCTTGTTAAAGCAGATCAGACAGGGTAGGGACTGCTCCTCCATGGTAATCAGAAAACGATCCAGAAGATTATAATTGGGATCCGGCTTCACGATAGCAAAGATCACAAGTGCCTGATCCACATTGGCGGATGCCGGACGGATCAGTGTGTTTTTCCTTGGCAGGATCTCTGTGATATTACCGGTCATTTTTTCCACGTCCACCGGCACCATCTCTACCAGATCTCCTACAAGCGGCTTTTTCTGCTCTTTCCGGAATATTCCCTTGGCCTTGCATTCAAACAATCCCAACGCTGTATAAACATAATAGAAGCCTGCAATTCCTTTGACAATCTTTCCCTGCATGCCCTACTCCTGTACAAAGTTTACTGCACGGCGGATCTCTTTATTCTCTGTCGATCCTTCCGTGGTTGTGACACTGCCGTCCTCATTTGTGATCGTGGAGCCTTCTATCGTGTTCTGATACTGGAAAAGAATATAGCCGGTACTGGTCTTGATCCCGGTAATATTCTGCTGTGCAATAGGGAATGAAGATGTCTGCGTACTCATCAGCTGCGTCCCGTCATCTGCCATCAGTGTCACTGTCACCATTGTTCCCGATTTGTAATTAGGATCCTCCGCACTGGTTGGCGGTGTAATACTGTCTGTAAAACGGTAGGTTGCCTGCGCAGGGCCTACACTGACATGAATATCTACCCTGGTACCCGCATCTACATAGGTTCTTGCAGAATAGCTCTGATAGCATACAAGTCCGAGATAATCTGTGTTATTGTTCGTAACCTCTGTTACACTGCCAAGCTGGAGACCGGCTTCCACCAGAATACTCATGGCCTCATCTTCACTTTTTCCCATCACATCCGGTACTGAAATCTTGGCATTTTCAATGCCTGTACTGATGCAGATCGTAACCGTAGCCCCGGAAAAAGCTTTACTTCCCCCTTCCGGTGACTGGCTGATGACATTTCCCTTCTGGATATACTGGTCAGCTGCAGATGTCTTCGATACCTGGAAGCCCTTCTGCTCCAGATTGGAAACTGCCTCCGCCTCTGAAAGTCCGACTACCTTTGGAACCTCGATCCCTTCTGATCCTGCACTGACTGTCAGTACGATGTTGGTTCCTTCATCTACCATTTCCCCTACATTCGCACTGGCCTTGATGACAATGCCCTGCGCATACTGGGTATTTTCTTCATACTGGATCTCAGGTGTGAGGTTTATATTGAGCAGGGCAACCTTTACATCATCAATGTTCTTTCCAACGACATCGATCATTTCTACCTGCTTCTTTTCCTCTGTCACCTCTTCTTCACTGTCCTGGCCTCCTGTATGGAACAGACCGATCGCCCGTCCTGCCAGAAAGAGTATGATACAGCCGATGATAACGGCTGCCACGATCGCAAGGATCGTAGTCAGTCTTTCCATACCAGAAGTGGTTTCTTCTTCCTCATCATCCTCTTCCAGCTCTTCATCAATTTCATAGTCCTCATCAGGTTCATACTTTCTCCTGCTGTGATAAACGTCCTCCCGCTCCTTCTTTGGCGGCTGGGGCTGTGGCTTTGGCTTACGCTTTACCTGCTTCTTGCCGGAAGGCTGCTGTTTTTTCTTCTGTCCGGAGGGCTGCTGTTTTTTCTGCACATTTCTGCGCACCTCCTCTTCCTTACGAAGATGCATGGCTTCCTCAATGGAAGCGCCGGACTGCTTCTTGATCTGTGAATAATCCTTATCTGAGATCATTCTTGTGGATGCTTCCTCATCTGCATTGACCTGCTTGACAAAATTTTCATCAGGAGTCATCAGGGAACGCTTCAGATCCGTGATCAGCTCACCCATGGACTGGTAACGTCTGTCCGGACTTTTCTGACAGCATTTGAATACGATCTGCTCTACACTGACAGGGATCTCTGGTACGAAATCTCTTGGAGAAGGCAGATCCTCCTGAATATGTTTAATGGCGATCGCCACTGTAGTTTCCCCGTTAAAGGGCACTCTGCCCGTCAGCATTTCAAAAATCGTGATTCCAAGGGAATAGATATCACTCCGTTCATCTGAATATCCACCTCTTGCCTGCTCCGGTGAGGTATAATGTACCGATCCCATCACATTGGAGGTAATAGTATTACTGGTTGCTGCCTTGGCAATACCAAAATCTGTTACCTTTACCTTGCCTTCCTTGGAGATCATAATATTCTGGGGTTTGATATCCCTGTGGATGATATGATTGTTATGGGCAGCTTCGATACCCATGCTCACCTGGATGGCAATACTGACTGCCTCCTTCACCGAAAGTCTTGCCTTTTTCTCGATATACTTTTTGAGGGTGATCCCCTCTACAAGCTCCATGACAATATAATAAATACCGTCCTCTTCACCGACATCATATACATTCACGATATTGGGATGCATCAGGCCTGCTGCTGCCTGTGCTTCTATTCTGAATTTGGATACAAAATTGGCATTCTCACTGAATTCCTGCTTTAATACCTTCACTGCAATAAACCGGTTCAGCTTATGATCCTTTGCCTTGTAGACATCGGACATACCACCTGTACCGATCTTTTCCAGTATTTCGTATCTGTCTCCTATCATCATTCCTATCTTAATCATGTTTACCTCTCCATGCTTCGTGGGTCTTTAATCTTCGTTCTCTCTGGCGAACGCATCAATCAGAATTACCGCTATGTTATCTCTGCCGCCGTTCTGGTTGGCCGCATCGATCAGTCTCTCTGCTCTTTCCTCAATCGTACCCGGAGTCTTCAGTATCCTGCCGATCTCTTCATCCTCTAACATATTGGTCAGTCCGTCAGAGCACATAAGTATCAGATCCCCACTCTTCAGTTCTTCATGAAAGAAGTCAATCTCTATGGTATCTCTTGCACCAATTGCTCTGGTAATAATATTCTTATCCGGATGGTTTCTTGCTGCCTCTCTGTCAAGGCCTCCCATCCTGACCATTTCCTCCACCAGGGAATGATCTCTTGTAATCTGTCTTACTTCCTCATTAATGATATAAAGTCTGCTGTCACCTACATTTGCTACCTGCAGATATTTACCAAGAACGGTCGCTGCTACTACTGTAGTTCCCATACCATACAGGCTTTCATCTTCACGTGCTTTTCGTCTCACCTGATCATTGGCGATCCGGATTGCCCTGCTTAAAATACGGATGGGGCTCTGTTCAAAGCAGCCTTTGATCTCCCGTACCATGGTTTCCACTGTACACTTGGAAGCATAATCACCCGCCTGATGACCTCCCATACCATCTGCAACGATATAAACGTTCTTCAGGTTGCCTACAGCTTCATCTGATGAATATACAAAATCCTGATTCAATTTTCTTTTTCTGCCGATATCCGTTACAGAAAAGGACTTGATCACTTTCCTACCTCCTGTGGTGTCTCCTCTATATGTCTGCGCCGCAGCTGTCCGCAGGCACCATCAATATCTCTGCCCAGTTCTCTCCTAATTGTAGCATTATTTCCGGAGAGTTCAAGCGTCTTTTTAAACCGTAGAACGGCCTTCTCCTCTGACTGTACATAGTTTCTTTCCTTGATCGGGTTCACCGGGATCAGATTCACATGGCAGTTTAAGGGACTGATCAGGTCGATCAGTTCTCTGGCATCCTCCGGGGTATCATTCACCCCGCCTACCAGACTGTATTCAAAGGTAATCCGTCTTCCTGTCTGTTTAAAGTAATAGGCACAGGCCTCCATCAGCTCCTTTATGGAGTATTTATTAGCAATGGGCATAAGCTTTCTTCTCTTCTCATCTGTCGTCGCATGCAGGGAAAGTGCCAATGTGATCTGCAGCTTTTCATCTGCAAGCTCCCTGATCTTTTCTACAATGCCACAGGTGGACACAGTCACATTTCTCTGGCTGATGTTCAGCCCCTCTTCTGCTGTCAGAAGCTGCAGGAACCGGAGCAGATTGTCATAATTATCAAGAGGTTCCCCTGTTCCCATCACAACTACATTGGAAACCCTCTCACCTGTAATTCTCGTAATGGCATAGATCTGATCCAGCATCTCAGAGGGCAGGAGATTCCGCTCGAGGCCATCCAGGGTGGAAGCACAGAACCGGCATCCCATCCGGCACCCCACCTGTGAAGAAATGCAGACGCTGTTTCCATGCTTATAGCGCATGAAAACGCTCTCTACTACATTGCCGTCAGACAGTCCGAACAGATATTTCCTTGTTCCATCAATCTTTGAGATCTGTTCCCTGACACAGATCAGGGAAGTATAGGTAAATCTCTCCCGGCATTTTTCCTTCAGTGCTGCCGGGATATTGGTCATTTCCTCATAATCCCCTGCCAGCTTCTGGTGCATCCACTGATATAGCTGTCCTGCCCTGAATTTCTTTTCTCCCATGGCTTCCATCTCAGCCGTCAGCTCCGGAAGTGTAAGTGACTTGATATCTGTTTTTTTCTCCGTTAAAAGACCTGACTGTTCCATCATGTCTGTTTATTCTCCTGTTTTTTCAGTCTGACAATAAAAAAGCCGTCTGTCTCATGTACTCCGGGAATAAGCTGTAACATGCCATCTTTTCCCTCTTCCTTCAGTACCTCTGGCAGATACGGGGAAAGGGATTCCAGCCCGAAAGGGAACTGCCTGCTAAGCCACACTGCATTTTCTTCATTTTCTCCCCGGTTGATGGTACAGGTACTGTAAAGAAGTATGCCACCGGGCTTCACATAGGAAACAGCGTTTTTGAGGATCTCACGCTGCAGCGCCTTAAGGCTCTCAAGTCCCTCTTTTTTCGCATGATAGCGGATATCCGGCTTCTTTCCCATAATACCAAGTCCGGAACAGGGAAGATCTGCCAGCACAACATCATAGGCTTCTTCATCCTTTTCACTGAAGATCCTGGCATCTCCTTCTGAAACTTCCATATTCTGTATTTTCATTCTCTGCTGGTTTTCACGGATCAGTGCTGTCTTCTCCTCACTGATATCCCTGGAGACCACAAGTCCTGTCCCTTTCAGCTTCTGTGCTGCATGAATGCTCTTGCCTCCCGGTGCTGCGCAGAGATCAAGGATCCTGTCACCCTCCCGAATCCCGGCACATTCACAGACCAGCATACTGCTCACATCCTGCACCTGGAACAAGCCTTCCTCAAAGCCAGGGAGTGCCAAAAGCCCTTCTGCTCCTTCGATACAGTACGCATAAGGTAAATAAGGATGTGCCGACATCTTACAGCCGGTCTTTTCAATGGCTGAGATCAGCCTTTCCTTTTCAGATGCAGAAAGATCCTCTTTCAGTCTGATCGTCACAGGCTTTGTCTGCAGAAATGCTTCCAGCATCCTTCGTGTCTTCTCTTCTCCCTGCTCTTTCAGAAGCTTTTCAACAAGCCATGCAGGCATGGAAAACTTCACGGAAAGTGCCTTTACCAGATCCTTCTCTTCCTCCGGAAAACAGATCTGTTCTTTATTTCTGGCAATATTACGCAGTACCCCATTAACAAAACCGGAAAGCTGGCGGAAGCCTCTTTTTCCTGCAAGCTTTACCGCTTCATTGCACACAGCCCGGTCCGGTACACTGTCCATGAACAGAAGCTGATATACACTGCTTCGCAGCAGATTCCGTATAAATGGTTTCATTTTGACTGTGGGCACTTTGGAGAACTGATCCAGCACATAATCGATCTGGATACATCTTTCCACGGTTCCCTCTACCAGCCGTTTTAAGAACGCCTTATCCCGGCTGTCTCTATAATTATATTTCTGAAGCACACTGCGGATCACCAGATGACAGTAGCTTCCTTCTTCCATAATCTCTGACAGCATATCCACTGCCAGCTCTCTTATATTTTCCAATCCGGTATGCCTTCCTAATCTCTGTCCCTTCTGCGGTTACTCAGCATCAGCAGTCGCAGCAGCTGTAAAACAGAAGAAGCTGCCGCAGCCACATAGGTGAGTGCTGCCGCCGTCAGTACATTTCTGCAGTCCCCAATCTCATCCGAAGACAGCATACCATAGTCACGAAGCATGGAAAGCGCCCTTCTGGAAGCATTGAACTCTACCGGCAGTGTTACGATCTGGAACAGCACCGCCAGGGAAAAGATCCATACACCAAGCATGGCTAATGAAAAATAATCGCCATTTGGGAGCCGGAAGCCGATTCCAAGGATCAGTCCAAGGATAACGATAGGAAGACCAAGCTTTGAACCAAGATTTGCCGCCGGTACCAGAAGGGATCTCAGCTTCAGCGGCAGATATCCCTTTTGATGCTGCACAGCATGACCGCATTCATGGGCTGCCACACCGATCGCCGCTACCGAATGGGAATCATATACCGCATCGGAAAGCCGCAGAACCTTTTTTGACGGATCATAATGATCTGTCAGATCTCCGCTGATATGCTGGATCGATACGTCATGGATCCCCGACATGGCAAGGATCCTCGCCGCTGCCTCTGCGCCTGTCATTCCGCTTCTGCTTCTGATCTTCGCATACTTTCTGTAGGTATTATTGACGTTGCTGCTTGCCAGCATACAAATAACAGCACCAATGATTACCAGAATATAAGTTGGGTCAAAACCATAATAATAGCCCATGTTTCATCTCTCCTTTTCTGATCCGCTTTTCTGATCAGTGTAATGCTTCTCCCACTTTTACCTCATAGCCCCTCATAAACTCCGCACAGCTCATCCGTTTCTTTCCCTCAGGCTGCAGGGATCTGATCCTCAGGGCACCCTCTCCTGTTGCCAGCGTAAAGGATTCCTTATCCATGGCGATCACTGTGCCGGGAACCGGATTTTCTGCATTTGCACATTCTGACACCACATCAGCTTCCCAGATTTTCAGTATCTTTCCTTTATAATGGGTAAAAGCACTGGGCCAGGGATTCAAGCCCCGGATCAGTCTTTCAATGGTCACGGCAGACTTCGCAAAGTCGATGTTTCCCATATCCTTTGTGATCTTTCCTGCATAGGTTGCCAGTTCTTCCAGGATACCCATAGCGGTCTCCATCTCATCTTCTACATCCTGGCACTGTAAGAATTTAACACGCTGCTCATCATACTCGCCAATGTAATCCATTAATACAGGAATATTGCTGTTCTCGCAGCCAAGTCCTAATACCAGAACACCTGCTGCATTTGGATGATGGATCATGTCTGCCAGAACTTTTCTGGTGTTTTCCTGGTCATCACCCATCTGGGAACATCCATATGGATGCTGGAATGCAATGATATCTTCTACATTTCCGCCTACAAACTTCTTTGCAGCAGTCTCAAGAGCCTTTGCAATAGAGTTTACACAGCCAACAGTTGGAACGATCCAGATCTCATTACGGATACCGACTTTTCCGTCTGCTCTGCGGTAGCCGTCAAAGTATACATGCCCAGATGGCTCTACGTCCTTGCTTCCTTCTGGTTTATACTCATAAGAAAGAACATCGCCTAAAGCGGTCTTTACATTATGAACATGTACCCATGCGCCTTTTTCAATAGCTTCTTTTGCGTAGCCGATACGGAAACCGTATTTAACTACCTCTTCACCCTGTGCAATGGCACGAAGGGCAAATTTATGTCCCTGTGGGATATCCTGGACCAGAGTTACCTTTTCTCCTGCTACATCCAGGGTCTCTCCTTCATTTAAAGGACGAAGAGCAACGGCAACGTTATCATTCTGATTGATCTTGACAATGTCCTGCATGGTCTTTAATCTCCTATCTTTGTTTTTGTACTCAGGAAACCTTCCCAAAATAAAATCTGTTGCAAAAGATTCCGGAATACATTTGATTTATTTTAACTACAGATCACTTTGTAAGTGCTTACAATCATTCTACCTATTTTCTACACAGAAGTCAATAGAAAACTGTTGCAATCTTTATTAGTAGTATGTATAATAGACTTAGCGTGTAAGCGCTTACAGAATGTGAGGTGGATTACTGAATGAATATATATGACGTTTCTGAGCGCGCAGGCGTTTCCATTGCTACGGTTTCCCGTGTACTCAACGGCAATCCCAACGTAAGTGAACGCACCCGCAAGAAGGTTCTGGCTGTAATGGATGAGTTGGGTTATACCCCCAATGTTTTTGCCAGGGGACTGGGACTTGATACCATGCAGACCATCGGTATCATGTGTTCTGACTCTTCTGATCCTTATCTTGCTGAGGCGATCTACTATCTGGAGCGGGAACTGCGCAGTCATAATTATGATTCTATCCTCTGCTGTACCGGTTACGACCTGGATGTAAAACAGAAGTATTTTAATCTGCTTCGCTCCAAGCGCGTGGATGCTATTATCCTGGCAGGTTCCAAATTTGTGGAAATGCGTTCCCGGGATAATAATTATATTATAGAAGCTGCCGCAGACGGACTTCCTGTAATGTTAGTAAACGGTTATCTGGAAGGAAAGAATATCTACAGTACTGTCTGTGATGATTATGCCTCTATGTATGATGCCACATTACAGCTGATCCATTCAGGACACAGCCGTATCCTTTATCTTTACACCAGCGTTTCCTACAGCGGTGTTAATAAGATGGAGGGCTACAAAGCAGCATTGAAAGAAAATCGTATCCCGGTTGAGGACTCCATGATTCATCAATGTTCCAAGAGTTTTGAAAATTCCAGGGATCTTCTTTTAAGCCTGAAAGAAGAAGGGCTGAAATTTGACGCAGTTTTGGCTTCTGACGATTCACTGGCCGTAGGAGCCGTAAAATATGCCCATACAGCCGGTATTTCCATGCCGGAAGAGCTTAGTATTATCGGGTATAATAATTCTCTCCTGGCACGTTGTACAGATCCGGAGATCACATCCATTGACAGCAAGGTAGAAGCACTTTGCACCACTACTGTCAATACTTTAATGGGGGTTTTCAGTGGCGCTAATGTCCCAAACCGGACAACCATCGCCTCTGCTTTAATAAAAAGAAAAACCACAAACTTTTAAATTCCAATTTTAAAGGAGGATTTACCACTATGAAACAGTTTTTGGACAAGGACTTCTTATTATCCACAGACATGGCAAAAACAATCTATCATGATTACGCAGAAAATATGCCGATCTTAGACTATCACTGCCATATCAACCCACAGGAGATCTATGAAGACCGTAAGTTTGAAAACATTACCCAGGTATGGCTGGGCGGCGACCATTACAAATGGCGTCAGATGCGTTCTAACGGTGTTGATGAGAAATACATTACCGGCGACGGCACAGACAGAGAGAAATTCCAGGCATGGGCTGAGACAATGCCTAAACTGATCGGCAACCCACTGTATCACTGGAGCCACTTAGAGTTAAGAAGATACTTTGGATACGAAGGCTACTTAAACGGCGATACTGCTGAGGAAGTATGGAACCTGTGCAACGCTAAGTTACAGGAAGACTCCATGACTGTCCGTAACCTGATCAAGCAGTCTAACGTTACTCTGATCTGCACCACTGATGATCCTGTTGACTCTCTGGAATGGCACAAGAAACTGGCTGAAGATACTACTTTTGATGTACAGGTTCTGCCAGCATGGCGTCCAGACAAGGCTATGAACGTAGAGAAGCCAACTTTTGCTGCTTACATGGATCAGTTATCCAAGGTCAGCGGTGTTGAAGTAAAAGATTTCGCATCCTTAAAGGAAGCTTTAAAGAACCGTATGGATTTCTTTACTTCCATGAAGTGCTGTGTATCTGACCACGCATTAGAGTATGTTATGTACGTTCCAGCTACTGAGGATGAAGTAAACGCTATCATCGCTAAGGGCTTAAAGGGCGAAGCAATCTCCAGAGAAGAAGAATTAAAGTACAAGACCGAGTTCATGCTCTTCGTTGCAAAAGAATACACCAAGAGAAACTGGGTTATGCAGCTTCACTACGGATGCAAGCGTGACAACAACGCTTACATGTTTGACAAGTTAGGCGCAGATACCGGTTACGACTGCATCAACAACTACGCTCCAAGCGCACAGATGGCAGATTTCTTAAATGCATTAAGCGCAACCAATGATATTCCTAAGACTATCATTTACTCCTTAAATCCAAACGACAACGCTTCCATCGGCACCATCATCGGCTGCTTCCAGGAGAAATTCCCAGGAAAGATCCAGCAGGGTTCCGCTTGGTGGTTCAATGATCACAAGGTAGGTATGACCGATCAGATGGTATCCCTGGCTAACTTAGGCTGCCTGGGCAACTTCATCGGTATGCTGACCGACTCCAGAAGCTTCTTATCCTACACCAGACATGAGTACTTCCGTCGCGTTCTCTGCGCACTGGTTGGCGGCTGGGTAGAAAACGGCGAATATCCGGCAGATATGAAGTCCTTAGAGTCCATCGTTAAGGGCATCAGCTACAACAACGCTGTTCAGTACTTCGGATTTGATCTGGATGTTGTGAAATAAATAGGGACAACGAACGAATTGTCTGCGCAAGCAGACAGTAGAGTGCATCAGCACGGAATTCGTGAGTCTAATCGTGAGTCTACACCAGATGCAAAAAGCGCCCCGCCTCACAATGTGAGGTTGGGCGCTTTCTTAATGCCTGCAATTACTTTTCTTATCTCTATTCTTCTTTTAAGTATCCCTTTTTCCGCAGTTCCTGCTCAATAAAATCCAGGTTTTTCTCCGATTCCGCAGTCACTGTATGATAATGGTAATCCCCGGTCAGAACCTTTAAAGGCTG
>ERZ773258.2097-NODE-2097-length-13400-cov-3.186287_pt1 | contig 13400 bp, 9 predicted proteins | sample MGYA00511962_ERZ773258 | MGnify/ENA primary metagenome ERZ773258 (study PRJEB29015, sample SAMEA2737755) | human gut metagenome | biome: human gut; feature: human-associated habitat; material: faeces | place: China | collected 2012 ... | reverse complement strand
CCCTTGCCTGAGGGTGGATATCAATAGGCGGCTACAATACCGCCGTCGTTGGCATAGACAGTAGTAACACCGCCGGCCTCCGAGACAATTACTTGGGAAAACTGACAGCTTTTGAGGACCAGCTCCTTGAGATGGAAGGCCCGCTCCAGGCAGTTGCAGTGCGTGATACACAGCACCCTGCCCCGGTGCTTTCTGTCAGCAGCCATTAGCTCGGCCATCTTATTGAGCGCCTGCTTGACCGACATGGCCTGACCTTTTTTGCAGATTTCTCCCTCTGGCGTAGCGCCCATCAAAAGCTTAATTCGAAGCGCTCCGGTGATCAGGGACTGGATGCCTGTCAGCCGCCCATTTTTTCTCAGATTGTCCAGATCCTCCAGTACAAAAAGGGTTTCCAGATCGTTAATATAGCGTGAGACCTGGCTTACCACAGTGGTAAAGTCCATGCCGGATCCGGCCAGCTCCCGAATTTTCAACGCTGTCAGGACCTCACCGGCAGAGGCCGAACAGGAGTTGAAAATATGAATGTTGGTCCTGGGATGATCCTCCAGCCAGAGCATTCGGGCCTGGGCGGCCGCATTGTGAGAACCGGAGAGAAGCGCTGAGAGGGTGACGACATAGATATCGTCAGCACCGCAGTCAAAAGCATCCATATACTGAGCGGGAGAGGGACAGGCTGTCTTGGGCGGGGTTTGGCTCTCTTTCATACGCCACAGCAAATCCGCCTGATCAAAAAAGGCATCGTCTATCATGACGGACTCGCCTACATGCAGGGTTAAGGGCACCCGGGTAAAAGGCCCCTCCTTCATGTGAGATGGCGTCAGATCACAGCAGCTGTCAACAACAATCTTGAAACTCATATTAAAAAACCCTCAATGTAATAATAAAAACTAAATTTGACTTCGCTGCTATTGTACCACCCCGCAGATGGAAAGTAAAGGGGAAAACTGTAAACAAATTGTGCTAAAGCGTCCCTTCATCCTCCAGCTCCTTCAGCAGCTTTTGATCCTGCTTGGAGGAGAGATCCAGACAAGCATACATGTCCGGGCGCCGCAATTTTGTGCGCAGAATAGCCTGCTTGCGCCTCCACTTTGCAATATTAGCGTGATGTCCCGAGAGGAGAACGGGGGGAACCCGATAGCCGTGCCACTCCTCGGGACGGGTATACTGAGGGTACTCCAGAAGACCGTTCCAGTGGCTCTCCTCCTCAAAACATTCAGAGTCGGACAGCACGCCCGGAACCAGCCGCGCTACTGCGTCGGCCACGCACATGGCGGGCAGTTCTCCGCCGGTAAGGACAAAGTCGCCGATGGAGATCTCTTCGTCCACATATGCATCAATAAACCGTTCATCAATGCCCTCATAGTGACCGCAGACCAGAATCAGGTGCTGGTAATCATCCCGGAGCCGGCGCGCATCGGCTTCGGTAAAAATTTTTCCGGCGGGAGAGAGGTAGATAGTATGGCCGGGACCGTGAAGATCGGTGATATGTTTCCAGCACTGGTATAGGGGATCGGCCTGCATGACCGCACCATGACCGCCGCCATAGGGATAGTCATCCACCTGTTTTTGCTTATTGAGGGTGTAGTCCCGAATCTGGTGGGCCTCAATACGGATAAAATCCCGCTCCTGCGCCCGGCCTAGAATGGACTCATTCATCATATCTCCTACCGTCTCATCAAAGAGGGTCATAATGTCAATTCTGTACATCGCTCAGCACTCCATCCCCTCAATGAGACGGACCCGGATAAAGCCGCCCTCCACATTGGTCTCAATCAAAAACTCATCCACTGCAGGAATCAGATACTCCCTCTCGCCCTTCACAACATAAACTTCGTGGGCGGGGGGGGTAAGCACATCCGTTACCGTTCCCAAAACGGTTCCGCTGCCAGCGTCCCGTACCTCCAGGCCAATCAGATCGGCGATAAAGTGCCGTCCATCCGGCAGCTCCACGCCGGTGCGGTCGATAAACACGGTCTTTCCCTTCAGGCGCATAGCGGCATTTACGTCGTCTACCCCCTCCAAGAAGGCCAAAACATTCCCTTTGTGAATGCGGGCGGAGCGGACCTTTACCGGCTTTTCATCAATATATAGGGTATTGAAATCACATAGGAACTCCGGGCTGTCACACCAGGGGACGATCTTTACCTCTCCCTGAATCCCATGGGTATTGACGATTTGCCCGGCCTCTAAAAATCTGTTTTTCATTGCTACCTCCTGGAGACTACATATCAGCACCGGCTGCCCCACAGGACAAGAAGCTGGCGCATGACAGGTCCGGACAGCAAAAACGGCGGGGCCAGCCCCGCCGTTTTCTACTGCCTTAGTCCACGATTTCCACGGAGACCTTGGTGCCCTGGCGCTGGGCTACGGAGCGCATCAGCGTGCGGATCTCCTTGGCGATACGGCCCTGACGGCCAATCACCTTACCCATGTCCTCGGGGGCAACCCGAAGCTCCAGAATGGTCTCTCCATCGCCCTCATGCTGGTTAACCGCCACCGACTCGGGATGATCAACCAGATTTTGGGCAATGTAAGTGAGAAGCTCTTTCATGCCGACAAGGACCTCCATTAAATGGCGCCGGCCTTTTTCAGCAGGGCCTTCACAGTCTCGGTGGGCTGAGCCCCGGTCTTAATCCAAGCCTGGGCGCGCTCGGCGTCCACCTTAATCTCGGCGGGATTGGTCAGCGGATTGTAGGTGCCGATTTCCTCGATGAAACGGCCGTCACGGGGATACCGGGAGTCGGCCACCACGATGCGGTAGAAGGGGGCCTTCTTGGCGCCCATCCGGCGAAGTCTGATCTTAACCATTCTATTTTCACCTCCATTAATATGCTGCATCTATATGGAACCGCCAGCGGCGGCCTCCAACAAATAAAACTAAAAGGGGAGCCCGGGCATCTTGCCGAACCGGCCCATTTTACCCAGTTTTTTCATCTTGCCGCCCGAAAATTGCTTGGTCATCTGCTGCATCATCTCAAATTGTTTAAGCAGCCGGTTGATATCCACCACCTGAGTGCCGGATCCGGCGGCAATGCGCTTTTTGCGGCTGTTGTTGAGAAGGGATGGATTCTCACGCTCATCCGGGGTCATGGAGAGAATAATCGCCTCTGTTCGGGCCAGCACTTTCTCATCGACACTGGCCCCGTCCAAGGCTTTGGCATTCATGCCGGGGATCATGCCGGCAAGGTCGGACAGCGATCCCATCCCCTTGATTTGAACCAGCTGGTCATAGAAGTCGGTAAGTGTGAAGCGGTTTTTTTTCAGCTTCTGCTCCAACTCGGCAGCCTTTTTCATATCGAAGGTCTGCTGGGCTTTCTCAATCAGAGAGAGCATATCGCCCATACCCAGGATCCGGGAGGCCATGCGATCAGGGTGAAAGACCTCCACCTGATCCAGTTTCTCACCCACACCGACAAACTTAATGGGTTTGCCGGTGACCGCCTTAATGGAGAGGGCCGCGCCGCCCCGCGCATCGCCGTCCAGCTTGGTCAGCATGACACCGGTGATATCCAGGGCCTCATCAAAAGCTTTGGCGGCGTTTACCGCATCCTGACCGATCATGGCGTCCACAATCAATAGGATCTCAGTGGGCTCAATAGCCGCTTTCATGACTTTGAGCTGCTCCATCAGCTCCTCATCTACGTGGAGCCGGCCTGCGGTATCGATAAAGACAAGGTCATTTCCATGCTTCCTGGCATGCTCAATACCGGCCTTGGCGATATCTACCGGATCAATCTGACCCATTTGGAATACCGGAATATCCAACTGTTCCCCCACGACCTCCAGCTGGTGGATGGCAGCAGGGCGGAAGGTATCACAGGCTACCAGCAGAGGCCGCTTTCCGTTCTGCTTTTTCATAAGCCCCGCCAGTTTCGCGCCGTTGGTGGTTTTGCCGGCTCCGTTAAGGCCTACCAGCATAACCACAGTGGGTGGCTTGGAGGAGATGGTAAGCTTGGCGCTCTCCCCCCCCATCAGAGCAGTCAACTCTTCATTGACAATTTTGATGATCATCTGGGCCGGCGTCAAACTCTCCAGCACATCGGCGCCGACCGCCCGCTCTGTGACAGAGCTGACAAATTGCTTGACAACCTTAAAGTTGACGTCTGCCTCCAGCAGGGCCATGCGGATCTCTTTCATGGCCTCTTTTACGTCTGTCTCAGACAAGCGGCCCTTTCCCCGCAGCTTTTTAAACGCAGCGGAGAGCTTTTCGGTCAATCCCTCGAATGCCATAGTTACTCCTGTTTCAGCATATCAAGCACTTCCTGCATCTGCTGGCACAGAGCATACAGGCCATTGTCCTGAAAGGACTCCTCGTTGCGGTCCTTTATGCCGTCCAGACAGGACTGGAGCTCCTGAAACTGATCCTGCATCTTGTGGAAGCGCTTGATAATTCCGGTCTTGTCTTCCAGCTCCGTGAGGATGGCCTCAGCCCGGACGATAACATCCCGCACGCCCTGCCGTGTGATACCGTAATTCTCTGCTATTTCAGCCAGGGAGAGATCCTCGTTGTAGTAGAGATCATAGAACTCCTTTTGACGATCGGTAAGCATATCGCCGTAAAAATCATACAAAAGCGCCATACGGTAGGCCTGATTTTTCATGGGGCCACCTCCTTTGCACATTCTGTAAAGTTCATTAACTTTACAACTTTAAGCATAATACTATATTTTGTGTCATTTGTCAAGAGGACGTTGTAGAATTCCTTTCGGTAGTATGGCGATCATAGCGCGGTCAGCGCGCTCTGTTCTGTATATTTTCACTATGACGGGAAAGAATGGAAGGGATTAGAGCCTGTTTGGACAGGATAACAGGGATGGAATAGGTGCTGTGGAACCAGCAGCAAAAAGAGGAGGATACAACAAATGGCGGAGCAGTGGGAGCGCTTAGGCGAAGATCTGGCCCGAAATCTGGTTCCGACGGGACAGACCTCGGGACGGAGGGCGGCAGGAGAAATCCGCGCCGCCCTTCGAAAACTGGACAGACTGCGGCGGCGGCAAGCCGGGCAGGAGGAGCAGTCCCAGGCTGCCGAATGGTTGCTGGACAACTGGTATGTGGCCCAACGGGAGGGGCTGGAGGGGATGCGGGCGCTGCGCAGTGCGCGCCGCCTGCGGTTTGTACAGCAGGCGGGCGGCAGGGAGCTGTATGTATTAGAACTCTGCCGCGCGCTTGCCGGCACGGCAGAGCCCCTGGACGCGGCGGTTATTGCCGCGTTCCTTGCCGGCGTCCAGTCCGTCCGCCCGCTCACCGAGGGGGAGCTGGCGCATTTCTTTCCCGCGCTTAGAGGGGCGCTGGTGTTGCAGCTCCTGAAGACCGCAGAATGCCTGGACAGGGGGGAGGAAATTCCGGCTGAGGTGATGGAGCAGATATTCGCCTCGCTTCGCGCTCTGAGTGCTCCGGGGCTCTGGAAACTGCTGGAACAGGCCAGTATTGTGGATCAAGTATTGCGCCGGGATCCTGCGGGAGCGTATCCCGGCATGGAGGACGCTACCCGCGCCCAGTACCGCTCCACCCTGTGTATGCTGGCGCGCAGATACGGCATGTCTGAGGCCGCAGCTGCCGATCTGACGCTCCGGCTGGCGCAGAGTGGAGATGGGGAGCGCCGCCATGTGGGATATTACCTCTATCGCCGGCCTCTTGGCCGGCAGAACCGGCAAAACGGCGGGACGCTCTATGTGGCTGGAATCCTTCTGCCGACCTTGTTCCTTGTGCTTCTGATAGGCTTCCACCTCCACAGCTGGCTGGTGGCTGTGCTTCTGCTGCTTCCTGTATCAGACATTATCAAAAATCTGATGGATTTCCTGGTGGTGCGGCTGGTGACGCCCCGTCCCGTCTCCAGGATGGCGCTGGAGGAGGGGATACCGGAGGATGGAAAGACACTGTGCGTCATTGCAGGGCTTCTTACAGACAACCAGAGCGGACCGGTCTATGCGGCGCTGCTGGAGCGCTATAGACTTGCCAACCGGGATGCAGGAAAACATTTGCTGATGGGGCTGTTGGCCGATCTGCCCGATCGGGATACTCCAGTGGACGGCCGGGCCAGAGGCTGGATCAGGGAAGCGAACCGGGCGGTAGCGGCTCTGAATGAAAAATACGGCGGAGGATTTTACCTGTTTTTTCGTGAGCCCGTCTTTCAGCCTGGGGAGGAGCGCTATCAGGGATGGGAGCGTAAGCGCGGCGCCCTGCTGGAGCTGTGCCGCCTTCTTCGTGGGAAGCGCACCGGCGTGCGTGTGGAAGAGGGAGACCGGCGGTGCCTGCGCGGGGTAAAGCTGGTGATTACCCTGGACTCAGACACAAGCCTCAACGTAGGAACGGCCCGCGAGCTGGCCGGGGCCATGCTCCACCCGTTGAACCGCCCGACGGTAGATCCCCGCCGCCGGATTGTCACCGCTGGATACGGCATACTTCAGCCCAGAGTGGGCGTGGAGTTGGGAAGCGCCAATCGGAGCTGGTTTTCACGGATTTTTGCGGGGCAGGGCGGCGTGGATCCTTACGGCGGAACCTGCAGCGACGTCTACCACGATCTCTTCGATCAGGGGACCTATACCGGCAAGGGAATCTTTGATGTGGATGCCTTTCTCACCTGCCTGGACGGCCGCTTCCCGGAGAACCGCATCCTATCCCACGATCTGATCGAGGGCTCCTATTTGCACTGCGGTCTGCTGGGAGATATAGAGCTCACCGACGGCTACCCATATAAAGTAACCTCTTACTTTGCGCGCCTTCACCGCTGGGTACGGGGAGATTGGCAGCTGCTGCCCTGGCTGAGCGGAACCGTGAAAAATCAGGCAGGCCGGCGCGAGGACAACCCCATTTCTTCTGTGGCAAAATGGAAGATATTTGATAACCTGCGCCGTTCCCTGTCCCCGGTCTGCACGCTGCTTGCCCTGATATTGGGAATGTGCCTCCACAGGACAGACTTTGGCTGGGCGGCCGGCATCGCAGTGATCGCCGCTGCGTCTCATCTGCTCCTCTCGGGCGCTGAGCTGGCCTGGAGGGGAGGAAAGGGCCTCCGGGAGCGATACCACTCCACAATTGTTTCCGGATTGGGCGGCGCGGTGCTCCAGACCCTGCTCCAGCTGCTGTTCCTCCCCCTTCACGCCTGGATCTGCTTCTCGGCCATCTGTACCTCCCTGTGGAGACAACTGGTTTCCCACCGCAATCTCCTGGCCTGGGTTACTGCGTCCGCTGCTGAGCAGCGGGCGGGGAACGGACTTTGGGCCAACGTGCGAAAACAGTGGCCTGCCGTAGTCATCGGCCTCGCCGCCATGCTCTTCTCCCGCTTTCCTGCGGGGGCTGCAGCAGGGCTGCTCTGGATGCTCTCTCCTGTCTTTTCCTGGGCGCTCAGCCGCCCTATCCGTGAGGGAAGGCGGGTTGCCGCCGCCGATCGCCCCTTCCTTCTCCATCAGGGGGCCCTGATCTGGCGCTACTTTGAAGATTTCCTCCGCCCTGAGGATCACTGGCTGCCGCCGGATAACTGGCAGGAGCAGCCGCCTGTGGGACTGGCGAGAAGGACATCTCCGACGAATATCGGTATGGCTCTTCTCAGCGTCATGGCTGCCGCTGATTTGGAGTATATTTCCCAGGAAAAGGCAATTAATCTTTTATCTCATACCATCTCCACCTTAGAGATCCTGCCGAAATGGCGTGGTCATCTCTACAATTGGTACGACACTTCCGAGCTGTCTCCGCTGTATCCCCGCTATGTATCCACCGTGGACAGCGGCAATTTGTGCGCCTGCCTCGTCGCTCTGCGTGAGGGGCTGTATCAGTGGAGAGCGGCAGCGCTGGCCCGGAGGGCCGAAGCGCTGTCGGACGCCATGGATTTTTCCGGACTCTACGACAGAGAGCGGCGGCTCTTTTATATTGGCTATGACCTGGAAAAAGAAGAATACACCCAGGGCTGGTATGATCTGCTGGCCAGCGAGGCCAGACAGACCAGCTATTTGGCTGTCGCCCGCGGAGAGGTAGAGCCCCGGCACTGGCGGCGGCTGAGCCGCACGCTGACCGCCGACGGGGACTACCGTGGGATGGCCTCTTGGACGGGAACCATGTTCGAATACTTCATGCCAAACCTGCTGATGCCGCTGGAGACAAATAGCCTGCTCTACGAATCGCTCTGCTTTTGCGTTTGGGAACAGCGAAGGCGCACGGCGGGAAAGTACCCCTGGGGTATTTCAGAATCCTGTTTTTATGCCTTTGATCCGGGCATGAGCTATCAGTATAAGGCCCACGGCGTACAGCGCTTGGGCCTTAAGCGCGGGCTGGACTGCGAGTTGGTGATAGCGCCCTATGCATCCTTCCTGTCCCTTCCTGCGGCGCCCTCTGCGGCGGTCAAAAATCTGCGCCGCCTGCGGGAACTGGGGGCCGAGGGGATGTACGGCCTGTGTGAAGCTTTGGACTTTACCCTATCCCGACTGACGGGAGACCGTCCTTTTGAACCCGTGCGCACGTATATGTCACACCACTTGGGCATGAGCCTGGTGGCAATAGACAACGCCCTGCGGGAGAACGTGATGGTCCGCCGCTTTATGGCCGACTGTAATATGATGGCCTACCGTGAACTTCTGCAGGAAAAGGTACCTGTTGGAGCAGTGGTGCTCAAATCCCAGACGGGGGATGCGCCGGAGCGGCCCCGCCGCATCACGGAGGAGGGGGTGGTCCGGGAAGGAATCTGGACAGGAGAGGGCCGTCCGGCCTGTCATCTCCTGTCCAACGGACAGATTAACTGCTTCTGTGCCGCTGACGGCTCCAACCGGACGGTTTGGCGGGAGTTCCTCTTGACAGGAGGAGATGGAATTTCCTGCTATCTATACGCTGAGGGAGCGGTAAGTCCTCTGACGCCAAACAGCTGGCGGTTTGACGGCGGTGCAAGCTGGACGACAGAGACAGAGGGGTTCACCGCCCTGCGTATCCTTCGGACTGCTGAAAAGGCTCCGGGAGTAAGCTGGGAAGTCCGGCTTCGGCGCAAAGGGAACGAGCCGCTTCCCGGTGAGCTTGTCCTGTATCTGGAGCCGATTCTGGCCCGTAAGCGGGATTTTGAAGCTCACCCCGCCTACGTCAAGCTCTTTGTGGAGAGCGCCTATACCGGAGACGGAATTGTGTTTGCCCGCCGCCCCCGGCGCCAGGGAGAGCCGGTACCCGCACTGGCGGTCGTTTGGGATGCGGAGACGGCCTTTTTTGATACCAGCCGGGAGTCCGCACTGGGCCGTGGCGGCCTTTCCGCACTCCCGCAGGCGCTCCGCAGGCAGGCGCGCAGTTCGGCGGGGGCAGTTCTGGATCCCTGTCTGCTGCTCCGGATCCCACTGACATTATCTCCGGGGAGAACGTCAGCCTTCCGGTTTGCGCTCGCCATCTCTTACAGCGGAGAGGAGGCGCTGGAGGAGGCCAGGGCTCTGCTTCATGAGGGCACCGCCGGTACAGACAAGAACCAGAATCGCCTGATCGAACTGTGCGGTCTGACAGGTGAGACAGCCTTACAGGCGTTTGAGCTGCTGAAGGTCCTTTCCTATCCTGGCGAACTTCCCAATACGCCCCAGTCTGATCTCTGGCCCTATGGTGTATCAGGAGATTATCCCATCGCGCTGATCAGAGCGGCAAGCCGTGAGGAAGCTGAGAAACACGCCTTTTGGCTGGGTTGTCATAAGTTCCTCACCCATCTGGGCTACCCGTTCGACTTGGTTATCCTTCTGGAGGAGGGAGGAGACTACCGCCGTCCGGCACGATCGCTCCTCTTTGAAACACTGCGGGAACTGCACTGGGACCATATGCAGGGCGCCAGGGCGGGGATTCATCTGCTTCAGGGCCCGGCCCCGGCGCTGGAGGCAGCGGCTATTGCGGCTGACGGTCCCTATCCGCCCTTCAAAAATACCGCTCACACCGGTATCTCCTCCTTTTTGCTTGATTCCGGTTCGCCGCTCTGGGAGACAAAACCTGACGGCACATTTACTCTGCACTGCGGTCCGCGGCTTCCGCCTCTGGGCTGGAGCCAGATGCTCACCAACGGCGGCCTGGGCTGGATGCCGGACGAGACGGGCTGCGGCCACCTCTGGCTGGGCAATGCCCGGGAGTGCCAGCTTACCCCCTGGTGCAATGACCCGCTGCAGATCGGCGGACCTGAGTATCTGTCCCTTCTGGTGGGCGAGGAGGAGCGCTCCCTGTTCGCCGCCGCAGACGGACTTCCCTGCGATGTAACCTACGGTCCCGGCTTTGCGCGGTGGACGAAGAAATGGGGAGAACACCGGACGGTCCTCACAGCCTGTATCCCCATGGAGCAGGATGTCCGAATCCTGCTTCTGGAGATGGAGGGAACTCCCGCTCAAGTCAAATACCGGCACCCTGAGGGTACAGAGCATCTTTTCCCAATCAGAGAGGCAATTGCCATCCTCACCGACAGCGGCGGTGTGACCAGGACAGGAGACGTGCGGGAGGCAAAAAAAATGCTCAACCGTACGGTGATGCACTGGAACAGGACTGTGTCGGCACTGAAATTCCACACGCCTGACGAAGCTCTAGACAATTACCTCAACGGCTGGGCGCTCTACCAGGTTATGGCCTGCCGGCTGATGGGCCGTACCTCGCGCTATCAAAACGGGGGGGCCTATGGCTTCCGGGATCAGCTCCAGGACGCCTGTGCCGTATTATTTTCAGATGGAACCATCGCCAGGACCCAAATCCGGAAGGCCTGTGCCCACCAGTTTGAAGAGGGAGACGTACTCCACTGGTGGCATGAGACGCCCGGCGCGGCGGACAAAGGGGTCAGAACCCGAATTTCCGACGATCTGCTGTGGCTGCCCTACGCCCTGTGTGAGTATTTGGAAAAGCTGGGAGATGACGGGCTGGCAGACGAGATAGTGCCCTATCTCACCTCCCGTCCCCTGGAGGCGGAGGAACAGGAGCGCTATGAACATGCCGAGATTTCCCGGGAAACGGGCCGTGTCTACGACCACGCCTGCCGGGCGGCCGATCTGGTGCTGGAGCGGGGGACCGGCGAGCACGGGCTGCTGCTTATGGGGGCCGGAGACTGGAACGACGGGATGAACCGCGTGGGAGCTGCAGGAAAGGGGGAGAGCGTATGGCTCTCTTGGTTTGCAGCACATGTATTAGGCCGTCTTGCCGCGCTCTGCGCAGCGAGGGGCGACGGTTCAAGGGCAGAGAGCTACCGGGCGGCGGCAGAAAAACTTCGAAGTGCCGCCGGGGCAGCCTGGGACGGCGACTGGTTCCTGCGTGGGTACTATGACGACGCAACCCCGCTGGGCGGCAGACAGTGCGACGAGTGCCGCATCGATTCCATTGCGCAGAGCTGGGCCGTACTGGCCGGGAGCGGCGAAGAACGGGCGCAGATAGCTGTCCGCTCCGCGCTGGAGGCGCTTTGGGATCAAAGCGCCGGACTGGTGCGGCTCTTTACGCCCGCCTTCGACGACGGGGAGAAGGACCCGGGCTATATTAAAGGCTATTTGCCTGGCGTTCGGGAGAATGGCGGGCAGTATACCCACGCCGCCGTCTGGCTGGCGCTTGCCTGTCTGGAGTTGGGCATGACATCGGAGGGCTACGGCATTTTAAAAAACCTGTTGCCCGCCCATCACTCTCCGGAGATTTATAAAGCAGAACCATATGTTCTGGCCGCCGATGTCTATGACAATCCCGCCCATCGAGGGCGGGGCGGATGGAGCTGGTATACCGGCGCGGCAGGCTGGTATTACCGAACAGCCACAGAATATCTGTTGGGACTGAAGCTGCGGGCCGGACGGCTCTCCATGGAACCGAAGCTCCCGCCGGACTGGCCTGGATTTACCGCCGTTTGGCGGATGGAACAGGCAACTCTGCGTATCTCCGTCTCCAGGGGAAAAGAGAAAAAAAGCCTCCTGGACGGGGAACCCGTCCAGGAGGGGATCCCGATCAGGGATTTGTCGGGAGAGCACAAGCTGGAGGTGGTGATTCAGGCTTCTGGATCCATCTGACGCTGGCGGTGGCGCTTATTGCCCAAGTGCTCCCTCAGCGGGCTTCTTCTCTGCACAGAACCACAGGGGAAGCCCAAGAAGCACTGCGCCGCCCAGGATATTGCCGAGGGTCACCCACAGCAGATTCCACCCCATCCCTGCGAAATCCGCACCGGGAATCAGCAGTGCATAGAGAGAGAAAAAGGCCATATTTGCGATGGAATGCTCCAGACCGCAGAGGACAAAGGTCGTGATGACCAGCACAATGGCCAGAGCCTTGCCGCATTCACTCTGGAGCTTGAAGCCGGCAAAGACCCCCAGGCAGACAAGGAAGTTGCAAAGTACCCCTTTGAGCAGCAGTCCGTACCAGGGGGCGGTCAGCTTTGCGGGAACACAGATGACCAGATAGGCGGAGAGCAGATCCCTGGACGCGCCCGAGCCAGCCAGCAGGAGGGAGAGGATCAGGATGCCGATGAAATTGCCCACATAGGACATGACCCAAACCCGAAGCAGCGCGGCGGGAGAAACAGTTTCCTCATAGAGTGAAATTCCCATCACGAGGCTGCAGCCGGTGAAGAGTTCTCCGCCCAGCAGTACGACCAAAATAAGAGCGGCTGAAAAGCTGGCGGCGCCTATCAGCTTGGCCACGGGCAGGTTGTCGGAATAAAACCAGGCGGCGCACAGGCAGGAGATAAGCGTACCGATAAAAATAAACGCTCCGGCGACAGCGGCACGGGACATGTAGCGCGCAGGTGCGGATTTGGAGAACCGGTATTTCTCTAAGCCCGCCAGGGCAATGGATTCAACAAGCTTGCGTGTCATATCAAAAACCTCCTTGGCCATTCGTATTCCCTAGTCTAGCGGAATTGCAGCAAAGACGCAAGTGGGAGGGCGCCAATCTTTTTTGGATTATGGGGTGTCAAATGAGACAAACTGTTGTATAATGTTTGATTGAACAGAAATAGGAAAGGATTGACAGCCTGTGACCAATGTCACCCAAACCGAACTCTTTCCCGGCGTCCGACTGACGGCGGTGCATACGACAAAATTTAAATCCTGCATGCTTGGCCTGCGCCTTTTGACGCCATTGGCCGAACAGACGGCATCCCTCCACGCGCTGATTCCCCAGGTGCTCCGCCGGGGTACCGCGCGGCACCCCGATCTGGAATCCCTCTCCGCCGCTCTGGACGACCTCTATGGCGGCACAGTGGAGCCTATGGTGCGCAAAAAGGGGGAGACCCAGTGCGTGGGCTTTGTGGGCAGCTTCATTGACGACGCCTACGCCCTGGGCGGGGAAAAGCTCCTGGAGCCCGTGGCGGAGCTCATGGGCGAGATGATCCTGGCGCCCGTCACCCGCAGCGGCCGCTTCCTCCCGGACTATGTGGAGAGCGAGCGGGACAACCTGGCGGATGCCATCCGCTCCATCCGCAACCGCCGCGCCGAGATGAACGTTCCGCCGTCGAA
>ERZ773258.2094-NODE-2094-length-13408-cov-19.530892_pt1 | contig 13408 bp, 10 predicted proteins | sample MGYA00511962_ERZ773258 | MGnify/ENA primary metagenome ERZ773258 (study PRJEB29015, sample SAMEA2737755) | human gut metagenome | biome: human gut; feature: human-associated habitat; material: faeces | place: China | collected 2012 ... | reverse complement strand
CGGGTGCAGGGCAGAGCCCTGCCGGAGTCCAGAGGCAGAGCCTCTGGCGCCTCCCTTGTACACGAAAAATTCATACTTTCCTTGCAAATCCACCAAATTTGAGCCGGAATTTCGGCTAAATTCCGGTGGATTTTTTTTTGAATGTGTGCTATACTATATGAACGAGGGGTCTGTGCGTTGCAAAACAGACCGCAATCAAACGCCGCCATTCCGGAATGATGATGCTGGGGAAGTCGGAATTGTGGAATGAAGAAAAGGAAGTCGCCGGTGGAGGGCTTGCAATGCCCGTCCTGCGGTGATGGAATCGGCAGCGTTTGGCAAACGACGGGGAAATGCTGCGAAAGCGGACACGGGCAGGGCAGTCCTGCGCGGGCAGTTTTCGGCTGCAAAGGCGCAACGGATAAAATGCGTTTTTTCCCGGCATGGAAATAATGCTGATGGGGTTCGGCGAAACGCAGGCTTGCCGTGTCCAGCAGCAGTTTTCCGAAAAAATGGCTTTTTTACTTCCGTGATGGAAGTATGTGAAAGAGAAGAAACGAAAACGTTTGAAAGAGAGTGATGGTATGACCCCGAGAACGAAAGCAGCGCAGCCGGCAAGCCGCCTGCGGATTGTCAGCCTTGGCGGTGTGGATGAAATCGGCAAGAACATGACAGTTTTTGAATATGAGGATGACATTGTGGTGGTTGACTGCGGCAGCATTTTCCCCAAAGAGGATATGCTGGGCGTCGATCTGGTCATTCCGGATGTGTCCTATCTGGTGGAGAAGAAGCGCAACGTGCGCGGATACCTCTTTACCCACGGACACGAGGACCACATCGGCGCGACGCCGTACATCCTGCGCCAAGTGCCCGCGCCGCTCTACGGAACGAAATTGACGCTGGCGCTGGTGGACTTGAAGCTGAAGGAGCACCGCATTCAGGGCATCCCGATGCAGGTGGTGCAGCCGCGCGACGAGGTGCGGCTGGGCAAGAACTTCACGGCGAAGTTCATCCACGTCAGCCACTCCATCGCGGGGGCGTGCGCCATTGCGCTCACCTGCCCGGCAGGTACGGTCGTCGTCACCGGCGACTTCAAAATTGACTACACGCCCGTCGATGGCCATATCACCGACCTTGCGTCCTTCGCTGAGCTGGGCGAGCGCGGCGTGCTGGCGATGCTGTGCGAATCCACCAACGTCGAGCGCCCCGGTCACACCATCTCCGAAAAGAAGATCGGCGTGACGTTCGAGAACATGTTCCGCGACGCGCAGGGGCGTGTGATTGTCGCCATGTTCGCGTCGAACATCCACCGTATGCAGATGGTCATTGACAACGCCCTGCGCTACGGCCGCCGCGTCTGCTTCATCGGGCGCAGCATGGTCAACGTCAGCCGCGTGGCGATGCAGATTGGCGAACTGCGGATTCCGCCGGAAGCCATTATTGAGGCGGATGCGCTCGACCAGTACCCGGACAACGAGATTCTGGTGATGACGACGGGCAGTCAGGGCGAGCCGATGGCAGGCTTGACGCGCATGGCGTACAGCGAGCACCGCAAGCTGCAAATCCGGCAGAGCGATACGGTGATTATCTCCGCCACGCCCATTCCCGGCAACGAGAAGAGCATCAGCCGCGTCATCGACCAGCTGTACCGCTGCGGCGCGAACGTCATCTATAAGGCACTGGCGGAGGTGCACGTCTCCGGCCACGCCTGTCAGGAAGAACTCAAACTCATGCACGCGCTGGTGAAGCCGAAGTACTTCATCCCCGTTCACGGCGAATACCGTATGCTGTGGCAGCACGCGGTGCTGGCGGAGTCGATGGGCATGAACTCCACCGACATCGTGCTTCCCGAAACGGGTCAGGTTATCGAGATGAATCAGGAAGGGCTGTATCTGGCGGAACAGATTCCGACCGGCGCGGTGCTGGTGGATGGTCTGGGCATCGGCGACGTGGGCAACGTCGTTCTGCGCGACCGCAAGCACCTCAGTCAGGACGGCTTGATTATCGTCGTCATGGCGATTAACCGCGACGACCAGCGCCTTGTCTCCGGCCCGGATATCATCAGCCGCGGCTTTATCTACGTCCGCGAGAATGAGGATATTATTGAGAACACGCGCGATGTTGTCCGGCAGATTCTGTCGCAGTCGTCGCTGGCGGGCGAGGACTGGCCGGCGCTCAAGAACCGCATCAAGGATGAACTGCACCGCTTCATCTTCGAGAAAATCAAGCGCAACCCGATGATTCTGCCCATTATCCTTGACGTTTGACATGGGGGCGCACATCTGATACAATAGGGAGGAACGCTGCAACATGCGTTTCTCCCTTTTTCGTGGGAAATCGGGATGAATCAAGCGGACAGAAACGTTTCTAATTACGGATAGCGTATCGAAAGGATGGACATGCTGTTATGGAACATGCTACGGCACACCGCTTGGCGCAGGAAATCCGCCAGAGCGAGGAATATCAGACGTATCACGCACTGAAAGAGGAGGTTATGGCGGACGAAACGACCGCCGCACTCCTGAAGGAGTACAAGAAGCTGCAGCTGCGCCTGCAAATGGCGGCTGTCTCCGGCACGCAGCCGGATAATGACGACATGCAGCGCTTTCAGGGCATTTCGGCGCTGCTGTTCGGCAAGCTGGAGGTCAGCCAGTACCTGCTGGCGGAAATGCGTTTGCAGCAGGAAGTGGCGGGCATTCTGCGCATCATCACCGACGCGGCGGACATTGACATGGGGATGGGACAATAATTCCGGATTCTCCAAAGGGGGGCAGGCTTGTTGAGCAAGAAGCATGACAGCTACGAGAGCATCCGCGACGAGCGGCGATATGGCCCGTACTGGTACAGCGCGCTGTGGCGCATCATCCGCCCAATCCTGATTGGCTTGGGCGCGGTGCTGGTTGTGTCGGGCATCCTGTTCAGCGTGTGGAATAAGGTGTACGGCGAGTTCATTGCGCCGCCGGATGAAAACAGCACGGCGCAGGTGCCCTTCACCATCGAGAGCGGACAGAGCCTGACCCGCGTGGCGAACCGGCTGGAGGAAGCCGGGCTGATTCGCAATCGCACGGTGTTCAAGTACTACTGCGACTTCGCGGGCTGGGGGCAGAAAATCCAGTCCGGCAGCTACACGCTCAGCCCGTCGATGACCATGCGGCAGATTGCCGACCAGCTCACGCGCGGCGACGGCAACCCGATTGTGCGCAATATCACGCTCATTCCCGGCTGGACGATTGAGCAGTTCGCCGAGCAGCTGGCCAAAGACGGCGTGCTGTCGGACAGCGCGGAGTTCCTGTCCCTGTGCAAGAGCGGCACGAGCTTCAGCGAATTTTACTCCGTGCAGGACGTGCTGAACAGCCGGAACGTCAGCCAGCGCCGCTATGTGCTGGAGGGGTATCTCGCGCCCGACACCTACGAAATCTACATCGGCGCGACGGCAAGCGAAATCATCCGCAAGCTGATTACGCAGACCGAGCGGGTGTTCTCCGTCGCCTGTGAGGATCGCGCGGAAGAGATGGGCTACACGATGGACGAGATTCTGACGCTGGCAAGCATGATTGAGAAGGAAGCGTCCAAGGCGGATTTCGCGAAGGTGTCCGCCGTATTCCACAACCGCCTGAAAGCGGGCATGAAGCTGCAGAGCGACGTGACGATTCACTACATCACGGGCGTAAGGAAAATGTCGCTGACGGGCAGTGATTTGGCGCTTGACAGCCTCTACAACACCTATCAGGTGACGGGGCTGCCGCTGGGCCCGATTTGCGCGCCGAGCGCGGACGCCATCAACGCGGCGCTCTACCCGGACGAGACGTTTCTGGCGGAAAACTACCTGTATTTCTGCGCGACAAGTCCCGAAAGCACGGAGCTGCACTTCTCCCGCACCTTGCAGGAGCATGAACAGGCGGTCGCCATCTACGCGCCGCTGTGGCAGCAGTACGACAAGGAAAGAGGCATTGAGTAAATGACCAACCGGATGCCGGAGCTGCTGTGCCCGGCGGGAAATCTTGAATCGCTGGAGGCGGCACTGCATTTCGGCGCGGACGCGGTCTATGGCGGTATGAAGCAGTTCGGCCTGCGCGCCTTCGCGGGCAATTTCGATGAGGATGCACTGGCGCAGGCGGTCGAAAAGATGCACGGCGCGGGCAAGAAGTTCTACCTGACGATGAACATCTTCCCGTTTGACGACCAGATGGATGATTTCATCGCGGCGGCGAAAGCAGCACGGGACATCGGCGTGGACGCGGCGATTGTCAGCGATTTGGGGGCGATTGCCGCCCTGCGCCGCGAAGTGCCGGATCTGCCCCTGCACGTCAGCACACAGGCGAGCACCGTCAACGCGGAAGCCGTGCGCGTCTATCGCGACATGGGCTGTGAGCGCGTGATTCTGGCGCGGGAAACGTCCATCGCGCGGGCGAAGGAAATCATCCGCCGCGTGCCGGAGATGGAAATCGAGACGTTCGTGCATGGCGCATCGTGCATGGCGTACAGCGGGCGGTGCCTGCTCAGCGCGGCCATGGCGGGGCGGAGCGGCAATCAGGGCGAGTGCGCCCAGCCGTGCCGCTGGCATTACAGCGTGGTGGAGGAGAAACGCCCCGGCGAGTACATGCCCGTGTGCGAGGACGAAAACGGCACATACATATTTTCCGCGCATGATTTGAACCTGATGCCGCTTTTGCCGGAACTGGTGGACGCGGGCATCAAGAGCCTCAAAATCGAGGGGCGGATGAAAACGGCGTATTACGTCGCGACGGTGACGGCGGCATACCGTCGTGCGCTGGATCTGCTGGCGGATGGCGGCGATTTCGCAGCGGCGCTCCCCGGCTTGATGGCGGAATTATCCTGCGCGAGCCACCGTGACAGCGACACCGGCTTTGCGCTGGGCAAGCCAGCAAATCCCGGCGGCGCGGACGGCTTCCATCAGGAGCGGGAATATCTGGCGCATGTGGTGGAGGGCAGCCGCGATGGACGCGGCACACGCTTTCTGCTCAAAAATCGCTTCAAGGCGGGCGAGACAATCGAACTGCTGACGCCGTCGGGCGTGCACGCCTTCGAGGCGACGCCGTTCCTGCGCGAAAAGACGGGCGAAATCGTCGATACGCTGGGCATTGGCGGCGAAATCATCCGCATGGACGTCCCCTTCGCGACCCAAACAGGTGACTTCCTCCGCGGCGAAACGCGGAATCACCGAAAGTAAGCGCTTTTCCCGAAACCCGCAAGCAAGTCAACAAAAGCCAAACTGAAAAATACGGTCAAGCTGGGCAACAACAGCCGCTCTTTCCCCCAATAAACATGGGTGGCGGGGGGAGTCCAGAGGGGGCTGAAGTCCAGACTTGCACGCTCTTCAGCCCCCTCTGGGCGTTCTTTGGTTACTTTCTGGCGCGCCAGAAAGTAACAACATCGCCTCCGCAGAGGCGACTGGAGCAGCAAGAAAAAACTGCCTGCATATCACAGCAATATCGGCTGTCATCCGATAAATCCCCCTTTCACGACAGCTGTGAAGCGCGAAAAAATCCCCGGAATCTTTCCGGCAAGGTTGCACAAAACCCAAAAGTGTGCTACAATCAGATTGATATTCCTTTCACATGAAGGAATTGGGCGGAAATGCCCCAAGATAACAAATGCACTGGAGGAGAATGAGGATGGCAGGGCATGTGTCTGACGCGGTAATCCGTCGGCTGCCGGGATATTATCGGCATCTGCGGGAGCTGGAAAGCGCAGGTGTGGAGCAGATTTCGTCGCAGGAGCTGGGCGAGCGGATGCACCTCACGCCGTCGCAGATTCGGCAGGACATCAACTGCTTCGGCGGCTTCGGACGTCAGGGGTACGGGTATAAGGTGTCGGATCTGAAAATGCACATTGGCGAAATTCTGGGACTTGACCGTGAGCACACGGAGATTATCGTGGGCGCGGGCAATATCGGCTGCGCGATTGCGAAATATCCGACGTTCCAGCGCGAGGGCTTCCGGCCGCTGGCGATGTTTGACAACGACCCGGAGAAAATCGGCGTGCCGGTGGGCGATATTCCCGTGTACAGCATGGAGGAAATGCCGAACTTCCTGAAGGAGAACATGCCGGATATTGCGGTGCTGGCACTGCCCCGACGCGTCGCGCAGGAAGCGCTGGACAAGCTCTACGCCTGCGGCATCCGCGCGGTGTGGAACTTTGCGCCGACCGATCTGACCCATCCGGACGACATGCTGGTGGTCAATGTTCACCTGACGGACAGCTTGCAGACGCTGACTTACCACATGGCACACCGGAACGAGGAAAACAGCAAGTAATACTATTTCCAGATTCACCTGCGCCATCTGCTTGCGCCTTTTCCGTTCTGGCGTCCGGTCGTTCCATTTAGCGTAGCGCTGCTACGCTGCATTCCACTCCCGTTAGCCAGAGCGAAAAATTCGCAGCGCATCTTGGCGCATTCTCATTTGGAAATAGTATAAATCACACCCAGCCCTCCGCAGCAGCCGCTGTGCAAGGGCTGGAATCCATTTTGGAGGAATGACATGAGCAACATTTCGGGCGGAACGCAGCGCCCGCGCCGCAGCCAGCAGACGCGCCTGACGGAAAAATTGGCGCCGGAGACGAAGCCGCGCCAGCCCGCTATGCGCCAGCCGAAGGGACGCTCGCAGCGGCTGATAGAAGAGGAAGCGCGCCGGAGCGCCCCGCCCAAAACGCGCGGCACCCCCACGGGCAAGCGTCCATCCGCGCCGAAGCGGAAAACGACACGCAAACCGCGCAAGGGGCGCAAAAAGCGCAGCAGCACCTTCCTATGGCTGCTTGTCATGCTGATTTCACTGACGGGCACGGCGGGGCTGCTGCTGCTTGCCGCGCCGCAGATGCTGGGCATGGAGCTGGCCGGGCTGCCGACACTGGCTTTCGTCAACGGCAGCATCATCCGGTATGACGCAGAGCGAATCGCGAATTTCAATGAGGCGGTCGCGCTGGTCAACACCGACCGCATTTTCCCCGGCGTGACGATTGATGGCATCAACGTTGGCGGAATGACCTGCGCGGACGCCGAAAGCGCCTTGGGGCAGGGCGGCGTGGACAACAATAGCGTCCACCTGCATGTGGTGGCGGATGCGTACACCTACGACATCACGGGTTACGACGTGCCGCTCTACCGCAACGTGAGCGAGATGGCGGCGGTTGCCTATGCCGCTGGGCGCGGGAACACAACCGCCCTGCGCGGTTCGGGGCGGACGCCGCTGAGCGAGCGCGTCGCGACGATTCGTGCGATGCAGCAAAGCCCCGTGACGCTTCAGACGCAAATCACCTACGACCGCGATGCCGTGCGAAAAATCGCGGAGAATATCGCGGCGGATGTGACCTGCACGCCCGTCAACGCGACGGTGGAGTCTTTTGACCCGGCGACGAAGCAGTTCACCTTCAACAGCGACATCAGCGGCGCGTATTTGGATGCCAACAGCGTCTATCAGACGCTCACGGGCGTGCTGGACATGGGCAATTACACCGCCTCCCTGCGTTTGCAGTCGGACACGGTGCTGGCGGACGTGACAAAATCACAGATTGTGGGCAAGTTCGGGCGCATTTCCACCTACACGACGAAAACCACCAGCAATTCCAACCGCAACACGAACATCGACCTGTCATGCCAAGCCATCAACGGCTATAAGGTTGCGCCGGGGGATACGTTCTCCTTCAATCAGGCGACGGGGCAGCGCACGGCGGCGAAGGGCTACAAGGAAGCAACAGCGATTTCCGGCGGACAGAGCGTGCCGGAGGTGGGCGGCGGCGTATGCCAGACCAGCTCGACGCTCTTCAACGCCGTCGCGCGCGCGAATCTGGAAATCGTCTACCGCAGCCCGCACGCGTGGCCGAGTTCCTACGTCCAGAAGGGGATGGACGCGACGGTCAACTGGCCGAACCTGGACTTCAAGTTCAAGAACGATACCGAGTGGCCGATTTACATCGTCGCGAATTATTCCAAGCAGAAGTGCACCGTCGAAATTTACGGGATGCTCCTGCCCGATGGCGTGTCGATTGACCTGGAAAGCACCGTCACGCGCACGATTGACCCGCCGAGCGACACCAAGTACGTCCAGAACACGAAACTCGCCGCCGGCACGCAGGAGACGACCATCAAAAAGCGCACTGGCTACGTCGTCGAAACCTACCAAATCTGGTATCAGAACGGCAAGGAAGTCGACCGCAAGCTGCTCTGCACGTCAACGTATAAGGCGTATCAGGAGACGGTGGAGTACAATTAAAAATCCGCCCGGTTATCTGCCAAACACAGATGTACCGGGCGGTTCTTTTTGCTTTTCGCGGAATCGCGAATAAATCATCGAATTCCGAATTACCTTCAGTCTGCCGATGTGCTGACGGACTTGTTCCGCACGAACAGAATCAGCGACTGTTCGTCACTGTCGTAGATGGTCGTCGCGCGGAGCGCCGTGCGCAGGAACATGTCGGAGATGTACACCTCGCCGTTGTCCAGCCGGACGGCGCCGGATTCCATCGCAATTGCGCTGCCATCCACCATCACGGATAAACCGCTGTCCGTCTCGCGGATGACGACCGTGTAGCCTGCCGCGGACAGCACCCACACGCCGCTTTCGCTGACATCCAGCTGCCAGTCGTCAATGCACGCCGCCAGCTCGCGCAGGGACATGACCGGACTGCCTACCGTGTTCACCCACAGGCTCGGACGGCGCGTGTAGCCCACGCCATCCTGCGTGACGGTCATCGTCAGCGCCTGTCCATTGCCGCCGCTGCCGAGGAAGATGCTGCCGTTGGGCAGGAGCGTCAAGCCCTCCGGCGTATATACCGGCGCTTCGGTCGTCACCGTATCCACCGGGAAATCGCCGGACGCGCCCGGCAGAGGCAGATCATCCGCCGGAGATGCCGTTGGCGCGGCGCTCGGCGCGGGCGTTTCCGGCGCGGGGGTCGGGGTCGCCGTCGGCGGCACGGTCGGCGGGGAGTAGGGCACAACGTTCGGGTCTTCAAACAGGCGCGTCTGCGTCGCCTGACCCGCAATGCCGTCCACGGACAGCCCATTCGCCTTCTGGAAGCGGCGGACGGCGGCGGTCGTCTTGCTGCCGTACGCGCCGTCATCCTCGCCCTCTGCCAGATAGCCCAGCTCAATCAGCTTTTTCTGCACCTTCAGCACGCCTGAGCCGCGGTCTTGCCACTGCACGGTCCTGTAGCCCATGTTGGGCGTTATCGTGGGTTCGGGGATGGGCGAGGCCGTCGGCGTGGCGGTGGGCACGTCGGTCGCGGCGGGCGCGTTGGGAATCGGGGATGCCGTCACGTTCGGCGGCAGGGGCGTCGGGGTCGGGACATCCTGCGGCAGCGGCCCTTCCTGAACGGAGAAGGCGACGGTCAGCGCGACATACGCCAGAAGCGTTTTCAAAAAGTCCATGAGGAATGTTCCTCCTTGCATTCTAAATCAGCTTCTATTATACGACAAAATTCTGGTTTGCGCAACCTGATAGCGCGTTTTTTCCGTTTGCAGATTGTAAAAATTACGGATTCGCGCTATAATGGCGGCAGGAAAAACTCATCAGCAGGAGGAATCAGCCATGAAAGAACCGATTTTGGTGATGATGGCGGCGGGCATGGGCAGCCGCTACGGGGGACTGAAGCAGCTGGATCCGGTCGGCCCGGACGGCGAGGTCATCCTCGATTACAGCCTGTACGATGCGTACCAGGCGGGCTTCCGCCGCGTCGTGTTCCTGATTAAGCACGAGATTGAAGATGCCTTCAAGGCGATGGTCGGTTCGCGCGTGCCGGCGGGGATGGAAGCAAACTACGCCTTCCAGCAATTAGATAAGCTGCCGGATGGCTTTTCCGTCCCGGAAGGGCGCGTGAAGCCGTGGGGCACGGGGCACGCGGTGCTGTGCTGCCGCGAATTCCTCGATGCGCCGTTCCTTGTCATCAACGCGGACGATTACTACGGCGCGGGCGCGTTCAAGCTGGCGTATGAGTACCTGCGGACGCTGCGGGGCAAGCGCGGCGAGTACTTCATGGTTGGCTACGCGCTGAAAAACACGCTGACGGAGAACGGCTATGTGTCGCGCGGCGTGTGCACGGTCAACGAGTTTGGGTTTCTGAAGGAGGTGCGCGAGCGCACGCACATTATCGCCAGCTGCGACGGCCCGCTGTTCACGGAGGATGGCGAAATGTACCGCCGTCTGCCGGACGATACGACCGTCAGCATGAACTGCTGGGGCTTTACGCCGGATTTCCTCGATGCGCTGGCGGAGGGTTTCGTGCCCTTCCTGAACGAGGCGATGGAGAACAACCCGATGAAGGCGGAGTATTACCTGCCGACCGCCGTCAGCCGCCAGCTTGACCGCCACCGGGCGACGGCGCGCGTGCTGACCTGCCCCGACCGCTGGTACGGCGTGACGTACCACGAGGACAGGGCAGTCGTCGCCAAGGCGATGCTGCGCAAGGCAGAGGAAGGCGAGTATCCGCGGCCGCTGTGGGGGAAGAAATAATTCGGAATGAGTGTGCTGGTGCGGAAATAATTTGCGCGGAGTGCTTGCATTTGCGGCGGGCGTGGTGTATAATCACAGCAGAGCAATGAACGGTTCTGACGCGGGAATTGCCCCCGGAAAGCGAGTGCGCGGCGGTGGAAGGCGCATGGGGAGCGGGCGCGTCATCCCGACCGGGAGCTGCGGCTAATCCCCGCCGGTTCGTCTCCGAGAGCGGACGCAAGAGAGAGGACAGGGGGGAACATCCGCCTTTGCCCTAAGCCGGGTGGTACCGCGAAGCAATGCAATCCGCAATGCCTTCGTCCCTGCAAAATCAGCAGAGGCGGAGGCTTTTTCTCATACTATTTCCAGATTCGCCTGTGCTATCTGCTTGCGCCTTTTCCCCGCTGTCGTCCGCTCATTCCACTTAGCGTAGCGCTGCTACGCTGCGTTTCATTCGCGTTAGCCAGCGAGAAAAATTCGCGGCGCATCTTAGCGCATTCTCATCAGGAAATAGTATCGCCTCGAATCATCAATCATCAATCATGGAGGGAAAAAATCATGGCCAAGGAAAAGAAACAGGAATTTGTCACCCACATCACCCCCCGCGACGAGGATTTCTCCCAGTGGTACACCGACGTTATCCTCAAGACGGAATTGTGCGACTACGCGCCCGTTCGCGGCTGCATGATCGTGCGCCCCTACGGCTACGCGATTTGGGAGCGCATTCAGGCGGAAATGGACAAGCGCTTTAAGGAAACGGGTCATCAAAATGTGTATTTCCCGATGCTGATTCCGGAATCGCTGCTGCTGAAGGAGGCGGAGCATGTGGAAGGCTTCGCGCCGGAAGTGGCGTGGGTGACGCAGGGCGGCACGGAAAAACTGCAGGAGCGTCTGGCAGTGCGCCCGACCTCCGAAACCATCTTCTGCACGATGTACGCCAAGTGGGTGCAGACGTGGCGTGACCTGCCGATGAAGTACAACCAGTGGTGCTCCGTCATGCGCTGGGAGAAGGCGACCCGCCCGTTCCTGCGCACGAGCGAATTCCTCTGGCAGGAGGGTCACACCATCCACGCGACCGCCGAGGAAGCGCAGGAAGAAACGATGCAGATGCTGCACGTCTATCAGGAAGTGGCGGAAAACGTGATGGCGCTGCCGGTGTATGTCGGGCAGAAGTCGGAGAAGGAAAAGTTCGCTGGTGCGCGCGCGACGTACTCCATGGAAGCCATGATGCAGGACGGCAAGGCGCTGCAGGCAGGCACGAGCCACAACTTCGGCACGAATTTCGCCGAGGCGTACGGCATTCAGTTCCAGAACAAGGAAGGCAAGCTGACTTACGCCGAGGAAACGAGCTGGGGCGTATCGACCCGCCTGATTGGCGCGATTATCATGACCCACGGCGACGAGCGCGGCCTGCGCCTGCCCCCGCGCGTTGCCCCGATTCAGGCGGTCATCCTGCCGATTGCGGCGCACAAGCCGGGCGTGATGGAGGCGTGCGAGAAGCTGCTTGAGGAATTGAAGGCGGCGGACATCCGCGTCAAGCTCGACGACCGCGACACGGTCTCCGCAGGCTACAAGTTCAACGACTGGGAGATGAAGGGCGTGCCGGTGCGGCTGGAAGTCGGCCCGCGCGACCTCGAAAACGGCGTCGTGACCGTGTTCCGCCGCGACCTGTGCGAAAAGGTGACGCTGCCGCTGGAAAATCTGGCGGACGAATTGAAGGCGCTGCTGGACGATATTCAGCAGACCCTCTTTGACCAGGCGAAGAAGTTCCGCGACGAAAAGACCCACGTCGTCCACAACATGGAGGAACTGGGCGCTGCCGTCGAAAATGGCTTCGCGAAGGCCATGTGGTGCGGCGAACGCGCGTGCGAGGACGAAATCAAGGAGAAATTCAATGCCTCCTCTCGCAATATGCCCTTTGACCAGGAAAAGGAATGGTTCGGCGATACCTGCGTCTGCTGCGGCAAAAAGGCGAAGAAGGTTATGTATTTCGCGAAAGCGTACTAATTTTCCCAGCAAATTGCCTGAAATTTTCCCGAAAGGCGCGAATTAACCATTTACAAACGGGAAAAAATCTGATACAATAATGGATGGGTCTGCGAACCGTTTGCGCGGACGACCGAAGACTCCGACGGCGCACTGCGTGAACAGGCGATTGCCCACGGGCATTGCCCGAAATAAAAATTTGGAGGATGAAATTCCATGACCAAGAGCGAAATCATTGCCACCTACGCCCAGCATGAAGGCGACACCGGTTCTCCCGAAGTGCAGATTGCCCTGCTGACCGACCGCATCAACCACCTGAACGAGCACCTGAAGACCAACCGCAACGACCACCACTCCAACCGTGGTCTGCTGCTGATGGTCGGCCGTCGCCGTGGTCTGCTGGAGTACCTGAAGAAGACCGACATCGAGCGTTATCGTGCGCTGATCGCTAAGCTGAACCTGCGTAAGTAATTATCGCAGAACTCGGCGGCTTTGCGCGCAAGAGCCGCCGTCTGGAGACACGCGGCAGGGGAGAATCCCCCTGTGCATTCCTCCTCACGGCGGCTTTTTGCGGCAAGGCGGCGCAGAACATGGGCAGGGTCTGGAGATGTTATCCCTTGAAAATCCCGAATCGCCTGATTCAGGGGGTTTTCATATGATAGCATCTCCGGGCGGTTCAGGAAGGCGGATGGCTGCCTTTCTACGACTGAGTATAAGGAGATTCTCAATGGAAAGCAAAAAGTACAGCATGGATCTGGCGGGCCGCGAGCTGACGCTGGAATTCGGCAAATACTGCGAACAGGCGGCTGGCTCCGTCTGGGTGCATCTGGGCGATACCGTCGTGATGGTGAACGCGACGATGGCGCCGACCCCCCGTCCCGGCGTGGACTTCTTCCCGCTGGCTGTGGACGTGGAGGAAAAGCAGTACTCCGTGGGCAAGATTCCCGGCGGCTTCATCAAGCGTGAAGGCCGTCCGACCGAAAAGGCGACCCTGACCT
>ERZ773258.2092-NODE-2092-length-13412-cov-3.434080_pt1 | contig 13412 bp, 11 predicted proteins | sample MGYA00511962_ERZ773258 | MGnify/ENA primary metagenome ERZ773258 (study PRJEB29015, sample SAMEA2737755) | human gut metagenome | biome: human gut; feature: human-associated habitat; material: faeces | place: China | collected 2012 ... | reverse complement strand
GACGGATATACACACAGTCCCCTCTCACCTGCCGGTACAGCATGCCCGGAAGCTGCGTCCATTTCTGTGCAATCATATACTGATGAACTTCATATAATCCCTTCTGCTCATCATAATACCGTTTGAAATACGTTCTGAGTTTGAAATTGTGGGAATGATATACTGGCGCATACGGGCAGTATACTTTTTTGAATCCGAGTTCAATCATCTTTCTCGCCCAGATCTGATCCTCGGCAAAGTTGACATCCTCATACGGATATTTTTCAAAAATATCTCTTCGGATACAGGAGTTATTGTCGGAGAAAAACGCCAGATAATGGCGGTATCCTTCTTCTCTTTCGTAGCGTTCCGGATCATCAAGGTGGAAAATCGTATTAGTTTCTCCAAATCCTTTAAAATGGCCATCCAGATCACGCTTGTCAAGCAGATTGCAGTCCGGATACGGATAATGAATCCCGAATCCTCCCACGATTTCCGGGTCCATCTTCATGGCATCAATGAAATTCTGCAGCCAGGTATCGGTCGCTGGAAGCGCATCCTGCGTAATAAAGATGATATACGTTCCGTTTCCTTTGGAAGCACCATAGTTTCTCGTTTTTCCATGTCCAAATTCGGACGGCTCAATCTGAAACAAACGGCATGGATATTTGCGGATCACATCGAGCGTTCCGTCCTTTGACCCGGAATCCACGCAAATTACTTCATATTCATACTCTGTCTTCTGTTTGAAAACGGCATCCAGCACTTTTTCAAACAGATGCCCACCATTTTTGGTAGGAATGACAATGGATACATCCATAGTTATTTACTCCTTTTTATCACATGCTGCACTTTATCTGCCATACGCACAACCTTACGCTGGCGCATCCGCTCCAGCTCTTCCTCCAGCTTGAGCGCAGTGGTGGTCTTGCCCGACCCGGAGGGGCCGGACAGCAGAACGATGGGGCTCTTGTCCATATTGGCCACAATGCGGTCGGCCGCCGCCTCAATACGGCGCTGGTAATTATGTTCGCACTCCTCCACAAAGCCTTTGGCATCGGCTCTCAGCCGGTCGTTAATCTCCTGCAGCTGGTAGGCCATATCAGCGCTCCTTTCCGACTTCGGCCTGAAAGGCCGTCATTTTATCCCACTTTGCATCCAGCTTTTCGCCGCTGTTCAGATATTCGTATGGATATTTGGGATTGGCAATGCGCACAATCCGTCCTCCCCGGGCATCCACCAGCTTGGTCACGCCTCCGCCCCCCAGCGCGAGCACAGAGTGGAGTTCTTCCATCATGCACAGGTTATAGAGGTTCTCAAAGCCGGGGCGGGACCAGCCTACATTCTCAAAGGAGCCCGACATATACTTCTGCCGGTAAAGGTAGTAGGGAACATATCCGCCGTCACCCAGTGTCTCCCATGCATAGTCCAGCATGGCATGGACCTCCTCCCCGGCAGGGAGCGCGCCGCCTTCCAGCATCAGCCGGGAACCCTTTTTGAGCGCCAGCGTGTGGACGGTAATATTCTCCGGGCCCAGGGACATCACCTGATCCAGGGAGGCACGGAAGCCCGACGCCGTATCGGCGGGGAGGCCGGCAATGAGGTCCATATTGACGCAGGAAAACCCCGCCGCACACACCAACTCCCATGCCCGCAGGACGTCCCCCGCCGTGTGGGCACGGCCCATGGCGGCCAAAACCGCGTCGCTCATGGACTGGGGGTTCACCGACACCCGGTCCACTCCGTGGGCGCGCAGGGCGCAGAGCTTTTCGGCTGTAATCGTGTCAGGACGTCCGGCCTCCACCGTAAACTCGGAGCACTGGGAGAGGTCCACATATCGCTCCAGCTGCTCCAGCAGGTCGGAGAGCTGGGCGGCAGTCAGCGTAGTGGGCGTTCCACCCCCTATATATACCGTCCGCACCGAGAGGCCCAGCCTCCGCAGGACAATCCCGGCATCCGCAATCTCGCGGCAGAGCAGCTCCAAAAAGGGCTCCACCAGCTTCAAGCTCCGCCCCACGTCGGCCGACACAAAAGAGCAGTAGGCGCAGCGAGTGGGACAGAAAGGGATGCCGATATAGAGGGAGATCTCATTGCGCTTCAGACTGGCCCGGGCCGCCAAGCTGGCCTTGGCACAGTCCATGGCCAGCCGCCTCCTCGACGGAGAGACCCGGTAAACCTCCCGCAGGACGGCCTCCGCTTCCGCCTCAGTGGCCCCATGTGCCATCGCTTTGGCTGGGATCTTGACAGGCCGCACCCCGGTCATGGCCCCCCAGGGCGGTTCTCTGCCCAGCGCCGCAGTACCCGCCCGATAGAACGCCAGCTTCAGAATCCTCTGCCTCACCCGGTCGTCGTTCAAGGGCTCTCCGTTCAGCTGCGCGGCCTCAGCCCGGGCTGAGGCGCGGCAGCGTTTCCCCGCCCAGTCCAGCACTGCCGTCGCGGTAAGCCAGGTCTTTCCCCGGGAAATCGCCAGCGTAACCGTACTGCCGTCCCCGCCTTCATAGACCGGGTGCTCTCCCGGGAACAGCGTCAACAACATTTGTTCCGCCGCGTACTTATAGTCGTGTCCTTTGAAGATCAGCCGCATGTCAGCTGTTGGCGGCTTCCCGCATATAGTAGTTGCCCGTCCGCTCCCGGTTGAGCGTGGTGGCCCCCATATGGCCGGGAAGCACCTGGAAGTTACCGTTCAGGCCATCCAGGCGCTTCAGAGACTCCATAATCTGCTCATAGTCGCCTCCGGGCAGGTCGGTGCGGCCCATGGATCCCTGAAACAGGGTGTCGCCCGTAAAAATCGTGTCCCCCACCTTGAGGCACACCCCGCCGGGGGTGTGCCCGGGTGTATGCAGGACAGAGATCTCCAGTGTGCCCAGCCGGATCACATCCCCCTCCTGGTAGGGCTGCGTCCCCCCCACGTCCGGCATAATCTGTTCCCCCATCAGAGCGGCGTCGGCAGGGTGGAGGTAGACGGGAATCCCCGGGAACTGGGTGCGCAGAGCCTTTACCGCGCCGGTATGGTCGTAATGTCCATGCGTCAGCAGGATCATCTTGACCTCCACGCCGTCTCCCTTCACCCGCTCCAGAATGGCCTCGGGCGCTCCGCCGGGGTCAATGATGGCGGCGGACTTGGTGTCATTGTCCTCCAGAATATAGCAGTTTGTCCCGATTGGTGGGACTTCCAGGGTTTTGATGATCATCGTCATTACCTCGTACATTTATTTGGGGGAGGGCTGCGCCCTCCGGGTGCCTTGCCGTGCGGCGGGTTCATCCGCAGCTGCGGGACGGCGTCTACATTCTGTCTGTATCCAGCAGAATGGTCACCGGTCCGTCGTTCTGGGAGAAGACCTGCATATCGGCCCCAAACTCCCCGTGCTCCACCTGGAAGCCGCGCTTCCGGCACGCCTCCATGAACGCCTCGTAGAGGGGAACGGCCACATCAGGCCTGGCAGCGCCGGTAAATCCGGGCCGTCTGCTTTTGGTATCGGCATAGAGCGTAAACTGGGAGACGACCAGCAGGCTTCCGCCCACAGCCTCCAGGTTCAGGTTCATTTTCTCATTCTCATCTTCAAAGACCCGCAGGCCGCAGACCTTATCCGCCATCTTTGCGGCCTGCGCCTCCGTATCGCCGCAGCCCACGCCCAGCAGCACCAGGAATCCCCGGCCAATCTGCCCGTTGACCCTGCCTCCAATCTCCACGGAAGCCTGCTTCACCCTGGTGACGACAACTCTCAAAGATATTCCTCCTCACTGGCGGGGCGATCGCGGTAAGCGCGAACAAAGCCCCTGGCGTACAGGGGATCTAAATCAAAGACTGCCGTATCCCCGGCAGTGCATTTCAAATCGGTCACGTCCACCAGGGTCTCAATGGCCCCGATACGTCCCACAATACGCGCCTTCTGTCCGCCGATGCGGACATAGAGCCGTTTACCCCTCCACCAGCGGCGGATCAGGGCCCACAGCCCGGCCTCCCGGCTGCGGGAGACACCAAAGCCATTTTGATACCCCACAGGAAGGACGGCAATCCGGGTGGGCTTTTTCAGCGTCACCAACACTTCGTTGCCCACCGTGTGATCCTTGGGAAGCCAGCGGATCTCCTCAATGCCCGCCTCTCCGTAGCCCACCTTCTGAAGCCCGTCGTTCCGTGTGCGGCGGCAGCGGCCCAGAAGGGCGGAACCGGCGCGCACTGCGTCCAGCCGGGCAAACTCGTAATGCATCAGAGCATAGGACCCGGCGGCGTGGACAGTACCGGTCTCAAATCCTGCGGCCCGGACAGCCTCCACAACCTGGTGAAACTGCTCCATCTGCACCTGGGCGTCCCGTCCGTCGGCCCGGGACGAGTGAATCTGGGTGTAAATTCCGGAAATGGCCACATTAGGCAGGTTCCGGTACACGGACAGAATCTTGTCCGGCTCCCCAGTGAGGAAGCCGCCGAAACCCATCCCGGTGTCCACCTGGATATGGGCTTCCGCCACAGTGGATCGGGCCTCCGCCACGCCGTTGAGCGCCATGCCGGTCTCGGCCGATCCCACGGTGCACACCACGTTCAGATCAATCAGCTTTTCCAGTTCCTCCCGATCGGTCGTAGAGCGGAGCATGAGGATTTCCTCGTCGGTAAATCCCGCCTTGCGCAGCGCTGCGGCCTCACTGACCTCGGAGACAGCAAACCTTCCGATGCCCTCCTCCCGGAGAATCCTGGCCAGCTCTACCGCTCCGGCTCCAAAGCCGTCCCCGGTGAGCACGGCATAGATAGCCGCCGGTCCGGCCTTTTCCCGGATAACCGAAATGTTATTCTTCAGGGACTGCCGGTCGAGCACCAGCGTCTTCATGACCGCTCCCCCTTTCTCTCTATGTGCAGTTGTTAGAATTATATCCCATATGGGGAAAACAGTCAAATAGGATTGCGGTTCTCTTTTACTTTTTGTACGTGCGCCGTTGTATTATCTGCACAATATTTTTTGCCCTGTATCAGTGCTTTTGTACCCAGGCGCCATATGTGCTCCCGCGGCCCGGCCTTTTTTCGTATTCTGGGGCCGTTGTGCCTTGCCTCCAGAGGATGGTATGCTGGAACAGGCCGGAGAGCGACACAGTCAAAGTCTGCCGACTTAAAAACAGGAGGGATTTTTTATGCGCGAAAAAAAGTATCAGGATCTGGTGGTAGAAATCAGAGACCCGGGCATTGTGCGCCCGTTTTTTCAGGGCAAGGCTGAACCCGTTCTGGAGTGGGATGCCCGCTGCTATGAAAAGACGAAAGTCTGGATGCACACCTGCATTGTCCACGCTCCCGGCGCAGGGATGGGCGCCGGCGACTACTGGGAGCGCAAACTGCCCGACGGCAGTGTGGAGAAACATGTGGCTTCCCGTCACAGACACGACTCCGACGAAATCTTTATCTTCCACGGCACCGACCCCGAGCACCCCTTCGAGCTGGGCGGTGAAGTCAAATTCTGGCTTGGCCGCGGGGATGACGAGGAGTTATTTGTGATAGACAAGCCCACCGTCGTATATATCCCGGGCGGGGTCTGGCATAATCCGAATTTTTACACCCGGGCGGACCGGCCCTTTCTGGAGATTGTGGTTATGGTCTCGGGAGAGCACAACAATTGGGATGAAAAGCGCTATCTGGATAAGACCCTGGAGTACCCGGAGGACTTTGAACGGGACTACGGCAAGTATGTCAATCCCTTCCGCCGCTCGGAGCTGGGCGCTTATGTGGGGCCCGGCGCCGGGGACAAGAAGCAGCCCTGACCGTTCTACAAACAGCCTTTTTGCAGCTATGTGTTGAGGAGGGTATCCATTGGAAAACACCGTTATTTACGGCCTTGTCGTTGCCGCTGTCATCATCGCAATTCTGATGAACTGGCGTCTTAAAATCAACTTGGGACTCGTCTGCGTGGTCTTCGCGTACATTATCGGCTGTATTATCATGAATATGAAGGCCTCCGCCGTGGTGGCCATGACCCCCGTCAAAATTGTATTTCAGCTGGCGGCCATCACCATGTTCTTCTCCTTCCCACACCAAAACGGGACGCTGGAGGCGCTGGCCAACCACATTCTCTACCGCTGCCGCAAGGCGGCCTGGAGCTTGCCTCTGGCCCTGCTCCTCATCGGCGCGGTGCTGGGCATTATGGGCGCCCCCAACCCTATGATCAGTATCGTCATCGGTGTTCTGGGCTTCCAGCTCTACAAGAAGTGCAGCATTCACCCCCTGCTGATCAGTATCGCCGCGGCCCTGAACGGCTTTGGATCCAATGTCCTTTGGACTCAGTCCGGTACTATTATCTCCAACACCATCGCAGAGCTGGGCTACGAGCAGAGCGCAGCCGACGCCATCGCTTGGAAGTACTTTGCCCTCAGCGCCATTACCTTTATTATCATCGCATTGGTCTTCTACTTCGCTCTCAGGGGTTACCGGGCAAAAGCCCCTGAAAACATGCAAAAACCCGAGCCCCTTACGCCTGTCCAGGTCAAGAGTATGATCATCATCTTTGTCATCGTGCTGTTGGTTATCGTATCCAACATTCTTGGCTCCTTCGTCAATGCCCCGGCCATTGCCGCCTTCAAGGGCTACTGTGACATCCAGATGCTCTGCCTGTTGGGTTCGCTGGCCTGCATCCTGCTGAAGCTGGGGGACGAGCGCACTGCCATCACCAAGGGCGTGCCATGGAATACCATTATTATGATCACCGGTATCACCGTGCTGCTGGGGGTTGCCCAAGCCGCCGGTGTAACCGATTGGCTGGGCGGCTTGGTGTCCGACTCCGTAAGCCCAGTCCTCATCCCGCCCTTCCTGGCCCTGATCACCGGCGTGCTGTCCTTCTTTGCCGGCGGGATTACAGCCGTCTTCCCCATGATTGCGCCTATCGTCCCCGCCATCGCGGCCGGGGCCGGCCTGTCAGACTCGACACTGTTCTGCTGTACCGCTATCGGTGGTAATCTGACTACAATTTCCCCCTTCTCCACTGGGGGAGCCACTATCCTGTCCGTCGCCCCCGAAGAGGAACAGGTCCTCCTGTTCCGCGGGCAGCTCCTAGTCGCCCTGGTAGGCCTGGGAATCTCTATGCTGCTGGCCTTCGTGGGATTTTACGGCATTATTCCGGCCTGAGCCGCCGGCACCCACATTTTAGTATGGCAAGCTCCCTATTTTACCCTGCCGGTTTGGCGCCATGTCCGCGGATATGGCGCCAAACCGGCATTGATCTCCAGATAGAAAAAGCGTACAATACTGCTGTTTTAAATAAGGAGGGGGTTGTATATGGACAGCCGTATGGAAAAGGCCGAAGCCCTGTTTCATGCCTACTGCACCACGGAAACCCTGCCTCAGCTGACCGAGCACGCGTCGGAGATCATCGGAATGCCGCTTCATATTACCGACCACAGCTACAAGCTTCTCACCCAGGCCAATCTGGATTTTGCAGTGGAGGAGGACATGGTCTGGCGGGACACCGCCGAGCTGGGCTACCTCTCCAGCGGCATCATTGCCAATGTGGTTCGCAACCACAGGAACAACAAGCCGGTCCGCCCAGGCGAGCGCATCCGCTTTGTCTGGTCCAGCAAGCAGTCCACCTACCCCATGCTGGTCTATTATCTCTATCACAACGGGGTGCTGCTGGGCCATCTCAGCGCCCTGTGTATCCACGGTCAGCCCACTGAACTGGACTACTATCTGATGGATCTGCTCAGCGATCTTGTCGCCAAACATCTCTCCTTCGGCGCCCGCGGCCGGGAACTGGGCGAAAAGCCCTTTGAAAGCATTCTCATCGAGCTGATCGAGACCGATGTACACGACACCCTTGTGCTGGAAAACCGGGCGCTGGCCACCGGACTGAGCAGTTATTCCAGCTTTCTGGTGCTCAATCTATGCTTAGAGCACCATTATGGAGAACTGAGAGAACGGCTGACGCAGATCTTCCCCTACAGCCGGATCTTTTACTACCAGCAGCAGGTGGTCGCTCTGCTGCCCTGTCCCGCCCGGGCGGACCATATCAGTGCCTGGGAGTGGGGAGAACTGGACAGGTTGGCCGGAGATTTGGAGGCGTGGGTGTGTATCAGCGACGAGTTTGCCTCCATCTCTGAACTTGGCGTGCACTATGAGAAGAACCGGCGCATTCTGGAGCTGGCCCGCCGCTACCGGCAGGCCACGTCGGAGGCCCGGCTCTTTCATCCCATGCGATCTTTTGAGGCGCGGGTTTACCGGTACGACCGCCTGAAATCCGTCGACCTCATCAGCCAGATCTCTCTTCGGTGCGGATTGGACCTGCTGGATTTCGTGGGCAGCGGCATCCGAAAACTCTATGACTACGACCGTGAAGCCGGGGCCAATCTGCTCCAAACTCTGTTGGTCTTTATCGAATGCCAAAAGAGTTATCTCTACACGGCAGAGCGTCTGGCCACCCACAAAAACACCATTCGCTACCGGGTGGAGAAGCTGAAACAGATCCTTGACACCGATTTCAACGACGGCGGGATTACCTCCCGCCTTCATCTCCACTGCACCCTGCTGCAAATCCGCGAACTTTTAAAATAAATACGTATGAGGACCTGCCCTTACAGGCGGGCCCTCTTGTTTTTCCGACGAAAAAATGGTATGATTCTTTATTATTGTATACCCTCTGGAGGAAACATATTTTGAAGCGAGAGACGACGCGCATTACCCCCGAACAGGTGGCCGGGCAGCTGGACTTCTGCCAAAAGGTGCTGGAGCGCAATCAGGCCCTGACCCATACCCCCCTGGCCTTCGTGGACACCTATGGCTGTCAGCAGAATGAGGCCGACTCCGAACGCATCCGGGGCTATCTATCCGAGATGGGTTACGGCTTCACCCAGTCCGAGGATGAGGCCGACGTCATCGTCATCAATACCTGCGCCATCCGGGAACACGCTGAGGACCGGGTACTGGGCAACGTGGGGGCCCTGGTTCATACCAAGCGCCGCCATCCGGGGCAGATCATCTGCCTGTGCGGCTGTATGGCCCAGGAGGGCCACGTGGCTGAGAAGATCCGGCAGTCCTACCGCCATGTGGATCTCCTCTTTGGCCCCCACGCCCTGTGGAAATTCCCCGAGCTTTTCTGGAGGGTGGTAAGCCGCCGGGGCCGCGTCTTTGAGAACACCGACGAGAGCGGCTCCATCGCTGAGGGCATTCCCGTCGTGCGCCAGAACGGCGTCAAGGCCTGGGTGTCCATCATGTACGGCTGCAACAACTTCTGTTCCTACTGCATTGTCCCCTATGTACGGGGCCGGGAGCGCAGCCGGGAGAGCGAGGTCATTCTCTCCGAGATCCGCGACCTGGCGGAGGCGGGTTACCGGGACATCACCCTGCTGGGCCAAAACGTCAACTCCTATGGCAAGGATCTGGAGGTACCCATGGACTTTGCCGACCTGCTCCGCGCCGCCAACGACATCCCCGGTGACTTTCTCCTGCGTTTTATGACCAGCCACCCCAAGGACGCCTCCCAAAAGCTCTTCGAGACCATGGCAGCGTGCGAAAAGGTGGCCCCGGTTTTCCACCTGCCCTTCCAGGCGGGGAATAACCGGGTACTCTCCGAGATGAACCGGCGGTACACCCGGGAGGGCTATTTGGAGAAGGTGCGTGCCCTGCGGACCCTCATCCCCGATATCGTACTCACCTCCGATGTCATCGTTGGCTTTCCCGGCGAGACTACAGAGGAATTTGAGGAGACCCTGAGCCTCATCGAGGAGGTCCGCTTCGACGCCCTCTTTACCTTTATCTACTCCCCCCGGAAGGGAACCCCGGCGGCTGACATGCCCGACCCCATGAGCCGGGAGGAGAAGCTGAAAAATTTCCAGCGGCTGGTGGAGGTGCAGGACCAGATCTCCGAGGAGCGCCATGCCGCCTATATCGGGAAGACCGTCCGCTGCCTGGTGGATGGGCGGGACGGCAAGGGGCTTACCGCCCGGACGCCCGGCAACCGCCTGGTCCGGCTGGAGGGGGAGGCCTCCCTCATCGGAACCTTTGTCCAGCTCCACATCACAGGGGCCAACAAGTGGTCCCTGTTCGGTGAGTTGGCCTAGTCCGCCCCGGCTGGGCCCCGCCGCTGCGGGGCCGCTGAACGCCGTCCCCTCCCCAAAGAGAGAGAGAAAAGGAGAACCCGCCATGCCATCGGAACTGACCCCCATGATGCAGCAATACGTCAGAATGAAGGAGCTCCACCCGGACTGTATTCTGTTTTTCCGCCTGGGCGACTTCTACGAGATGTTCAACGAGGACGCCAGGCTGGTCTCCAAAGAGCTGGAGCTAACCCTCACGACCCGCGACCGGGGCAAGCCCGCCGACGAGCGTACCCCCATGTGCGGGGTACCCTACCACAGCGCCGACGCCTACATCGCCCGGCTTATCTCCAAGGGCTACAAAGTTGCCATCTGTGAGCAGATGGAGGACCCGTCCACCGCCAAGGGGCTGGTGGACCGGGATATCATCCGCATCGTGACCCCCGGCACCGTCATCTCCGAGTCCATGCTGGAGGAGGGGCGCAACAACTTTATCTGCTCGGTGTATCGCGCCGGAGAGGATGTGGGGCTGTGCTTCTGTGATATCTCCACCGGAGAGGTTTGGGCTACCTCCTTTGCCGGGGCCCTCTCCGGCGAGCACCTCTACAACGAGTTGGGCCGCTTCTCCCCCCGCGAGGCGGTGCTCTCGGAGGAGGCCTATGCTGACGCCGCCCTGCTGGACTTCTTGGTCTCCCGGCTGGAGTGCCGCTGTGAAAACGGCGGGGCGGACCGGTACGACGGCGCTGCCGTTCCGGCCAGCCTGGAGAGACAATTTAAGACCGGACTGGAGGACCTGCCCAGTCTCACTGGGAGTGCCGCCCTGGCCGCCGGCGGGCTTCTCTCCTACCTGTACGAGACGCAGAAGACCGATCTCTCCCACCTCTCTGAGCTCAAATACTACACCTCCGGCCAGTACATGGAGCTGGATCTCACCGCCCGGCAGACCCTGGAGCTTACCGAGACCCTGCGCACCAAGGAAAAGAAAGGCTCCCTGCTGTGGGTGCTAGACCGGACGAAGACTCCCATGGGCCGCCGCCTCATCCGCTCCTGGATGGAGCGTCCCCTTCTGAGTCCCGCCCAGATCGGCAAGCGCCTGGGGGCGGTGTCCGATCTCTCGGGCGACACCATCGGCCGGGAGGAGATCGTCCTCTGTCTCCGGGAGGTGGGTGACCTGGAGCGGCTCATCGGCCGCATCGTCTACGGCACCGCCGGGGGGCGGGACCTGGCCTCCCTTGCCGCCGGACTGGGGCGGCTGCCCCGGCTGCGGGAACTGCTCGCCCCCTATCCCTCCGCCCTGCTGGCTTCCCTGCGGGAGGAGCTGGACGACCTCACCGAATTGCGCACCCTCATCTCCCGAGCCATCGTCGAGGACCCTCCCTTCTCGGTGCGGGAGGGCGGCTTCATCCAGGGCGGCTACAACGCCGAGGTCGATCAGCTCCGTGACATCCTGCAGAACGGTAAGGGCATGGTGGCCGCCATCGAGGCCAGAGAGAAGGAGAAGACCGGCATCAAAAGCCTGAAGGTGGGCTACAACAAAGTCTTCGGCTACTACATCGAGGTCTCCAAGAGTTATTACGATCTGGTGCCCGACACCTACATCCGCAAGCAGACCCTGGCCAACTGTGAGCGCTTTATTACCCAGGAATTGAAGGATATGGAGCATACCATCCTCTCCGCCCAGGATAAGGTGACCGCCCTGGAATTTCAGCTCTTCTGTGAGCTGAGGGAGAAGACCGCCGCCGAGGTGGGGCGGATTCAGCGCTCCGCCGCCGCCTGCGCCCAGGTGGACGTGCTCACCTCCTTTGCCGCCGTGGCCGCCGACAACGGCTACTGCCGACCGGAGGTGGATCTCTCCGACCGGCTCGAGATTGTCGAGGGCCGGCATCCGGTGGTGGAGCGGGTACTGAAAAACAGCCTTTTTGTCCCGAACGACACCGTGATGGACACCGGTGAGAACACCCTGGCCATCATCACAGGCCCCAACATGGCGGGCAAGTCCACCTACATGCGCCAAGTGGCCCTCATCGTCCTTATGGCCCAGATGGGCTCCTTTGTCCCCGCCAAAGCCGCCCACATCGGCATCGTGGACCGGGTTTTCACCCGCATCGGGGCCAGCGATGACCTGAGCGCAGGGGCATCCACCTTTATGGTGGAAATGACCGAGGTGGCAGAGCTGCTGAAAAACGCCTCCGCCAAGAGCCTCCTTATCCTGGATGAAATCGGCCGGGGCACCTCCACCTATGATGGCATGGCCATCGCCCGGGCCGTGCTGGAGTACTGCGCCGACAAACGCCGTCTGGGATCCAAGACTCTCTTTGCCACCCACTACCATGAGCTCACCTGTCTGGAGGGTGCCCTCCCCGGTGTAAAAAACTATAACATCGCCGCCAAAAAGCGAAAGGACGATGTGATCTTCCTGCGTAAGATCGTCCGTGGCGGGGCCGACCAGAGTTACGGCGTAGAGGTGGCCAAGCTGGCCGGGGTGCCCGACGCGGTCATCCGCCGGGCCCGGCAGATCCTCGCCGAGCTGGAGGCCGGAGGCGGCGTCCAGGCTCCAGCACCCGCCGTCCCGTCTGAAGACCAGATCTCCATGCTGGATATGGGCGCCCAGGAGGTGGCTGAACGCCTCAGGAGAATCGACGTGAATACCCTGACACCCATTGAGGCCATGAACTTGATTTTTGAACTGAAGCAGAAGCTGTAGCAGCCCCCAAACGAGCCGCGCGGTGCGATCTATGGGGCGGCGCCGTGCAACACAACCTGTCCTCCGACAACAGAAAGGAGCCTCCCCATGAAGAGACGCCCATGGCGCCCCCAGATTACCCGCCCGGAAGCCATCCGGGGGTGGGTCTTCTTTGCCCTGTATGTAGGTGTCTTTCCCCTTTTGATGGGCGCTATTCAGCGGGGCATCGGTGGAGAAATCCCCGTAGCGGAAGCCAATGTGCTCTACTATCTGGTATCGGCGGTACTGGTCTTTCTGGTCTTCTGGAGCTTTCTGCGCCACGGCTTCCATATGGTTGGCCTCGCACAGGGCGGCCAGCTCGGCCAGACTGCGCTCACAGTCCCACAGGCCCTGGTCCAGCGCCAGCAGCACCACTTTGGTGGGCGGGGTCTCGGTCAGAATATCGTAAAGTTCGCTCAAAATAAGTCCTTTCTGTTTGGAAACTCCTTCAGTCTCGTCGCTCTGCTCCTCACCAGCTCCCTCAGGGAGAGAGCCTTTTGACAGAGAGGAAAACGTTCCGGTTTCGCCAAAGGCCCCATCTCCGAGGGGGCTGGCATCGCGCAGCGATGACTGGGGGAGTTATGCTGTCTCAAATGCTTTTCTCGTCAGCAGATAGCTCCGGCATTCCACCGGGGTGCCGTCGAATTTGTGGTAGACCGTGTTGTGGTGGTACACAAAGCCTGCTTTTTCCATCACCCGGCCGCTGGCGGGG
>ERZ773258.2090-NODE-2090-length-13414-cov-14.136238_pt1 | contig 13414 bp, 7 predicted proteins | sample MGYA00511962_ERZ773258 | MGnify/ENA primary metagenome ERZ773258 (study PRJEB29015, sample SAMEA2737755) | human gut metagenome | biome: human gut; feature: human-associated habitat; material: faeces | place: China | collected 2012 ... | reverse complement strand
CCGCGAAGACGATGCCGACGACCTTGTACTGCTGGCGCAGGTAGGCCATGGCGCCCTTGCGCACGTGCGCGGCGATCTCGCGCATGCGCGGCGTACCCTCGTCCTCGCGCTTCATCAGGCGGTAAAACGCCCATGCGAAGGACAGGGCGACGACGGACGCGGCAGGCACGATCCAGAAAATCGAAGGAATGTTCATATCATAAATTATAGTTAGTTGGTTGTATGCCTCTGCAAACTAATCAAGTAAGGTGAAAACAAATATAAGAAAATATCCCGGCCTCAAAAAGCCGGGCTGTTTGGTTCCGGGATTTTCCCGCTTATTTCTTCTGCTCTTTCAGCAGGTCGCGGATTTCGGTGAGCAGCAGCTCCTCCTTCGTCGGTGCGGGCGGTTCGGGAACGGGAGCCGGAGCCTCTTCCTTTTTCTTCATCAGCCGGTTCATCAGCTTGACCATCAGGAAGACGCAGAATGCCAGAATCGTGAAGTCGATGCACTGCTGGATGAAGGCGCCGTAATTCCAGTAAACGGGCTCGGCAGCCGCCTTTGCAGCGGCTTCGCCGCCGCCCGTCACGACGTCGCCGACGGCATGCACGGCACTCGAAGTCATGTCCCGGAACTTCGAAATATCGAGCCGCAGCTGCGAAAAATCGGTATTGCCGATCAGCGCCCCGATCGGCGGCATCAGGATGTCGTTCACCAACGACGAGACGATTTTGCCGAATGCACCGCCGATGATCACACCGACGGCCATGTCCATCACATTCCCCTTGAGGGCGAACTCCTTGAATTCTTTTAGAAATGCCATAAGTCTAAGGTTTAATTATTTGATGGTACAAATATACTGTTTTATAATAAAACCGCACGAAAAAGGGCAACCGACATACAGCCAGCTGCCCATTCTTCGGACGAATGTGCCGATGGGGATCATCCGATCTCGACCAGTACGGCGTCGGTCGCCACGTTCTCGCCGGGCTGCACCAGCACCTGCTTCACCGTGCCGGCATAATCGGTCGTCACGGCATTCTCCATCTTCATGGCCTCCAGGATTGCGATCTCGTCGCCGGCCTTGACCGTATCGCCCACCTTGACCTTCAGCTCGATGATACGCCCGGGCAGCGGCGCCGTCACGGCATTGCCCGTGATGACGACCTTCTTCACCTCTTCGGCCTTCTTCTCCTCGGCCTTGGGCTCGGCGGGTTTGGCCGCGGCGTAAGCCTTGACCTTCATGTCCGTGAGGAATGTCTTGGCGACCATCGGGAACAGCTCGAGCAGCAGCACTTCCTTCTCGTTGGCGGCGAGCTTCACGCCTCCGGCCTCGGGAAGTTCGGGGTTGGGCTGCATCTGGTATTTCGACGTATCGTAGGGCGTCTCCTCACGCACGCCGCAAATCTTGAAGCGGAATTCGGGGTCGATCTTCACGGGCGTGTGTCCGTACTCGCCCTTGACCAGGCCGACGAACTGCGAGCTCTTGTTGGTGTACATCGGACGCCCGGCCTTCTCGTCGAGGGCGCAGTTGACGGCCTGCGCACCGACGATCTGCGAGGTCGGGGTCACCAGCGGCGGCAGGCCTGCGGCCAGGCGCACCGAGGGGATCAGCTCCATGGCGCGCGGCAGGATGTCCTCGGCCTTGAGCTGCTTGAGCTGGGCGACCATGTTCGAGTACATGCCGCCGGGGATCTCGGCCTTTTGCACCAGTTCGTTGGGAGCCGGGAACCCGAAATAGGCCTCGATCTTGCGGCAGGCGTCGATCGTAGCGTCCTCATCGTCGGCTTTGGCGGCCGCAATAGCCTTGTCGAACAGGGCGTCGATCTCGGCGGGCAGCTTGTCGGTCAGCGGGTTGAACGCCTTGGGCTCGGATTTGTCCGCGCCGAATACCGACTGGTTGAGCTCCTTGCGGATCTCGCGCAGCTGGGTATTGATCTTGGCCACGGCCTCCATGTTCACACCGGTATCAACGCCGAGCTTCTTGCAGAAGACGTGTACCAGCTCGATGGCCGGGGCACCCGTGCCTTCGGCGAAATACCAGCAGTTGGTATCGACGATGTCGACGCCGGCCACGATGGCCGCGAGCATCGAAGCCAGGCCGTAGCCGGGGGTACAGTGGGTATGGAAATCGACCGGAATCGAGATGTTCTTCTTGAACAGCTTGACCAGCGTGGCGACACGGCGCGGCGGGATCAGGCCCGACATGTCCTTGATGGTGATCATGTCGGCGCCCAGTGCGGCCATCTGTTTGGCCTTGTCGAGGAAATAGGCATCCGTGAAGACGGGCTGCGGCCGCTTCTTGCCCATCAGGCGCTGCATGAAGGAGGGTTCGGGATATTTCGGGTCGACCGTATAACATACGGCGCAGTCGGCGATGCCGCCGTACTGCTTGACGTATTTGATCGTCGATTTCACGTTGTCCACGTCGTTCAGGGCATCGAAGATACGCATGATGCCCAGCCCGCTTTCGATCGCGTTGCGGCAGAAGCCGTCGATCACGTCGTCGGGGTAAGGCGCGTAGCCGAACAGGTTACGGCCGCGCGAAAGCGCCGTGAGCTTCGACACCTTGCCCACAGCCTTGTAAATCGTCTCCAGGCGCGTCCACGGATTCTCGTTGAGATAACGCATCACCGAGTCGGGCACGGCACCGCCCCAGACCTCCATCGCATAGAAATTTGCATCCTTGTAGAAGGGCAGGCAACGGTCTACCTGTGCCTGCGACATGCGCGTCGCGAACGAGGACTGCTGTCCGTCGCGCAACGTAAGGTCTCTGATTTTGAGATTTCTCGCCATTGTGATATTTTTATTAAGGGTTCTTGTTACCGCTTCCACTGTTATTTCAATAACAAAGATAATAAACAATTTGAAATTCCAACCATTTTACAGGAATTTTTCACAAAAATCACCCGAAACGGTTACTTTTCGTAAAAGCACCCCGCCCGGAAGCGCCCCGGCGGGCTACGCCTGGATATCGTGCTCGGGCACGAACAACTGCTTGTACGACGTCCCGTCGAGGTATTTCTTCTTGAAGATATTGACGCAGAAGACGAACATCTCGAGCATCAGCGGCCCGAAAATCACCCCCATGAACCCGAAGAGCGACAACCCGATGAAAACGCCGAAGATCGTCACCAGCGGATGCGTATCGGCCATCTTCTTCTGCATGATGAACCGCACGACGTTGTCCACGTGCGTCACGACCAGCCCGCCGTAGAGGAGCAGCCCGATGGCCGGCCCCCAGTCGCCCGTAAGTGCCATGTAACCCGCGAGCGGGAGCCACACGAGCGCCGTTCCGAAGATGGGGATGATCGTTGCGAAACAGGTCAGCACGCCCCAGAACAGCGGGCTCGGGGCGTTGAAGACCAGGTAGCCCACAAACGCCACGATGCCCTGTACGACGGCCAGCAGGGGGATGCCGATGGCGTTCGAGCGGACGATCATGTGCACCTCGCGCATGACGCTGCTGCCCACGTCGCGGTTGAAAGGCAGTATCTCGCGGCAGTACTCCTCCATGCGCAGGCCGCCGATGAGCATGAAATAGAGCACGAACAGCAGCACGACGATGTTGATGCCGAAATCCATGATGCTGCCCAGCACCCACTGCCCCAAATGAGGGATCACCCCCACGAGCGACGCGATATTCCTCTCCTGCCAAAGGTTGTATCCCGTCTTTTCGTGGATCAGCGCTGCGATGTGTTTGAGCGGCTCGACGATCGACTCGGGCTTGAGGGCGATGTCCTGCACCTGGTTGACGACCATCCAGACGATCAGACTGATCGGCACCAGGAAACAGAGCACCGCCTCGCCCAGCAGCAGCGACGCGGCCAGGCTGCGCCGCCATTTGCGGCAGGCCGTGAGGTAATGCATCTGCCGCCGGAGCAGCACGTAGATCGTCATGGCACCCAGCACCCCGCCCAGGAACGGGGTCAACTCGATGAAGATCGTGACCCCCAGTCCGAGGATCAGCACGAAAAGCGAATAACGCCAGTATAGTTCCTTGAAAGACTGCATACGCGTCCGCTGAGCAAGGAACGTGCCGCAACGTGCAAGACCGTGCCCGTCAACAGGTTGAAAAATATTTGAACAAAATTTACGGTGTTCTGTTGCGGCTGTGAAATATTTGGTTTAAATTTGTATAAGCAAATTATGGACGGCTTTATGGAAATAACGGTTTCCACCGGCACCCTGCATCACCGATACGGTGCGGGAGAAGGTATGCAAACCGGATATCGGCTATCGCCGGGCACGGCCGGCGATACGCAACGACGAGGGGTATCTCACACGCGGAGTATCCCTCGCAACTTTATACAAACCCCAGCGTACCATGGATCTCAGTGCCTTCCCGAAAGGTTGCCGGGGGTTAAAATCCTGTGAAACTTCCGCCACCCCACCGGCGGGAGCGGAAAAATCCCCGATCTTAGTGCCGCGAACCACGACACCACGCTATGAAGAAACCGAAATATCCATTACACTCTTTTATTTACTAATCCATTAAAAAGTATGAGAAAACATTTACAACATTTCCTCATGACGGCCGCCCTGATCCTGTTCGGAGTGTCCGCCGCTGTCGCGCAATCGGCAGTTACGGGTAAAATCGTAGATGAGACCGGCGCACCGCTGATCGGTGCCTCTGTGACCGTACCCGGCACATCGCAGGGTGTCAGCACCGACGTCGACGGCAACTTCACGCTGAAGACCGATGCCAAGGAGATCGAGATCAGCTACGTGGGCTACGTCCCGACCAAAAAACCCGTCACGGGCCCGAACGCACGCCTGGGCATCATCCAGATGGAGCCCGACGCCGTGGCATTGCAGGATGTCATCGTCATGCAGTCGGTGGCCGTGCAGCGCAAAACCCCGGTAGCCGTATCGACGGTCAACGCCGAGGAGATCAGCTACAAACTCGGCGGACAGGAGTTCCCCGAAATCCTGAAATCGACGCCGGGCGTCTACGTGACCAAGGACGGCGGCGGCTTCGGCGACTCGAAGATCAACATGCGCGGTTTCCAGGCGGCCAACGTGGCCGTGATGGTCAACGGCGTCCCCGTGAACGATATGGAGTGGGGCGGCGTATACTGGTCGAACTGGGCCGGCCTCTCGGACGTGACGCGCAGCATGCAGACCCAGCGCGGCCTGGGCGCCTCGAAAATCTCGTCTCCCTCGGTCGGCGGTTCGGTCAACATCGTGACCAACGGCATCGAGGCCAAGCAGGGCGGCACGTTCTCGTTCGGCGTAGGTAACGATGGCCTTTACAGCCTTTCGTTCAGCCTCTCGACGGGCCTCACGAAGAGCGGCTGGGCACTGTCGGTACTCGGCGCGAAGCGCTGGGGCGACGGTTACATCCAGGGAACCAACTTCGAAGGCTACAACTGGTTCGTCAACATCTCGAAGCGCATCAATGACCGCCACCAGTTGTCGCTGACCGCCTTCGGCGCCCCGCAGAAGCACGCGCAGCGCCATGCCCTCGACGACGGACTGAAGATCGAGGAGTGGCAGAAGGCCAAGAACTTCATGGGCGAAAAGGACATGTACCGCTACAACGCCGAGTACGGTTTCGACAAGAACGGCAGGCAGCGCTACTCGCACTTCAACGAATACCACAAGCCCCAGATCTCGCTGAACCACCAGTGGCAGATCGACTACAAGTCGTCGCTCTCGACGGCGCTCTACATGTCGATCGGACGCGGCAGCGGCTACTCGGGCCAGGGCCGCACCTCGGCAGACCGCAACATGTGGAAAGGTACCAACTACGGCGTGCTGAACACCACCTTCCGCAACCCCGACGGCACGTTCGCCTACGACAAGATCCAGGAGATGAACGCCGCCAGCCCCGACGGTTCGCGCATGATCATGTCGAAGAGCAACAACAACCACATGTGGTACGGACTGCTCTCGACCTACACCAACCAAATCTCCAAGTCGCTCGAACTGTCGGCCGGTATCGACGTGCGCTACTACATCGGCGAGCACAACAACGAGATCATCGACCTCTACGACGGCAAGTATTTCATCGACGACAGCAGCCGCGCCAACGTCAAGCCCGAGCAGAACGCCGCCGCGGCCGACCCCAACTGGGTGTATGAAAAACTGCAGGTCGGCGACAAGGTTTACCGCGACTACGACGGCCACGTACACCAGGAAGGCGTATTCGCCCAGCTGGAGTGGACGAAGAAAAACCTCAACGCCTTCGTATCGGGTTCGGTTTCCAACACCGGCTACTGGCGCTACGACCGCTTCTACTACGACGCCGCACACGCCGAGTCCGAGCACGTGAACTTCATCGGTTACACGGTCAAGGGCGGTGCCAACTACAACATCAACGAGAAACACAACGTATTCGCCAACCTGGGCTACATCAGCCGCGCCCCGTTCTTCTCGGGCGGCGCATTCCTGCAGAGCACCACGAGCAACGTCAAGAACCCCGACCCGCTGAACGAAAAGGTATTCTCTGCCGAGATCGGCTACGGATTCCGCTCGGGCATCCTTTCGGTCAACCTGAACGGTTACTACACGCTCTGGATGGACAAGTCGGTCGTACGTTCCAGCTCGATGGCCAACGGCGACTACGCCCGCGTGAACCTCTCGGGTGTCGACGCACGCCACATGGGCCTCGAACTGGATTTCGTCCTGCGCCCCAACCGCTGGCTGGACGTGACCGGTATGCTTTCGCTGGGCGACTGGCAGTGGGACAGCGACTCGAAGGGCTACATTTACGACACGCAGGGGCAGCCCCTGACCAAGGCTTTGGACGGCACGGTCGCCTCGGGCATCATGGCTGAAGACCACGCATGGCTCAACCTCAAACAGAAAGGCATCAAGGTCGGCGGTTCGGCTCAGACCACCGGAGCCCTCGGCGTCACGGTTCGCCCGATGAAGGGACTGCGCGTCAGCGCCGACTGGAACGCCTACGGCAACAACTACGCCGACTTCTACATCGGTTCGAACACCAGCCTTAACGGCAACTCGACCGTCGACGTGAAAGACCCGTGGAAGATTCCGTGGGGACACCAGCTCGACCTCTCGGCCAGCTACGCCTTCAAGATCGGCAACGTACGCGCCACGATCTACGGCAACGTGAACAACGTCTACGACTACAACTACATCATGGACGCGCAGTGCGCCGCAGCCGACGAAGGTATCTGGCAGAACGTATATGCCGTCATGTACTCGTTCGGTCGCACCTATACAGTAAGACTGAAAATTAACTTCTAATTACAGCGAACCATATGAACAAGCATATTGTAAAATACCTTCTGGCCCTTGCGACGATAGCATTCGTGGGGGGGGGTTGTAATGTCGACGATTACAACGAGGAGTATCTGGACGGGTTCAACCCCGACAAGGAGATCACCGACGTCCAGGTACTGAAATACACGATGACCGACGCCGACTACGCCAGCGTCGCGTCGAACGCCGCCAACAAGGCGATCGCCGAAGCCGCAGGGCCCGATGCAGTGGTAGCCCTGGCCGCCGTAGGCACTGCAAAATGTTTCTCCGAAGCCGCTTCCGCCACGACGTACCTGCCCGCCTTCCTGGCTGCAGGTTACGACAGCTACCTCTCGAACGGCTCGACTGTCACCGTTACCTATAAGAACCAGCGCGGCGAGATATCCGAGGCCATCACCGGCATCGCTTCCGCCTCGACCTACGAGCTCAAGGCCGCCGACTACGAGGTAGCCTGGGGCGAGGATATCACGGCCGACTACTTTACACCCGGTAAGCCGGCAGCCAACTACCTGCCGCGCATCCTCAAGGAGGCCGTCAAGAACGCCGAGGCCGGCGACTACGTCATCGCCGAATACGCCTACTCCGAGCAGGAGCCTTCGACCGGAGGCGGCGAAATCCCCGAGACCATCAACAAGATCAGCGAAATCATTGCCCCCGGCGACTATACCGTGCAGGGCACCGTTTCGGCTGCCTATGCCCGCGGCTTTATCGTCGACGACACCACGGGGGCTATTCTGGTATATCTGAACGCCCCGTCGAACTACTCGCTAGGCGATGTAGTGAAGGTCAAGGGTGCCGTTACGGAATACAACAGCGGCATGCAATTCGGCAACACGGCCGAGATCACGCTCGTGGAGAAAACCAAGAATTTCGCCTTCCCCACGGCACAGGCCATGTCGGGCAGCGAGCTCGACGCCTACCTGACCGCAACGTCGATCAAATTCGTCAGCCTGACGGGTACGCTCTCGATCAGCGGCAACTATTACAACCTCAAGGTGGACGGTGCCGCGACGGCCACCGGCAGCCTCTCCTTCCCCAACAAGGGGCAGATCGACGAGAGCCTGGACGGTAAGAAGGTCACCGCGACCGGTTACCTCTTCTCCGTCAGCAAGAGCGGCGACGCACCCAAATTCGCCAACATGATGGTCGCCACGATCGCCGAGGAGGGTTCGCAGCCCGCATTCACGCCCGTGGGCGTCGTCGCATCGGCCGATCCCGGCACGTTCAGCGTGACGGGACAGATCGCAGCGACCTACAAGCGCGGCTTCCTCATCAACGACGGCACAGGGTCGATCCTCATCTATACCAATGCCGACCCGACCGGAACCTATGCCATCGGCGATCTGGTCAGCGTGGAAGGTACCACTTCGGCTTATGCCGGGCTGAACCAGTACCCCGCGGCATCGACCGTCACCAAACTCAATACCGAGGCCGATACGTTCACCTACCCCGCGATCCGCGAGATGGACGGTACCGACATGGACGGCTACCTGACGCTGACCACGGCGCAGTACGTGCGTTACACGGGTACGCTGAAAATCGACGGCAACTACTACAACGTCATCAACGACGAAGCGCTGACGGCACAGGGCAGCCTCTCGTATGTCCTGGACGGCGCCGTAGACACAGCACTCGACGGACAGGAAGTCGTCGTGGAAGGCTATGCGATCGGCGTATCGAGCGGCAAGTTCCTCAATACGATGGTCACTTCTGTCAAGTCGGCAGCCAATGCTTCGGCAGCTTCCTTCGGCATGACCCGCGCCGCGGTGACCAAGAACCGCTATGCGATTTACACCTTCGACGGCACGTCGTGGGCAGCCGCAGAAAACACCACGATGGTCAACCCCGAGGACTACACGCAGATGGGCGCCACCAATCCCAACTTCAGTTCGTCGTTCTCGCAGGACACCTACCTGCCCCTCTACCTGAAGTACAAATATCCCTACGCCCTGGCCGAGGAGAAGATGAACGTGGCATACCACTTCTACGACTCGACGGACAAGGTGACCCTGCTCTTCGCCGACGAGTACACTTACGACGGTGCGGACTGGATCAAGACCGAGGACACAGAGACGCTCGACGGCCCGTTCAAGAAGGTCAGCGGCAAATGGAACTTCGACCCCAGCATGACGCTCGTCGTGGCCCCCGACCGCAGCGCTTACAGCAAGAGCTTCTACCAGGCTTGCGTGGACTGGGTACTCCAGAACAAGGACGCCGCCTATACGACGGATAACCGTAGCGGGAGCCGCCTCACGGATTCGGAATATTACAGCGGTTGCGCGGCAAGCTACACCAACCTGAACTGGCGTATCAACACGCTTCCGAAATACTACTGGAGCGAAGCCGGTGAAGACATATCGGCCTACGACAACTGGGGGTCGGAAGACAAGGATGCCATGCGCGCATCGTACCAGGCATTCTACGACGAAGTAGAGAAGCGTTTCGGCGAGGTAATGTCCGCCGCCCTGGGTACGCTCTACCCCGATGTCAAGATGATTTCCGGCATCGACGTGATCTACACCGTACAGATGATGCTCTACACGCAGCACATCGGCTCGGGCACGGGCAAGGTGACGCACGCATTCGAATTCAAACTCGTCGACACCGGCAAGTTCGAATACGTACGCATGTACGCACTCTCGCCGGAGTATGAACTGATGAAGGATGCCAACTTCGAATAACGGAATCCGATCCAAAGCAAAGGGCCGCTCGCAATGAGCGGCCCTTTTTATTTTTCAATCGTCGGACGGATCGGATCACGGGACAGGGAAAACTGCTGCAAAAGAGGAAGCCGACGATTCGTGCGGGCGGAGCGAACGGCCTGCGGGTACGGCTATACGGACGGAGTACCCGGATATGGTCTTGACGCGCTACCCTACTTTCGGGGCAGCAGCCGACGGCGCAGCAGGTCGCAGGTTGCGGCCGGCGCCGAATGGTCGAACAGCTGCCCGCGGATACCCAGCGCCGCTGCGGCGGCAATATTGGCCGGGCGGTCATCGATAAAGAGCGTCTGCGCAGGATCGAGTCCGTAACGGCCGAGCAGTCGCCGGTAGATTTCCGGCTCGGGTTTCACCACGCCCTCCTCGCAGGAGACCACCTCACCGTCGAAAAGCCCGTAGACGGGGAAACGGCGCAGGAAGTCGATGAACTCGCGCGACATGTTCGAAAGCACATACAACTTGTAGCCGGCGGCCTTCAGGTCGCGGACAAGCTGCTCGGTGGGCTTCACGGGTTCCTGCATGTCGATCGACAGACGCAGGTACTCCTCGCATTTCGCGCGCGGGCAGGCATTGATCCCGGAAAGGATGCCGGTCACCTCGTCGAGCGTCGACACCCCGCGGTCGTAGTCCTCCCAGAAAGCCGGCATGGGCTCCGAACGGATGAAACTGAAAAAGTCGTGGAATTCTTGCGTACACTTGCTTCTGTCGCGGGCAAAAAGCACTCCGCCCAGGTCGAAAACGATATTTTCCATGGGGCAAAGATAGCCATTTTTTCGTTTGGTTCATGATTTGCAGGCTGGCGCATAACAAAAACTCCGATTATGAACTATGGCATAAGCATCCTCTTCCGCGCCATTCCCCTTGCGATGGCAGCCTTCTGTTTCGCTTACGGCGCCTACGTTTTCGCCGCCGGCGACGACCCCTCGCGGCTCACGGCAGGCCCCGTGCTCTTTTTCCTGGGCTCGATCTGCGTCGCGCTTTACTGTACCGCCGCCACCATCATCCGCCAGATCATCGGCACCTATACCGCCGCCGCGAAATACCTTTTCCCGGCCATCGGCTATGCGGTCGCCGCCATGACGGTCATCTGCGGGCTTTTCATCATCCAGTCGCACATGACCGGGGCGTTCGTCACGGGGCATGTCGTCTGCGGGCTGGGGCTCATCACGGCGTGCGTCTCGACGGCGGCCACCTCCTCGACGCGTTTCAGCCTGATCCCCAAGAACTCGGGTGACAGCACCTTCTCGGTCAACCCCGCAGGCTTCACCCGCGGGCAGAGTTCGCTGCTGATCTTCATCGTGTCGGCCATAGCCGCCGGGGCATGGGTGTGGTGCATCCTGCTCTTCGCGCTGGGAACGCTCCCGGCGCATATCGTGGCGGGAAGCGTCATGTTCGGCATCGCCTGCGTCTGTACGTCGCTCTTCGCGCTGGTGGCCAGCATCGCACGCCAGGCACGGGGCAGCTATACGATGGAAGAACGCCGCCGGTGGATGGGGCTGGTGCTCGCGATGGGCGGCCTGGCCTTCGTGCTGGGGCTGATCCTCCTCTTCACGCTCCGGGGCGAGGCGATCAGCTTCGTGGGCTTCGTGCTCATAGGGCTGGCACTGATCTGCTGGAGCATATCGAGCAAGGTCATCCTGCTGGCAAAGATCTGGCACGCCGATTTCCCGCTGGCCAACCGCATCCCGATCATCCCGGTGCTTACGGCCCTGGCCAGCCTGTTCCTCGCGGCATTCCTCTACGAGGCGGCGCTCTCCGAACCCAAATATTTCGTCCCCGCACGCGTCCTGACGGGTTTCGGAGCCATCTGCTTCACGCTCTACTCCATCGTCTCGATCCTCGAAAGCGGCGCGAGCAAGAAATAGCCCCGCTGCAAGGCCATAAAAAAAGCCACCTTCCCCGGGTGGCTTTTCTTATTGCCTTTATCGTCACATGGGTCAGAACAGGTGGCAAGCCACCGTCAGCCCGGCCATGACGATGGAAACCATCGACATCAGCTTGATAAGGATGTTAAGCGACGGGCCCGAAGTGTCCTTGAACGGGTCGCCGACGGTGTCGCCCACCACGGTGGCCTTGTGGCACTCGGAGCCTTTGCCGCCGAAATGCCCCTCCTCGACCATCTTCTTGGCATTGTCCCACGCGCCGCCCGCATTGGCCATGAACACGGCCAGCACGAAACCCGAACTGAGGCCGCCGACCAGCAGGCCCATCACGCCGGCCACGCCGAACACGAGACCGACGGCTAGCGGCACGACGATGGCCAGCAGGCTGGGGAACATCATCTCGCGCTGTGCACCGCGGGTCGAAATCTCCACGCAGCGGGCATAGTCCGGCGTGCCTTCGCCCGTGAGGATGCCCTTGATCTCGCGGAACTGGCGGCGCACCTCGTTCACCATGCTCTCGGCGGCACGTCCCACGGCGTTCATCGTCAGGCCGCAGAACAGGAACGACATCATGGCGCCGATGAAGATGCCGATCAGCACCGTCGGGTTCATCAGCGTGACCTGGTAATACTCCATGAAATCGAGGATCGAAGCCTTCTCGACCAGCTGCGAGGTGCCGTTGGGCAGGTCAAGCATCGTGATGCCGTTGTGCAGCAACCCGATACGGATCTCCTCGATGTAGGATGCCAGCAGTGCCAGTGCGGTCAGCGCCGCGGATCCGATGGCGAAGCCCTTGCCCGTGGCAGCGGTCGTATTGCCCAGCGCGTCCAGCGCATCGGTGCGCTTGCGCACCTCGGGGCCGAGGCCGCTCATTTCGGCATTGCCGCCCGCATTGTCAGCGATCGGGCCGTAGGCGTCCGTGGCGAGCGTGATGCCCAGCGTCGAGAGCATACCGACGGCGGCGATGCCGATGCCGTAGAGCCCCAGCGACATATTCATCGGAGCCATCATATTCTCCATGTCGAAGCCGATGGCGCACAGATAGGCGAGGATAATCGCGGCACCGATCGTCAGGACGGGGATGGCCGTCGAGATCATGCCCGACCCGACCCCGGCGATGATGACCGTGGCCGGCCCGGTCTGGGCGCTTCCGGCGATCTTCTGCGTCGGTTTATAGGAGTGCGAAGTGTAATATTCGGTAGCCTGCCCGATGATGATACCGGCGACGAGCCCCGTGATGACCGAGCACGACAGCCCGAGCCAGTTCTGGATACCCAGCAGGTAGAGGATGCCGAACGTCGCGCCGGCAATCAGCAGCGAACTGAAATTGACACCCACGCCCAGCGAGCGGAGCAGCTCGCGCATCGAGGCGCCCTCACGGGTTCGCACGAGGAAGATGCCGATGATCGAGAGCACGATCCCCACGGCCGCGATCAGCATCGGCGCCAGCACGGCCTTGAGCTGCATCGCCATGCCGTCGGCCGTGGCGAACGCCGCCGCGCCCAGCGCCGCCGTGGCGAGCACCGAACCGCAATAGCTCTCATAGAGGTCGGCGCCCATGCCGGCCACGTCGCCCACGTTGTCGCCCACGTTGTCGGCGA
>ERZ773258.2089-NODE-2089-length-13425-cov-19.514585_pt1 | contig 13425 bp, 15 predicted proteins | sample MGYA00511962_ERZ773258 | MGnify/ENA primary metagenome ERZ773258 (study PRJEB29015, sample SAMEA2737755) | human gut metagenome | biome: human gut; feature: human-associated habitat; material: faeces | place: China | collected 2012 ... | reverse complement strand
CTCAACTGGAAGCCAGTCAGGAGAGACAAACAGCCGTACTAAAAAAGTTAAGTGAGCAGTTCTGTAATCATGCCGATGTGATAAACAATCAGTCCAAACAGATAAACGCACTCTATCAGATACATCAACGAGATTATAAAAAGTTACTTCACCTGATACAACTCTATTCGGAACTTTCTGCTTGTGGTGTGATGGATAGCAAAAGGAAAGAGAGTCTAAAGGCTGAAATTATCAATCTAATAAATACATAGAGCCATGCACATAGATTTTACTCCACCTACTAACGGAACATACAATAATTCAGGAAGTAGCCGACGACTAGCTAATTATCTGGAACATGAAGATTTGGAACGAATGGAAAAAGGAATCTATACCGAAGGCTTTTTCAATCTGACAGAAGATAACATCTATAAATCAAAGGTTATAAAGGATATAGATGCAAATATCGGCCAACTCCTAAAAACAGATGCTAAGTTTTATGCTATCCATGTCAGTCCATCTAAAAAGGAGATTCAAGCAATGGGTAATACAGAGCAGGAGCAAGCCGAAGCCATGAAACGTTATATTCGTGAAGTATTTATTCCCGAATATGCTAAGAATTTCAATAAAGAACTATCTGCTACAGAAATAAAGTTTTATGGTAAAATTCACTTTGATCGTAGCCGTTCAAATAATGAATTGAATATACACTGCCATTTGATTGTGAGCCGAAAAGACCAAGTAAATAAAAAGAAGCTGTCGCCACTAACAAACCATAAAAACACCAAGAACGGAATAATCAAAGGAGGTTTTGATCGAGTAAACTTGTTCCTGCAATTAGAACAAGGCTTTGATAAACTATTCAATTACAATCGCCAACCCAAAGAGTCATTTACCTATCGCAACACTATGACGAATGGCTCTATTTCAGAACAATTTAAACTACAAGAACTAGATTCTCAATCATGTGAAAGAAAAATAGCAATAAGCCAAGATAGCAATCAAGAAAACTTGTTTTCAGTCAATCTTGAAAATAAGGAAGCAAGTAATCAAAAAGATAGCCAAGTCTATAACACATTTAATATCTTTGGCTTAGCGGGAACATACAGTTCTTTTTCTGAAGAACAAATTCTAAAACGTCCCAAGAAGAAGAAAAAGCGTAAGTTATAGACCTTTAGTTCCTACATTCTTAAGAACTTCCTCATGCACTCAACCAAATCAGAAGAATATTTATTGCCAACATGAAAGATACTCAAAAAAAACGCTTAACTTTGTGAAACATATGGGAATATACAAAACCCTATGTCAACAAGGTCTGTTTTTTGTATACAAAGGGTCAGGCTTGATATATAGTTTCATTTTGATAAGATCGCTATAACAGAATTAATAAATGGTAATATCAGAAAAAAAAATAAAGAGAAATATAAGATCTATTAGCAGCGAAGTGCTTAATGGAGAGAATTATAACAGAAGTGATTTCGCTCGTAGTCTTCTCAATTATCCGGCTATGATGGTCCCATCGGTTCAAGAACCAATAATAGAAGAACTTTCAGATGTTTTAAATAATGAAGTTTCGTTACTAGACCCATTTATGGGAGCCTCAAATACTTTAGTGACAGGTATGAAATATGGCATGAATGTTTTTGGACAAGATATAAATCCATTATCATTGTTATTGAGCCAAGTAAAAACAACCTATTACTTAAAAGAAGAACTTGATGAAGCTGAAGCAAGAATTATCAATTCTATTAATATAGATCAATCTCATTTTATTGAAGTTACTTTTCCTAATATTGATAAATGGTTCACTAAAAATGTGCAAATTGATTTGTCGAAAATATTTCGGGCTATCAATAAAGAACCTATAATAAAAATTAGAAAATTCTTTTGGGTTGTTTTAGCTGAAGTAATTCGACTCACAAGCAACGATAGAACTTCTACTTTTAAAATGCATATGAGATCACTTGAAGATATAAGAACAAGAGAAATTTCCGTTCTAAAAACGTTTGCATCTGTATCTAAAAAAAACATCAAAAATATTAGTGATTATATTGCAGTATTATCACTAAAAGGGTATATAAAAGAGGGGAAGTACTTAAAAGAGACAGAAGTTATATGGGGAGACACTAATAAAGAAATTAGAACAACGAAGTCTTTTAATTTACTTGTTACCTCTCCACCTTATGGAGACAATCAAACAACAGTAACTTATGGTCAATTTTCCTATTTGCCATTACAATGGATTCCTGTTCAAGATATAGACAACGACATAGATCTTAATTATTTAGAAAACACTCAAATTATTGATACAAGGAGTTTAGGGGGACAGATAAAAAGTAACATAAATAATATTGAAGATATAATATTTAGTAAGTCAAGAACTCTAAAAAGATTTGTTACTCAATTTAAAGATGCAGAAAGAAAAAAAGCAGAAAAAGTTACGAGATTTATTTATGATTTAGATAAAAGCATTGACAATATGCTTCCCAAAATGGAAAAAGGTTCTTTTATGGTTTGGACTATTGGGAATAGAAACGTAAATAAACAAATGGTGCATAATGATCTGATTCTAAGAGAACTATTTGCATCAAAAGGTGTAAATATATTTACTGATTTAGAAAGAGAAATATTAAGTAAGCGAATGCCTGGAAGAAATAATTTCTCAGAAACAATGAGTAAAGAAAAGATTCTAATTTTTAAAATTTAAGTTAATGATTAATCAAAAATATCATTTTGATATAACACCTCATATCGTAAAACAACTTGGAGAACAACTAGTTTCCGATGAAATTACAGCTTTACTAGAGTTAATAAAAAATTCTTTTGATGCTGATGCGACCTATGTTTCAATAGAAATAAATACTACAGGGCAATATACTAAAGAAAAACTTTTCTATCCGAACCATAGAGGTTTTATTGTAGTTGAAGATGACGGATTTGGTATGAGTGAGAATACTATTATGAAATCATGGTTACTGATTTCTTATTCACAAAAAAGGGAATTAAAAGAAGCAAAAAAGAAAACCCCAGGTGGTAGAACACCACTTGGAGACAAAGGTCTTGGACGTTTAAGTACACAACGTCTAGCTGATATATGTGAAATATTTACAAATGAAGAAAAGGAATCAGGTACACATATTGCTTTTAACTGGAAAGACTTTGAAAAAGAGGATGCATTAAGTGAAGTTAGAATTCAAGCAGAACATTTCAGTTCTCAAAAAATAAAAGGGACGACTTTAATTCTAGCGAATCTTAATCATTCAGAAGTTTGGGATGGTAAAAATTTGGAAAATTTTAAAGGACAAGTGTCACAGATTATTTCTCCCTATAAAGAAAATAGACCTTTTGATGTCTACCTCAAAATCAATGGAATAAATATCAATCTTGATAAATCTAATGATGAATTAAGGGATTTAGCTATATCGCGTTTTAAATTCAATTTTGATGGTTCCAGTATTACAATTCAAGGAAAAACAAAATTATCAAAATTCATAGGTAACAATCAAGAAGACTTCAAGAATTTTCTAGAGATAGATAATGGAAGGAAATTTTACGACTATTTATCTAAGAAACAGCCAGATATAGAAAAGAGTGATAATTCTTTCTTTATAAAGTTTGAAAAAAAATTCGATTTTAAAAAAGACATAGGTGGACTTGAAATATTTGATGGTGAAAGAGCTAATCCTGGTTCCTTTAATGGGATTATTGATGAATTTACTTACGACAATTGGATGTCATATGACGAAAACATCAAAGAAATTTTTGGAAAGCTATCTAACTATAGAGAATTTGCTCAAAGCCAAGCTGGAATCAAATTATTCAGAAATGGATTTGCTGTAAAACCTTTTGGAATTGATGGAGATGATTGGCTTAGATTAGGAGATTCTCAAACAAAAGGTAGTTCATATTATCCACTTAGACCAGCAAATGTTATTGGTTATTTTTCAATTGATGAAGGTATTAATGATAAATTAAAGGATAAAACAGACAGAGAAGGTTTAGTTTCCAATCCATATTCACGTAACTTTTTCGTTCTATGCTTTTTTATCAGGGATGAAATAAATCGTTATCAAGAGCATATAAGAAGAACTTACAATGATTTTCTCAAAACATATAAAACCGAGAATAGCGGTATTAAAACTGTTAATCAGGCATTTAGTCAGCTTAAAGAAACAAAGTTAAAGACAGAAGAAGTTAAAGATGAATTTAAAAATGCAGTAATATCTGTAGACAAGGCAATAGAAGAATCTGACCGATTAGTTAAAACGGTAAAAAACAATCCCATATTTTCTACAGACTTAGAAAAAGAAGCAGCCGAAAATATAAATTTTCTGCTAAGTAAATTAAAGGAAATCCAGAATACTTTAGAAAAAGTAGAAAAAGTAATATCTAGAACAGAAAAGTTAAATGAAGTAATTAATATTCTTGAACCTAAAATCCAGATACTAGAAGAACAATTAATGAATTTTTCCGAATTAGCGAGTTTAGGACTAACAGCGGAGTCCGTTAGCCACGAATTCTCTTCTATAGCAGATAGATTAGCAGAAAGAGCATCATTCTATGGAGCTAAATTACACGGGAAAAATATCACAGATTCAGACTTATATGTATTTTTTGAATATATTAATTCTACTGTAAATGGTCTCAAGATACAACTAAAGCACCTTGACCCTACTTTAAAGTACAATAGAGAGAAGAAATCAGAAATAAAACTCTCACTTTTTTTTAAAGAAGAAAGTGAATATTACAAAAATAGATTACAGAAAAACAGCATTGATTTTACCATTTTTCTGGAAGATGATTTCTCAATATCTATTAATCGGGGGAAAATTGTTCAAATAATTGACAATTTAATTTCAAATTCGGAATATTGGTTAATTAAATTAAAAGGTAACGATCCCAATTGCAAGCCTTCAATCACAATAAAAATAGAATCACCTTGGATATATTTTTACGACAATGGTTATGGGATATCCCCTGCCATTGAAAATATGTTGTTTGAGCCATTTGTAACAACTAAACCTAAAGGAGAAGGTAGAGGACTTGGACTATTTATCATCCAACAATTATTAGATTCTTCCAAATGCACAATAGCTCTGGAACCTTTCAGAAATGAACATGGAAGAAAATATATTTTTGCTATAAACTTTTCAAATATTATCAATGAATACAAGTGAACAAAAAGTTAGTTCTGTTGAAATTAACTGTAAATGTGAAGCACAAGCAAAAACTGCTATATTGAATTTTCTAGATAAGCTAGGAATAAAAAAAATAGTGTATGTTGATGATCGATGCTCTATTAATGAATTAAAAGAAGCTTTTGTCGGTAAATTAAAAGCCCATTACAATAATAAACCATGTGAATTAGATTTTCTAAATTGGGAACTCCCAGAAGCTGTTTTTGAGAAAGAAATCACAAAATTATGGGATGATAAGAGTGATGAAGAAAAAAGAGAATTATACCTAAAAATATTACGTTTTGAGAATAATCTTGAAGAATTATCAAATTCAGTAGCTCCATTAAGACTTAAAACGATTTTAAAAGATAAGATAGAATTACTTGCTCCTTCTGAATGGATTGTTCAAAAAAGTTCTATAATTCATGAATTAAGCAATAATGCCAAAATATTATTCCTTTTTGACATCGAGTTTAAGCATGCTCCTTTACCTGATAATAGAGATGGAAGAGATTTAGCCTTTGAGTTGCTTCAAGACTCAACTGTTTGTAAATTTCTATATTGTGGTATATTTTCTCATCTATTCAGTATAAATGATGAATATGATAAAAGGTGTGAATATTGCAAAACTCATCATTTAGACAAAGAAAAGTTTTATACTATTTCTAAAAAAAGATTTCAAAACGATTCCTATTTGCCTGGATTAGCTGAAGGTATTAGAAATACATTATTAATAAACGAAGTAGAGGTTCTTAAAAAAGAGGCTGCAAATATATTAGGAAATTCTTTTAAAAATGCTATTAATGAAATTATTCAACTTGCTCCAGAATCATTTAATCATATTATTCAAAAGAGTTCAAGAAAGGAAGGTGTCTGGGAAATGGATACTTTAATTAGAGTATCAGATATAATCACTTCATACAATGCATTAAGTACTTTAGTATCTAATGCACGTAGGACAAAAATAAATCAATGCCTAAAAAAAATTAGACAAATAGAAAGTATTAAGACTGGCGGTGAAACCCCTTTTGATAAAACTCAAGTATTAGACTTAAGACACAAAGAACTTTACATCAAAGATAATATTCAAAACAGTTTACATTACCCTTTGTCTAATGGTGATATTTTCAACATTCAAGGCAAAGAATATATATTGTTAGTTCAACCTTGTAATATTAGCTTAAGAAAAGATGGTAAAAGAGATAGAAACTATAATATAGGTTTATTAGTTGAATTAGAAACAATAGAAAAAGAAACGTTTCAGAATTATAAAAAAGGACAACTTGCAACCGTTGAAGTGATAGAAGATGTTACCTTACCATCAAATTTACTAAAAGTAGCACGTTTCTCAACATTCCAATCTGTAAGTCTATCGCCTTTAGATCTAACTGTATTTAATAAAGAAGGCATCGCAAAAATTAATTTGAGTGAACTAGACAATACATCTTCTACAATCCAAGAATCATGGAAAAAGAGATATAAAGAACTACACAAAATATTCTCAGAATTTGCTAATGGGATAAAAGTCTTTAGGAAAATTAGAGTTGCTAATAAAGATATATTAAAATATTCTGTGTTTAATGGTTCAGTTTTCACTGGTTACAAAATAAATAATGAAAAATCATTATCTCAAAGAGGTAAATTACTAAAATTCAATATAACAAGAGTAGCACATTATAAGTCTCCGTACTCAGATGACTTGTTGCAAAAATTTATGCTATATTTATCAAGAAATGCTTTCGAGCATGATTTTACAAAAAATTAAATAAATTCAAAGAGTTTGTGATTAATCTTAATTAACAACTCTTACTCATAGCTGAATAAAAAGTTTTTGGATTTTGTCTACTTAATTAAGTTTACTATCTTTGCCCTGGATAATTAAAAAAGCTGTATCTGATTGATACACAGAATGGAATTGAAGAGTGTGAGATTTTAGGTAACGATTTAGCGACATTCAGAACGCTCTGACTTGCTGCGGTTTACCTCATAGATTCAAACAACTCTTTCGTATTTGCAAAGATACATTTTTTATCCCATAGCACCAAATCATTACCTATTTTTTAGGGATATTACTGTTACCCCGTTCTGAAAACGGCTTCCGGCTTGATGTGCGTAAGCCCATTTCAGAAACGGCACAAGCAAAGAAAAGCCCACGACGACCACAATGTCACAAGTGACACCGCCATCGTCGTGGGCACTTCTTTTATATGCTTGTGCAGAACGGACAAGTCCGTTTTATCCATTTTCTTTTTCTCGTCTTCTTTTAGCAGCCGAAATGCCGCTGGATGCAGGACACGGCAAGCGTGAATCTGCACCTGCGACTATTTCCGGCTGTCATGTCTTCCCTGTCCTCAAACCGTCTTGCCATGCTTTTGCCAAACCGGGCATGGCAGACAAGACCGTTTGAAGACATATGCCGTCGGCAGAAAACTTGCAACCGCAAGCCATGCACGCATGACAATGACGGTTGCAGGACTTCTGTCACGGCGGCAGGAAAGCGGGGCTTTCCCCTTGTCCGTTGCGCCGCCCTTTGAACTTCCCCGTGGCGCGTTGCGCCATCCTCTATGCTTCCCCCTTTTCCTTCCCGCCTCTCCAGCAAGTATGCCGATATTCCCATGCCGCCATTCCAGACGGCATCAGTGGGTCATTTTCGTTGCAGGGGCAAAGGTAAAGACGGGATTAGGAACACAAATTTTTTAGCCACAATCTCCACACTTCGCAGGCTCAGGTAGTATTCTGTCGAAAAAATTTGCTAAACCTACTCCCTAACCTTTGCATGGCCCCCGAAATGAAAACGACCGATGCGCGGTCGGAAGACGTCACAAGGAAACATCGGACATACGGAGAGGCAAAAAGAAAAAGGACTCGACCCGACCTCCCCCCATCCGAGCAAGACAAGTAACAACAACTTAAAAATTGGAAGATATGAGAATGACATTGAACGACATCGGAAGGGCTTTGCGGAAAGTATTGTCCGCAGTAGCGAGAGCGGCATGGGGCATTACCCTTTGCGCAGGAGGTTTGGCGGTAGGCATCGCAGGGGAAATCCTATTGGGCGTGTTGAACTTCATGTTCGGCATCCTCACCGCACTACTTTCAATAGTGACAATTATTTGGGCATTCATTTGGTTATTAACCCTTTAATTCATAAGGATATGGCGAAAAGAAACAGCAAGACGGCAGCGCAGCAATGCAGGTTTTACGAGGTGGACAACATCTTTGAGTATATGGTGGAAACGTACATCAACGGTAACTTTTCCTCATTCAGAAGATTGTACCATGAACTGAACAAGGAAGCAAGAAAGGACTTCATAGACTTTCTTTTAAGCGAGGTAGAGCCAGTCTATTGGAGAGAGATTTTGAAAGAAACCATTTGACAACCCTTTAAGACAGAAGATTATGAGAACAGAAACAAGGACATACAATGTTTATAAGGTGGACGAGCTTTCATTCACGGCAAAGGAAAATGCTTACAACCGATGGTTGGCAGGGTATGAATATCCGTGGCAGAGCGAGAACATGGCAACGCTGAAAGCCTTTGAAGGCATATTCAACATACGTGTATATGATTGGAGATATGACGGCTGCACGTGTTACTACCGTTTCACCTCCAATTACAGCGAGGAAGAGGAAGAGCTTTGCGGTGTGCGGTTATTGAAATTCATCGTGAACAACTATTGGCACAGCCTTTTCAAGCCCAAGACCTATTGGCACGGAAAGGACTTCAACAAACAACGCAGAAGCCGCATATCCGTAACCGAGGATTGCGTGCTGACAGGCTATTGTGCTGACATGGACATCCTGAAGCCCATATACGACTTTCTGAAAGCACCCGACAAGCATACGAACCTGCATGACCTTATGGACGAGTGCATCGGCAGTTTCTTCCGCTTTTGCAGCAGGGACGTTGAGGATTGCACCGATGAGGAAGCTTTTGAACATGATTGCGAAGCCAACGGATATGAATTCTTATCAGACGGAACACTTTTCAACTGACAGCCTTATGAACAAGACAACGGAAAAGATACCCACATGGAGTTTGGGGTACATCATCAACGGTGACATGACGGGACTGACGGACGAGGAAATCCGCATGATTAACGAGTGGCAGAGCAAGTGGAACGTGCAGGTTGTCTCACCCCTTACGGACGAAGAAGGCAACGCACAGCCCTATTTCTCACGTTATCCCCTTTTCGGACTTCCTTCCGAAGTGGAGGACTGCGACATACTTTACACGAATGACAACATCTAAAATCTGACGATATGAACAAGACAACAGACCATTTCAAGCGTACAATCCAAGCCTATTTGGACAACCGTGCAGCGGAGGACAAACTGTTTGCAGCAAATTACAACAAGCCTAACAAGAACATAGAGGATTGCGTGACCTATATCCTCAATTGGGTGCAGAAAAGCGGTTGCAACGGCTTTTCAGACGGTGAAATCTATTCCCAAGCCGTCCACTATTATGACGAGGACGACATCGAAGTCGGCAAGCCCCTGCAATGCCATGTAGTCGTGAACCATACGGTAGAACTGACTGACGAGGAAAAGGCGGAAGCACGGCAGCAAGCCATCCGCCAATACCAAGCCGAGGAACTGCGCAAGTTGCAGAACCGCAACAAGGCTAAGGCGAGCCAAAAGACAAATGTACAACAAGTTGAACTCTCATTATTCTGAACTTATGAAACCAAAGACATCCATACAGAAAGAAATCATCCGTTTGAGCGCAAACCTGCCCGAACTGACAGACGCACAGAGAACCTACGCTTTCCGACATTGCTTCAAGCACTACGGCAGACGAACGGCAAAAGGTATCATCACCTGCACGGAGTGCGGACACGCATGGAAAAGCGGACACAGCCTTGCCGACACCCTTTGCGGATGCTCCTGCCCGAACTGCGGAACGGCATTGGAAATCGTGGACACCCGAAAGAGGGTGTTCACGGATAATGAGTATTTCTCTATCCTCGCCACCTGCAAAGGCTACCAAGTGATACGTTTCTTTTTCGTCAGAAGCCGTCAGAAAGTCGGGCAAAAGGCGGAGTATTCTATCTGTGAGGTGGTACAACGGTGGATAGCCTCCGACGGCAAGTCCGAGACGGTGGCACGACTGCGTGGCATGTCGCCCCTTTACTATGACTTGTGGGTTGAGGACAGTCCGATGGAAATCCGCAAGAACAACCAACATAGGGTGTACGACATAGACCCGATATGCACCTACCCACGTCAGCGGATTATCCCCGAAATCAAGCGTAACGGATTTGACGGTAATCTGCACGGCATACCGCCTTACAGCTTATTCACGGCTATTCTTTCGGACAGCCGTGCGGAAACCCTGATGAAGTCGGGCAATATCGAGCATTTGCGCTATTTCCTCTCCAAACCGCAAGCACTTGACAGATGTTGGCACTCGTACAAGATAGCCATGCGGAACAAATATGCCATAACCGACCTATCATTGTGGTGCGACCTTGTATATCTGTTGGAGAAATTGGGGAAAGACCTGCGCAACCCCCATTTCATCTGCCCGACCGACCTCAAGGCAGCCCACGACCTATATATGGAGAAAAGACAAGCCCAATTGGAGCGTGAACGGGAGCAACAGCGCATTGCAATGGAAGCCGAGCGGTTGGAGCGTGAGCGGAAACGTTTGGAGGATATGGTGAAAGAGAAAGACGAGTATATCCGAAAGAAAGCCGCTTTCCTCAACCTTGTACTGACGGACGGACTAATCATTGTAAAGGTATTGCAAAGCGTGGATGAGTTTTACGAGGAAGGGAAAGCCATGCACCATTGCGTCTATACCAACGCTTACTACAATGATGAAAATTCGCTGATACTGTCCGCACGAATTGACGGAGAACGCATCGAAACGGTGGAAGTGGACTTGCAGACGTTGAAAGTGGTGCAGAGCCGTGGCGTATGCAACTCCAACACCGAATACCACGACCGTATCATCAAATTGGTGGAGGACAATGCCGAGCAGATACGGCAGCGGATGGAAGCGGCATGATTGTATGACAACCTAATAATTATAGATATGGAAGTGAAAATAGAAAATATGGTTTTCGGATGGCACGAGGAACTGCCCAAAATGTTCATCGAACTGTTGAACACGCTTGTGCTGACAAAGAACGAGCAGGATGTAAGGGGTGTAATGGAGGTGTTCGCCCGAAAGGAACTTTTCAATGTCCTTTTCGCCTTTGGGTATGGCGCACACCATTTATGGGTGACGCAGAAGAAGGCATCCGACCCCGACCAATGTTTGGAGAACAGACTACTGATTGTTGAATTTTAATTGATAAGGCTATGACAACGAGAATGACCATTAACGGAGTAAGCACCTGCCAAGCGGCAGGAATGGAGAAATACGAGAGTTTCCAAATGAGTATCGGCAGGAAAAGGCGCACTTTCGTGCAATACGACTACCGCCATACAGACGGAGAGTTGTTCTCCTGCGTGAAGCCCACGCTGGACGAGTGCAGGCGGTTGCGTGACGAATGGATTAAAGCGAAGGAGGACAGGCTATGACAGCAGGCTATGATACGCTGATAGTTACGTTCAGCGACCCAATCAAGGTATTGGACAATATGTTTTCCGATGCGGACGCATGGGGAACGGACACTCTCAAAGGATGGGTAGAGGACTATGAAAGTACGAGGTTTACGCAAATAAACGAGCATACGGCAGTCATCACTTCCGAATACAACATGCCCTGCGTAAAGGAATGGCTCACACACTGTACGACTATCGCTGATATGAGAGAATTTTGAGTGCGTGGCGGTGGACACCACCGCCCACACTTCCAACACCATTAAAAGAAAAGGCATCATGAAATACTATTTTATACTGACAGACGGCAAGGACGCATGGATGCAGTTCGTTTACCTCCCTTCGGGAGATTATGTGTCCGGCTATATCCGTGACCTGCGGAGCGTGGGAATATCCGTGCATGACTATGACCTTTGGACTAAGGACACACGCCCCATTGCCGAGCGTACCCTTGAACGCATACAGAAGCGTATGATGGCAGGATGACCCTTTGGCGGGTGGCAGGAATTGCCGCCCGCTACTTTCTTTCATGAGCAGGACAGGCGGATAAGAAAGTAGCAAAGAAACCGTTACCCCCATCTCCGATTTAGATTTAGACTTTTTCTAAAAGCAACTTGTAGGTGAGAGTATGTTCAACACTACCTCCATTCGTTCTTATTTCATCCCTAACTTTATATAACGAAATATCTTCACTCAATATTTTTTCCACACACGCTGAAGATACTAATATCTCATAAGAAGGATTAAATGTATGTGTTCCAGCTTTCCAGTATTCATTAACAGCAGCAAGTCGCAAATCATTATCATCTGAAAATCTGAATATGTCTAATATATTATCCAACTTATTCATATCCCCTCTAAAATATGGAGGTTCTTTTACTGAAACTCCATAGATAATACCACCGTATTTGCTATAAAATCGTAAAGCACAAATTAAATCTTGGAAAAGAAACAAACATTGTTTCCTCTCTGGTACATTTTCTGGACGGCTTCTGTTTAATAAATCTTCCATTTCTTTCTTTTCATCTTGCATTGTTTCTTCAAATGAAGTTTTTGGCATGATGGTATCACCTACTTGGTATTTTCTTTTATCAACTCTAAAAATCATCATAATAACTATGTTGTAAAATAATATTTATTGAAAAGAAACTGGGAGTGTGCTTGCCCACTCCCAGAAGAATATACTCTTTTTCAAAATAAAGCTATGATAGCAACAATCAAAGATAGTATGCTAATCACAAGCTAAGCCTTTTCGTATGCCTAATTGGGCTTATTTGATTGAGTTTTCTTCTTTTTTGAAAACTCAATCTACAATTTAAATGAAAAATCTATTTTCATCATTTTGTAATTTGAGTTATAGGTCAAATTTTTATTGTCCCCGTGACCATTTTTGGACTTAACAATAACAACAAAATTCGTTCCATCTTTATAATCTGCCATATTGTCGCATTTTATTTTTCATACAGCAGCAGGAACTCCATTTTGCGCCGCCGCTCTATCGAGCGGACGGGCTTGCCCTTGTACCGGCAATAGGCTGTGTATTCACGGTAAATGTCCCTGTTCCCGGCTTCCAGCTTGCGGACAAGTCCGCTTTTCGGATGCCCTCCATGACCGAGCAGCACCCCTTGCCCCACGTTGTAACTGAGAACCGTAAGCAAGAGTTATCCAAACCCCAGCATTATCCTAAAAATACAGTTTTTTTTCTGTAAATCAT
>ERZ773258.2082-NODE-2082-length-13472-cov-22.238205_pt1 | contig 13472 bp, 10 predicted proteins | sample MGYA00511962_ERZ773258 | MGnify/ENA primary metagenome ERZ773258 (study PRJEB29015, sample SAMEA2737755) | human gut metagenome | biome: human gut; feature: human-associated habitat; material: faeces | place: China | collected 2012 ... | reverse complement strand
TTTACTGGAGGTAAATCGAGGAATTTGCATGCCGCAGATGGCGGAAAAGACATCGTCAGACGCGCCGCCGAATTGTGCGGTGGTGCCCTAATCCGCCTTCCCCTGCCCCCTCTGCTTTTGTCGGCGGAGGGGCGTTTTTTGTGCTTCCGCGAAATTCGAGATTGACAACTTCCCCCGATGGTGGTAAACTGGAAAAAACGGAAGTTTTCTGCCCATTTTCGTCGCTTGTTAGGAGGATTGCTATGAGTCCCATTGCCGCCCGGAAAAAGACCATCATCTGGATGATTGCCGCCATCGTGCTGGCAGTTTCCTCCATCGCACTTGGCGCCGGTCTCATCGTCAGCCACAATTCGCTGACGGACACCCGGAATCAGCTGACGGACACGCAGAGCGCGCTGTTCTCCACCCAATCCTCCTTAACGGACACCGAAAACAGCCTGTCCGCCGCGAAGGACACCCTCGCGTCCACCGAAGCGACCCTCACGGACACGCAGACCACGCTGGACACGACCGCCGCCGCCTTGACGGATACCCAGACCACCCTTGCGTCCACCGAAGCCACCCTCGCCGAAACGCAGGGCACGCTTGCTGACCGCGAAACCGAACTGTCCGCCACAAAGGACACCCTCGCGTCCACCGAAGCCACCCTCGCCGAAACGCAGGGCACGCTTGCTGACCGCGAAACCGAACTGTCCGCCACAAAGGACACCCTCGCGTCCACCGAAGCCACCCTCGCCGAAACGCAGGGCACGCTTGCTGACCGCGAAACCGAACTGTCCGCCACAAAGGACACCCTCGCGTCCACCGAAGCCACCCTCGCCGAAACGCAGGGCACGCTTGCTGACCGCGAAACCGAACTGTCCGCCACAAAGGACACCCTCGCGTCCACCGAAGCCACCCTCGCAGAAACGCAGGGCACGCTTGCTGACCGCGAAACCGAACTGTCCGCCACAAAGGACACCCTCGCGTCCACCGAAGCCACCCTCGCCGAAACGCAGACTGCCCTGAACAGCCGCGACACCACGCTGGCATCCACGAAGGACACGCTGGTGATCACCCAGACCAAACTGGCGGCAGTGAAGGACACGCTGTCCACCACGCAGAACGAACTGGACACGCTGAAAGCATCCCTGCCGGCAAAGGAATATGAACTGGAGAACACGAAGGAAGCGCTCGCCGCGACGGAAGCCGAGCTGGCGGTGACGCAGAACACGCTGACTGCCGCGCAGACGGAGCTGTCCGACACGAAAACCAGCCTGTCCGCCACCGAAAACGAGCTGTCCGCGACGAAGGACAGCCTTGCCGCCGCCACGACGGTATTGTCCGACACCAAGACGGCGCTGACCGCCACCGAAGCCGAACTCACGACGACGAAAGACACCTTGACCGCAAAAGAAGCCGAACTCACCGCGACGAAGGACACCCTGAGTGCGAAGGAAACCGAACTCACCGCGACGAAAGACACCCTGACCGCGAAGGAAGCCGAACTCGCCGCGACGAAGGACAGCCTGACCACCGCGGAAAACGAACTCGCCGCGACGAAGGACAGCCTGACCACCGCGGAAAATGAACTCGCTGCGACGAAGGACAGCCTGACCGCCGCCACGACGGAGCTGGAAGCCACAAAGGCAACCCTTGCCGCGGCAGAGGCGGAATTGACGACGACGCAGGAAACCCTCGCCGACGCGCAGGCGATTCTGGCGGCGTCGAACGAATCGCTGAGCTTCGCGAAGCTGAACCCGGCGACGCGCGGCACTGACCCCGGCATTGCGCCCTCCCCGATGGCAAGCGCGGTTCGCGACCCGTCGGAAGCCGTCGCGTTCCTGCTTGTGACAGTCGGCACAAAGACGTACGAGCCGATTCCGCTGCTGGAGGACGGGTACTACCGGCTGATCCACGGCGTGTGCGTGAACATCATCCACGTCACGGAGACGAGCATCGAGATGACCGACGCCAGCTGCGCCGACCACGACTGCATCGCGCAGGGCATCGTGACGCTGGAGAACAAGGACACGCGTGAAGGCGGCGGCTACATCATCTGCCAGCAGAACTATGTGACGCTGCGGCTCTGCACCCGCGCGGAGCTGGAAGCGGAAGGCATTGTGCTGCAATAATCGAGGATTTGACCGGGGGTGGCGCAGGCTGCCTCCGGTTTTTTGCATAATCAGAAATATCCCCAAGGAGGAAAACGCCCATGCTGACATATCATCCGACCACCGAAGCCGAGAAGGAAGCCATCTGCGCGTGGCAGTACCCCGGCGAATACGCGATGTACAACAATCCGCCGTATGCCGAGCAGAAGAAGCACGGATACGGTTTTGCGAATCCGGCAAACAATTTCTATTCCTTTTATGATGGCGAAACGCTGGTGGGCTTCGTGAACCTGTCCGATGAGGGCAGTGAGGTGTTTTTCGGCATCGGGGCGCATCCCGACCACTGCGGACAGGGGTACGGCACGCAGATGACGGCGCTGGCGTGGGATTTATCCCAGCGGCTGTATCCGGGCAAGCCGATGTATCTGGAAGTGCGGACGTGGAACACGCGCGCCGTTCGCTGCTACGAGAAGGCGGGATTCCGGGTGGTGGGCGAGCCGGTGAAGCGGGTGACGCTCAGCGGAGAAGGGACGTTTTACCATATGGTGCGTCAGGCGCAGGGATCATTCCACGCAAGATGTTGATTTGCCAAGCGGCATCCGCTGCGAATTTGACATTCGCCGCCTTTCGGGGCGGCTTTTTGTTTTCCCCCGCTCAGCGCCGCCTAAAATCTCTATGAATATGTAAAATTCAGTTGAAAACAAGCGCAAAGTGTGGTAAAGTAGATATGTATGCGATTTTTCCCCGCACAGGCGGAATTCTGCTGCATTGCGGCACGCTCGGAGGAAACGAACCACCATGACGATTATGAATGTCTTATCCCTGTTCGGCGGACTGGGGCTGTTCCTGTTCGGAATGCAGCTGATGGGCGAAGCGCTGGAAAAAGCGGCGGGTACACGGCTGAAAAAGCTGCTGGGCATGGTCACGGGCAACCGCTTCCTCGCCATGCTCGCGGGCATCACCATCACGGCGGTGGTGCAGTCCTCCTCCGCGACGACGGTCATGGTCGTCGGTTTCGTCAACGCGGGGCTGATGTCCCTGACGCAGGCGGTCGGCGTGATTATGGGCGCAAACATCGGCACAACGGTCACGTCGCTGCTGCTGTCTGTGCAGATTGATTTCGCCGCCATCTTCACGTTTCTGGGGCTGATTCTCTCGAATCTTCCCGACAAGTACAGAACCGCCAAGCAGTTCGGCACCATCACGATGGGCTTGGGCATCCTGTTCATCGGCATGAACACCATGTCCGGCGCGATGGAGCCGCTGCGGACGTGGGAGGGCTTCCAGAAGGCGATGGCGTCCATCAACAACCCGATTCTGGGCGTGCTGATCGGCGCAGGCATCACCGCCGTCCTGCAATCCTCCGCCGCCAGCATCGGTATCCTGCAAACGCTCGTCGCGCAGGGGCTGATTGGGCTGGACAGCGCCATCTTCATCCTCTTCGGGCAGAATATCGGCACCTGCGTCACGGCGCTGCTGGCGTGCGCGGGCACAAACTCCACCGCCAAGCGCGCGGCGACGGTGCACCTGCTCTTCAACGTCATCGGCACGGTGATTTTCGTCATCATCGCCTGCTGCCTGCCGCTGGCAAGCTGGGTCGGGATGCTCTCCCCCGGCAATCTCAAGCTGCAAATCGCCATTGTCCACATTCTCTTCAACGTCACGACGACGGCGCTGCTCCTGCCCGCCGCAAGCTGGCTGGAGAAGCTGGCGTGCCTGCTGATCAAGGGCGACGGCTCGACCGCCGAGGAAATGAAGCTGCGCTACTTTGACGCGCGTATGCTCAAAACGCCGCCGATTGCCGTGGCGCAGCTGTTCAACGAAGTGCAGCGCATGGGCGGCATTGCGATGGGCAACTTCCAGCGGGCGATGGAGTGCTTCAACGAGTGGGACGCGAAGAAGTCCGAAGAGCTGGCGCGCAACGAGGACGTGCTGGACTACCTGAACCGCGAAATCACCGATTCGCTGGTGGAAGTGAAGGGGCTTGACCTGTCCGAGAAGGACACGAAGCTGGTCGGCTCGCTCTTCCACGTCGTCAACGACATGGAGCGCATTGGCGACCACAGCCAGAACATCCTCGAATCCGCGCAGCTGAAGAATCAGGACGAGGTGAAATTCTCGCCCAAGGCGGTACAGGAGCTGGAAAGCCTGTCGAACCTTGTGCGCGCACAGGTGCAGCGCTCGCTGGACATGTTCAAGGCGCAGGTGACGGACAATGTGCTGCTGGGCGAAGTGGAGAGCGTGGAGGACGAAATCGACACGACGACCGAAGCCCTGCGCAGCCACCACATGGATCGCTTGAAGAACCACAAGTGTTCCGCGAAGAACGGCATGATTTATCTGGACATGCTGACGAACCTCGAACGTATCGGCGACCACGCGGAGAATATCGCCACGTCCGCGAAATCCGCAACGGGGATTTGATTTGCACATAAAAACCTCGCGACAGGTAATGCCGCGAGGTTTTTTGGTTCTATTGATTATTCGCCGATTTCCGCGTAAATCATTTCCACATGATTCTGGCATTCCTTCGCGAACGTCGCCGCATCAAACGCGCCGTTCAGATAGCGCTGCACCAACACCTGAAGCGCGTCATCATACGTCAGCGGCGAACCCTCGGACACATACAGCGATTTCGCCATCTCCTGATAGTAGGCAATATCCTCCGTCGAAGAGAAATAACGCCACTGCTCCATGTTTGCGTACTGATCCTGCAAGTCGCGCAGGGTGTCCTCGTCCGCGCGCTCTTTATCTGCTTTCTGTTCCAGCAGTGCGATTTTTTCCGCAAGTTCATCCAGCTGCGCCACCATCGACGGATTTTCAATCGGCTCGGTCAGGTTGTCATAGATAAAGTAACTTCCATCTGTCAGATGTGTCGCGCAGTATTCCAAAAACTGAATCGCGGCTTCCTGATTCTTGCCGTAGGGGTTCACCACAGCAATGGTCACATACGTTTCAACCGCGCTGTTCTGCTCCGGGAAAATGCGCGGCACGAATTGAATCATCTGCGACGGGGCGGACGAAGCACCCGGAATCATGAAAATATTTTCAAATGCCATGCGCGGCTCTTCTTCCGCGGGCAGTTCGTCCTTGATGCGCTGGACGTAATGCAGAAACGTTTCGTCCGTAAAGTCCAGCCTGCGTCCCTCCTGCAGGGAGGTCATGATGTAATACTTCATGAACAAGTCCATCATGCCCGACTGGGTGTATTCCTGCATCAGAAGCCCTGTCTCTTCCGGCAGAAGCCCTTCTTCCAGAATTTCGTTGCACACATCCAGCAGTTCGTCGAAGGTTTCGGGCGACTTCATTCCCCATTCGTCCAGATATTCCGTCAAGACCATCATGCCCATCGGGGAAGCATCTATTATCCAGCCCATCAGCGTATCGTCATCCGTGCAGACGGGGCGCAGAGCGGGATAGACATGCTGGAAAGCGTCCTGCAAAATCGCGCTGCCGGTTAGCGGCGCGTAGTATTTCATGTTTTTGAGGGTATATAAGCCGTCGTAAGCAGTGAAAACAAACAAATCAATGTCGGGATTCTTGATAACGTAGGCGGTCGAAATCGTGTCCATGATGCCTACGGACTTTTCGCAGGTGATGCTGATGCCGCTTTCCTGTTCAAACTGCTCCATGCGTTCCATCAAGGCATAATACTGATTGGTGGCAATGTTCAGTTCTGCATTTTCCGCGTAGGCGGCAAAAGCGCACAGGGTCAGAGCGGCGCAGAGCATCAGCGACAGAAACTTTTTCATTCGCTTCTCCTTCTTTAAATCGTTAAGACTGTAAGTAAAACTCAATAGGCGGAAGTATCCCGCAAAGGACACTTCCTCTCATTTAATTTATCACGTTACGGCGCAAAAACAGCTACAAGTGTACTTTGTGCATTTGTTGGCACAGAACTATTTGTTCTGGCTCGAGCCGAATAACTGACATTTGCCTTTACATAGCCAGCTTTTCTGCTTTCCTGCATATAGTAAATTGTCTTAACGCCCGCGCTATTAGGATAATATGCAGGCGACACCTGCGTATCATTGGAATTGTTTGTGACCCAGAAAACGAAATACCCTGCACCCGATGTGGAGAACTCCGTAATTTCCAGATACGGCTCATCCGATTCATCACTCTTAATGCCGGTTCCCACAGTGAACGTTTTCTTTGGACCAGTAACCGTTACCGCCATCGCCGACGTAGCAAACAAGCAAGTCAAAACCAACGCAAGCAGTAATGCCGTCATTTTCTTCATATGTTTTCCTCCTATTTTGATTGTGCTCGGCTATTGCTTCTGAATCATCCAGCCGCCCCATTGGACTCGCCTCCTTTGCTTATAGGTCGCTTTTCCTCCATTGAGGACATCTTTAATATATCACATGTTTTTTATTTTGTCAACACCCATTACAAAAATTTTTTTCTTTCTTGATATATTCCCCCACCACCTCCACCAGCCCATCCGCCTCCTTCGGCGCGTACCTCGGCGAAATCGCGAGCGTCACGAAGTCATACGCCCCCGCCGCGCGGAAATCGCGGTAGTCGTCGTACACGCGGAAGGGTACGGTCGGCTCTGCGCCGTTTTTCGCGGCGAACATCTGCGCGGTCAGCGAATTGAGATGGATGTTGCCGTCCGCGTCAAGCAGCACTTGCGGAATGTCCGCCCGCGAACGCGGATTTCGCACGTTCTCCAGCGCCGAAATCCGCCGCATCGCCAGCGCGAAAAGCAGGTAATTCGCCTCATCGAGCTTCTTCTGGGCATAGAAGGCGGCGTAATCCAGCCGCTTTGGGACGGGCATGGACAGGACGTTGAACAGCACGAAGTTCGGGCCGGGATAGCCGATGCCGAGGTCGCTGTGCGCGTCAACGTGGGTGACATCGAAGGGGGCGGTCAGGCGTCCGGCGGCGATTTGCTCCTCCCAGAAGCGGAGCGCGCCGTCGTGCGTCTCGAAAATGCGGCCGGGCTTGGGGGCGGTGCGGGACAGACCACACTGGTTTTCGAGAAACGCGCGGACGGCGGATGCTTCCCACGGCTCATGTCCGGGGAGGGATGGGCGGTGTCCTAATTCGGCAAGCGGGCAGCAGTCAGCGAGGAAAAAGTCGAGGTCAATGTCGAGAACGCGCATGGTAATGCTTCTTTCTGCTGAAATCAGCGGGATTTCCGTTCCATTATACCCGATTTTCCCTCACGGCGCAAGGTCGATGATGCTGTTGTCGCTGCCGCCCTCGGCGAAAGAATCCGGCACTTGCCCGACGATGATGCTTTCCGCCATCGCCATCTGCGTGCTGGCCTGCACGTTTTTCGCGCCGGTCGGAATGACGATTTGCACGTTCGCGGTCAGGACAAGGGAAATGCGGTGGCGTGTCTGGTTAATGCCGGCGGTGGTGAAATCAGTGCTGAACGCCGCCTGCACCGAGCCGACAGGCAGAATCTGCACGGCGATGCCCGGCCCCGCGCCCGCCATCAGCGTCAGCCCGATGGCACTGCCCAGCGGCACGACGACGGTTTTCTGCCCCATGACGGTCAATCTTTCCTGCGCAAGCAGGGACGCCTGCGCCGCCAGACGGTTCATCTCCGGGGTATTCGCCTGAATCAGACGCACTTGCCCTTGATCGTCCTTCTCGACGGTCATCAGGTCGGCGTAATGCACGCCGAGTCCGAGCATCTCAGACGCTGCCTCGTTGAGCGCCTGAATCGCCAGCGACCGCGCCGTCGCCTGCGAGAGCGTCAGCACGACGTCCGTCACGTTGCGCTCGACGCGGAGAATCAGCAGCGTCATCAGCACAAGCAGCAGCAGTGCGCGTTTCCACCGCCGCCGGGGAGATTTTCGGCGCTTTGCAGGAATTTTCGCTTCTGATTCGTTGTTTGTCTGGGGCATGGTGCATCCTCCTTTCGTTGACCTGCCGTTGCAGGATGAGCGAATATGTGCTATAATATAGGATGCAATTTTGTTTGCTCTGCGGATTATGCTATTTTCGGATGAAAATGCGCCACGATAGCGCGGGTGAATCCGGAAATAGCACATTCCTTCATATTCCGCCGGGGCGCGCATTATGCCGCTTACGGCGCAAAGGGGCTGAAGCAGTGAAGAAACGCAGCAATTTCCCGGACTTTGTGCCGGAAAACGACGATTTTGCCTATCAGGACGGTCATCCCGACGACCCGCAGGGCGATGATCCTGACGAGTACGACCCGAACTGGGCGGACGACGACGACCCCGTGGAAGTTGCGGGGCAGGCGGACATGTTCGCGCACGAGGACTTCTGGAACGCTTCGGCGGATGATAGCGAAGCGCTGCCGGAGGAGGAAAAGGTCTACAAGCACTCCATTTTCAAGCCGGAGATGAAGAAGCCGAACTTCGTGCTGTCGATTGCCGTCAACGTCATCCGCATTTTCGCGGTGCTGGTGCTGGTGGCAGGGCTGGCGGCAGTCGGCGCGGTGGTCGGCATTGCGAAAGGGTACATGGAAACTGCCCCGACGCTTGACCTCGCCGCGATTGACGATCAGGCGCAGACCTCCTTCATCTACGACGCCAACGGCAACCTCATCACCGAATACAAAGGCTCGGAGAACCGCGTCATGGTGTCGATTCAGGCCATGCCGACATACCTCCAGCACGCTTTTATCGCCGTGGAGGACGCGCGCTTCTACACGCACAACGGCGTGGACATCAAGCGCATTATCGGCGCGTTCGTGTCGAACCTGTCCTCCTCCTCCACGCAGGGCGGCTCGACCATCACCCAGCAGCTGATTAAGAACACGCTCCTTTCCTCCGAGCAGAGCTACAAGCGCAAAATTCAGGAAGCGTACCTCGCCATGCAGCTGGAAACGCGCTACACAAAGGATCAGATTCTCGAAAGCTACCTGAACACCATCTACCTCGGCGAAAACTACTACGGCGTGTACACCGCCGCGCAGGGATATTTCGGCAAATCGCTGGGCGAACTGACGCTCCGCGAATGCGCCATGCTGGCGGGCACATGCAACTCGCCCTACTACTACAATCCGCGCCGGAATTTCTACACGCGGCAGAAGGAGGGCGTGGATTACCCCGCCATCACCAACGACCGCACCAACTACGTCCTGCGCTGCATGTACGAAAACCAGTACATCACCTACGAGCAGTATCAGGAGGCGCTTGACCCGGCGACCGCGCATGTGCTGGAGAAAGACCCGAACACGGCTACCGGCATGTACGCCTACGCGCACTACGTCGAATACGCGGTGGATGAGGTCATCGACATTCTGCTGCAGCTGAACAACCTTGAGGACACCTCCGCCAACCGCAACGCCATGGAAAACAAGCTGCGCACCGGCGGCTACCACGTCCAGCTCGCCATCGACACCTCCATTCAGTCCACCGTCGAGGATACGCTGGAAAACTGGACGAACTACCCTTCCCTGCGCGACCCGGCGGACAAGGTCTACCGCACGCGCAATTCCGACGGCACATACGACGAAACGGTTGAGCCGCAGGCCGCCGCCGTCGTTGTGGACTACCACACGGGCGAAATCAAAGCCATTGTCGGTAGCCGCACGCGCCCGACGGCGATGAAGACCTTCAACCGCGCGGTGGATATGACCATGCCCGTCGGCTCGTCCATCAAGCCGATTGCCGTGTACGCCCCCGCGATTGAGCTTGGCGCATCCCCCGCGAGCATCGTGATGAACATGCCGCTGCCGATTTCCGGCTGGCGCGGGTCAAACGGGCAGGATTCTTGGCCGCGCAACTACGGCGGCAGTTCCTACGCCGGCCCGGAGACGCTGCGCAAGGCGCTCGTCAACAGCCACAACACCGCCGCTGCGCAGGCGCTGATGACCCTTGTGGGCGTGGACAATTCCGTTGCCTTCCTGCACGCGATGGGCATTGACGATGCGCACATTGACGCAACGCCGTTCGGCTTGTCCCTCGGCTCCAGCGGCATCACGCCCATGCAGATGGCGGTTGCCTTCGGCGTGCTGGCGAACGGCGGCGTGTATCAGCAGCCCATCTCCGTCCTCGGCATTTCCGACAGCACGGGCAAGGTCATCTGGGACGGCCACCAGCAGCAGGAGCGTCACCGCGTGTTCAGCGAATCCACGGCGTACATGGTCGTGGACATGCTCAAGCAGGCGGTTTCCTCCGGCACGGGCACAAACGCGAAAATCAAGGGGCAGACCGTCGCGGGCAAAACCGGCACGAACTCCGACCAGAAGGGCGTTTTCTTCGCTGGCATGACGGGCTACTACTCCTCCGCCCTGTGGGTTGGGCACGACAACTACAAGGCGCTGTCGTCAAAATCCACCGGCTCCCGCTCCGCCGCCCCGCTGTGGCAGAGCTACATGAGCAAGATTCATCAGGGGCTGTCCAACCGCGACATTCTGGAGGGCAGCGCCAGCGACTACGGCTTGGTGAAGGTGACGACATGCGCGGTATCGGGGCAGCTTGCCACCGACGCTTGCCGAAGCGACGCGATGGGCTACGGGGTCGTGACGGACTACTGGAAAGCCGGCACAGAACCGACGGTTTCCTGCCAGATGCACACGACGCAGACGATTTGCTCCGTCAGCGGCTTGCTCGCCTCCCCCTACTGCCCGGACACGGTCACGCGCGGCGTGCTGACGATTCCGTCTGGGCACCCGCTGGCATCCTTCATCGGCACGGAATATGAGGATGTGCTGATTGAGTACCTCGGCAGCTACGCGGTCTTGGGCGCAAGCGGCACCTGCCCGTACCACACGAGCGCATCCAGCTCCGGCAGCAACACGATGGTGGAGAACACGCTGATTCCCGATGCGAAGATTCTGCTTTCGCAAGCCTACGCGCAATTGCAGAGCATGGACATTGTAAACGACGCGCAGCGCTACTCCGCGATTCAGTCCGCCATCACGAATCTGGAATACGTCATCTCCCTCCCCGCCCCGACGACGGCGGAAGTTGCGTCGGCGATGGGGCAGCTGACACAGGCGATGGCGGGTCTCTACTAATGGATACACCAACAAACACGGCGGCGGATTCTCCCGCAGAAATCCTCCATGCCCTCCGCGGCATCCGCGCCCCCATCCAGCAGGGCGAATACGACCTGCACGCCCTCGTGCGCACCGCCTTGACGGAAGCAGGCGTCCCCTGCGCGCACGAAGTCCCGCTCGCCCCGCGCTGCCGCATCGACCTTGTGTGCCCCGGCGGCATCGGCATCGAAATCAAGCGCGGGCAGCCTGACCGCAAGCGCATTGTGATGCAGCTGACCCGCTACGCCGCGTGCGGGCAAATCAGCAGTTTAATTCTCGTGACTGAGCGGACAGTCGCCGTACCCAATCGAATTCACGGAAAGCCGATTTCGTGCGTATGCCTGAACCGGCTGTGGGGAATTGCACTATGAATGAAGAAGAAGCGGAACTGCTACCGCCGTACCTGCGCCCGTACCCGCCCTCCGGCGCACCGCTGGGAACGCTGAGCTACAACCGCCGCAGCAAATGCTGGGTGGTGAAGGGCGACCCGTCGGTGACGGAGGTGTGCAAGCGGCTGTTTCCGGGCAGCGCGGGCAGCCGGCGCGGCGAAGCGCGGTTCACGGCGCATCGGCGGGCGGTGGGCGACCTCTGCTGGCTGATGATGCGCTTCCCTCTGGAAATCAAGTCCAGCGACCGCGCGTTGTGGGAAAAAGCCGTCACGGGCGCGCGCGAATACGCGGTTCGTCAGGCAAAAATGGCAACGATGCCCGTGCGCATGACCCCGCCCGACGGCGCGTTTCTGGGCACGCTCCGCCCGTTTCAGGAGGAGGGGCTGTCGTACCTGTGCAGCCACGACCGATGCCTGCTGGCGGACGAAATGGGCTTAGGCAAGACGGTGCAGGCGCTGGCGTTTCTATCCTCCACCGGTTCATTGCCCGCGCTGGTGATTCCGCCCGCGCACCTGACCCGCAACTGGCAGGAGGAAACGCTGCGTTTCCTGCGGGTGGACGGCAAAGCGCCGCGCGTGCACACTATCCGTGGGCTGAAGCCCTACGACCTGCCGGAAGCGGACGTGTACATCATGCACTATCTGCTTCTGCGCGGGTGGAAGAGCGTGCTGCCGACGCTGCCTTTTCGATCGGTCATCTTCGACGAAATACAGGAGCTTCGCCACGCGGGGACGGAAAAGTACTCCGCCGCGTCGCTGCTGTCGGAAAGCTGCGAGCGCGTTATCGGGCTATCCGGCACGCCGATTTACAACCGCGGCGGCGAAATCTGGAACGTCATCAACATTCTCGACTACCACTTCTTAGGCGACTGGGAGTCGTTCTCGCGCGAGTGGTGCAGCGGCTACGGCAATCAGCTTGTGCTGAAGCCCGATTTGCTCGGCGCGTACCTGCGGCGGGAGGGGCTGATGCTCCGCCGGACGAAGCAGGAGGTGCTGCGCGAGCTGCCGCCGAAGCGCCGGCTGGTGCAGGAGCTGGACTGGAACGACAAGGTATACGCCCAGCTGATGGCGCCCGTGATGCGCGACGTGCTGCGCTGGAAACAGGACGACCAGCTTTCGGCGCAGGAGCGGGCAATGCTGGAGGAATCCATCAGCCAGCACGCGCGGCAGGCCACGGGCGTGGCGAAAGCGCCGTATGTGTGCCAATTTGTGCGCGCGCTGCTGGACGGCGGCGAAAAAGTGCTGCTGTTTGCGCACCACCATCAGGTGATGGACATCTACAAGCAGGAATTGAAGGCGTTTTCGCCGGGGTTCATCACAGGGCGGGAGACGACGCTGGCGAAGATGAACGCGGTTGACCGCTTCCAATCCGGGCGGACGGACGTGCTGTGCATCAGTCTGCGCGCGGCAAGCGGTCTCAATCTCCAGCGCGCGACGTGCGTCGTTTTCGGCGAACTGGACTGGTCGCCGGCAGTGCATTCACAGGCGGAGGACCGCGCGCACCGCATGGGGCAGGAGGATTCGCTCCTGTGCTACTATCTCGTTGCGCCGCAGGGTTCGGACGCGGTGATGCAGGAAGCGCTGGGCTTGAAGGTCAGCCAGTTTGTGGGGCTGATGGGCGACGCGCCGCAGTCCCCGGAGCAGGCGGAGCAGTTCGCGAATCAGGCACGTCGGCATGTGGAAAGGATTGTGGCGCAGATGGGGGACAATTCCGGTTCTCCCAACCAACGATAACGGTCAAGCTGCATGGGTGTGCGCTGCGAAGGGGTGTCGGGGGCGACCGCAGACTTCGTCTGTTTTCATTGCCCCCTCCTCGCCTCCGCAGAGGCGAAATCCCCTGCTTACGGAAAAGACCAGCTATGACTGGAAGCCATGCAGTTCGGTCGCGCCCATTTGGCGCGACACAGCACAGTTGGTCGAATGAGCAGCTTGGGGGCGCGTCTGAGGACGCGCAAAGTTTGGGGCAGGGACGCTTCGCTGCCTGCACCTTGTTGACTTCTTCCTTTGAGTAGGTTTG
>ERZ773258.2076-NODE-2076-length-13506-cov-4.421604_pt1 | contig 13506 bp, 9 predicted proteins | sample MGYA00511962_ERZ773258 | MGnify/ENA primary metagenome ERZ773258 (study PRJEB29015, sample SAMEA2737755) | human gut metagenome | biome: human gut; feature: human-associated habitat; material: faeces | place: China | collected 2012 ... | reverse complement strand
TGGCATCGCCGCCGAGGAACGTGGAGGTCTTGCCTTCCTTGGTGCCCGGGATCGGGGTGACACCCACTTCGAAGCCGCCGTCCTTCTCAGCTTCGAACAGTGCGGTGGAAGAGGTGTTCGGATACGGCATCACACCGATGTTGCCGTTGGCGAACGGAGCGGTCCAGGTGGCACCGGTTTCTTCCTTGGAGCCTGCGCCCAAGCCGTTGGTGGTGTTGGCGAGTTCCTTGTAGGCGTCGAGCACGGCCTTCATGGAATCGTTGTCGAGGGTGGCTTCGGTGCCATCTGCGTTCATCACGGATTCGCCGTCAGCCCACACGGACGGGAACAGGTCGAACACGAGAGCGCCACCGGACTGGCCGGCCAAGTAGGAGCCTGCCACGCCGTCCTTGTTGAGGGCCGCGACCGCCTTGGCCTGCTCAACGAACTCGTCGATGCTGCTCGGACCCTTCTCCGGGTCAAGGCCTGCTTCCTTGTACAGATTCTTGTTCCATACCATCACGGAAACGTCGGTGATGAACGGCAGCGTGTATTCCTTGCCATCCACGGTACCGGCTTCAATGTGGCCCTGCTGCAGGTCGGACTTGTTGTCGAGTCCGTCGATCTGCTTGGTGATGTCGGTGAAGATGCCTTCAGAAGCCCAGTACGGAATACGCACCACGTCACCGGCGAGAATGTCCGGAAGGGAATCGGTCTGGGAAGCACCACCAACCTTGCCTTCCATATCGTCGTTCGGAATGATTTCCAGCTTGACCTGGTTCTTGTGGGAGGCGTTGTAGGCCTTCACCGCGTTCTTGGCCTGACGCTCCAGCGGAGAACGGGTCCACAGAGTGATCTCAGTGCCGTCATCAGTGCCGGCTGCCGGAATATCGGCCGGAGCCGCAGATCCACCACTGCTGGAACCACCGCCGCATGCAGCCATCGGAATAAGCAACGCGGTTGCCGCGATGCCGGCAATAACGCGAGTGACCTTGTTGAAAGACACCATGTCTACTTCTTTCTCTATGTATCGCTCAGCTTTGAGCCATCCGGCGGGCCTTCCGCCGTCTGCCTTCACGATTTCCGGTTGTTCTCCTTCGATTGAACCGTAGTGCGAAAGCCTTTTCTCAGTATATGGTTTTCTCCAGATTTTGCAAAATCGCTTTCGCACATCAGAATGCAAAGGTATTCATGTCGATAAAACCGTTATAAATAAACGATTCTTAGCATTTTAAGAATCGTTTATGACAGCAAAAAATGACGTGAGATGCAGAAAATGCGAAAGAAAATGTGTTCATTTTCGCAAATGCGAAAGTTTCGCAATTTGCAAGTGAAAATGTCAGCAATCGGCTATATAAAGCCGTTTTGTCCACTTTTTGACACGATGCGAAAACTTTCGCAGTTTTGTCGTATAATATTACGCAATACAAGGGCGGCGAAGCGCATCGACGCGCAGCCAACGTTTTCGTCACACCGTAAAAAAGGGGAACATCATGGCAACTGCAGATACTCACTCAACAGCAAGGCTTGAAGATGTAGCAGCGCTGGCCAACGTGTCTTTGGCAACGGCTTCAAAGGCGCTGCATGGCAAACCGCGCGTCAGTGAAGACACCCGCGAGCGCGTGATGGAGGCAGCGCGGCAACTCAACTATTCCCCGAACAAGCTGGCGCAATCGTTGGCAAGCGGCAGAAGCGGAACCATCGGTTTGGTCACTTCCGATCTGCAAGGCCGTTTCTCCACGCCTATTCTTATTGGCGCCGAAAACGAGCTGCGCGCACAATCGACATCGGTACTACTCGCCAATGCTCGCGGTGACGATGCGCTGGAACGCAGCCATGTAGAGAAACTGCTGTCGCTGAAAGTGGACGGCCTGCTGATTGTGCAGTGCGAGACGAATCCGCGCCCGTCGCTGGGGCGTGATTGGGGCGTGCCGCTGGTGTATGTGTATGGTCCTTCCACCGACACCAACGATTGTTCGGTGACGTGTGACAATGTGGACGCCGGGCGCATGGCCGTGAATCATTTGATTTCGTGCGGACGCAACCGTATCGCCATTATTGGCGGCGATGAAACGTATACGGCCTCCACCGACCGCACCAAGGGCGCGTTGGAAGCGTTGGCCGAGGTTGGTTTGGAACCGGCTGGCCCGATTCGCTATGGCCGTTGGGACGAGAATTGGGGGCGTGCCGCCACCAGACTGCTGCTCGACCAAGGCGTGAAGTTCGACGCCGTGGTATGCCAGAGCGATCAGCTGGCACGAGGATGCATTGACGCGTTGAAGTCGCAGCATCTACGCATTCCTGAGGATGTGGCGGTGATCGGCCACGATAATTGGGACGTGCTCACCAAGAGCTCCCGCCCGCCGCTGACCAGCATCGACAATGAAACGGAACTCATCGGCCGCAAAGCCGCCCGCTACCTGATGGACGCCATCAACGGCCAGCCCCACCACGGCACGGAATATCTCCCCTGCCGCCTCATCCAACGCGAATCCACCCTCCCCCTAGCCTAGCGTCATCGTTTTTTGTTGGAACGTCCCTTGAAGTAAATGTCGAACACGATCCAGACGGACAAAACGAACGCGATCACATAGCCGAGGAAACCAACGATCGGAATACCGAAAATCACGGGTTTGATGCCCGCATAGTACACGATCGACGAGCCGATGAACAATCCGACGACGATCAGCGCCATCGTAAGCCTGTTCACCATGTTGGCAAGCAGATGGATCGGTTCCTGCGAACCGACCATCTCCATATTCACGCGCAACTGGCCGCGCGTAAGCATACGGGAGGCCACTTTCAGCTCATTGGCGGCAGCGAGCAGGCTGTGCAGCGCCTGATGACCTTCGATAACCAGCGATTTCGCCTCATCCTTGGCGAAATCCTTCTTCGACGTGCTTGCGGCGATATGGTCGGAGATGATCTGAATCATATTCACGTCTGGAATGAACTCGTCGAGCAGGCCTTCCAAAGTGACCAGCGCACGCCCGACGGTGGTGACGGTGCTCGGCACTTCAATGCCGTGTCGTTGCGCCATTTGCGTCAACGCGGTGAGCATGGCGGCGATATCCAGCTCGGCCAAATCCACTGTGCCGAATTCCTTGACGATCACATCCAAGTCGGCCAATAACGCCGGATAATCCTCCGGATCGGCCTCGGCACCGGCGAAACGCAGCAGACCGTCGGCAAGCGCGGGCGAATCCTGTTTGGCGACCGCGAAAATCATGTCTTTCAAGACGGAACGGGTTTTGGCATTAAGCCGGCCCGTCATGCCTAGGTCGAGCAGCACGATCTGCCCGCCGCGCACCATGATGTTGCCCGGGTGCGGATCCGCGTGGAAGAAGCCTTCGTCAAGCACTTGCGTGGCGTAATTGTCGACCAGTTTGGTGCCGATTTCCTTCAGATCGTAGCCCGCTTCGATGAGCTCATCAGGATGCGAGACGGAAATGCCTTCGACGTAGTCCATGACCACCACGTGTTCGGTGCACAGGTCGGAGTATGGCTTCGGGCAGTCCATGTATTTGTAGTGTTCGCAGAATCGTTTGAATTCCGCCAGATTTCGCGCTTCGATCATGAAGTCGGTTTCGGCTTCGAAGGTGTCCCACAGTTCTTCGACCACGCCGGAGAGATCGACCACTTGGGCGCTGGGCATGGTTTTGGCGGCTATTCGTGCGATGGTGCGCATGATGGACACATCCTGTGCCATGGTTTCGCGCACGCCCGGGCGTTGCACTTTGACGGCCACATCTTCTCCGGTAGTGAGTTTCGCACGATGCACTTGCGCGAGGCTTGCCGATCCGAGCGGTGTGGCGTCGATATGGTCGAAGATTTCGCCTGCCGGGCGTCCGTATTCGTCTTCCAGCACTTGCAGGACGGTGCCGTACGGCATGGGGTCGGCGTCGGCGCGCAGTTTGGCGAGTTCGTCGCAGAACGATTGGGGCAGGATTTCGGAGCGCATGGACAGGATCTGTCCGACTTTCACGAAAGTTGGGCCAAGCGCTTCGAACATGAGCCGCATTTTGACGGGGGTCAGGCCGTGCACAATGTCGAATTGGTTGACGATTTGCGCGATTTGCGCAAGTCGCTTCAGTTTGCCTCGACGAGTCAGGTGGTAGCGCTGCGAGAATGAGTCTTTACGCGGGCCGAACAGTCCGATGGTTTCGGATTGCGTAAAGGTTGCGTCGTTCTGCTTGCCTTGCGATTGCGGGATTCCCGTTTTTCCCGCGGATTTGGCTGCCGTTGCCGCAGCCGCGTCGGACGAGGGGTTCGCCGTCGGATTGATCACCGCGTTGACTCGGTCGGAAAGTGTGACCGGCTCCACGCTTTCGGGGCGGGCCGCATCCGGCTCGATCGGAGAATTCAAAGACATATCGCTGCTCGCAAACGTTGGTCGGATTACGATGAGTGGGATTCATGAGGAGACTTGCGTCCCGCGTATTTCATGCGATTCGCATGTTTCGCACGTTTCTTACGTTCCGCACACGGCCGTTCGCATGTTTCGCAAGTTCCGCATAACAAATCGCCGTCTGAACGTGATGCGACGAGCAGACGGCGATGGGAACGATTGAACGTTACTCGGCTTTGGCTTCAGATTCGGCTTCCTTGGTTTCCTCTGCAGCCTTGGCTTCAGAGGATTCCTTGACCTCCGCGACCTTGTGCTTGAGTTCGGCGTTGAGGGCCTTGCCCTGTTCGACGGTCAGCTCGCCCTTCTTGACGAGATCGTCAACGATTTCCTGACTCTTCTCAACCGTGGTCGCCAAAGCGCCAACGCCGGCGAGGAAGACCTTACGCAGGCCGTCACCAAAATCAAAATCAGCCATGATTACCTCCTTAGGTGATGGTGGTACCCACTCTATCGCATTTTCTTCACAAATAACGTCAACGAAACTAGTCAATCGTTACAATTCTGCGGAAGACTCGCTGCCGTATGCTCACAGCGTACGAAAACGCGAAAACTACGAAACAGCGCGAAAACAATCAGCGCGGGCGTGACATGGCCACGCGACGCGCGTTGCTGGCAATCGTGTTGATGCGATCAAGTTCCGCACGCTGCGCTTCCGTCTGCCCTGCAGCGGCCGGATCGAACGAACCATACCGGCGTTCTGCGGCGGTGCGGATCAGAAAATCGGCGATCGCGGGGTTTTTCGGCAGCAGCGAGCCGTGCATGTATGTGCCGATCACATTGTTGACGCGGGCGCCTTCCGTATGATCCTCGCCATTATTGCCGGTGCTATCCGCGTCGACGGTGCCGAGCGGCTGCACGCCTTCGCGCAGGAAGGTTTGGCCGGAATGGTTTTCGTAGCCGATGATGTCACCGAAATCGGCGGAATGCTCGGTCAGATTGCCGATCATGCGCACTTCCTGCCCGACCGTGTACGCGCCGATCACGCCGATGCCGTCGAGTCGGGAGCCATCCACCGTTTCGAAATATTCGCCGAACAGCTGGTACAGACCGCAAATCATGAGCATAGGGGTGCCGCCGGCGGCCAGCGATCGCAGCAGGTCGGCGCGTTTGAAGAAGTCGTCGATGATTTTCTTCTGGCCGGTGTCTTGGCCGCCGCCGCCCAGAATCATGTCGACGTGTTCGGGCCACGCGTCGCCCTGATTGTAGGCGTGCACGCGCGGCTCGTAGCCGTATAGGGCGAGACGGCGCTGGATGGTGAGCACGTTGCCGGAGTCGCCGTAAATGTTCATGTCTTTCGGATATAGCGACACGATGTCGATTACCTGGCTCATATCGTCTCCCTCATGCGGTTCATACGTTCTTCATGCGTTTTCATGCGTTGCGCGGATTCGCGCTGTTATTTACCCACGCCAGCGTCGGCGACTTCGGCGATTTTGCCGAGCGCGGCTCGCGTTTTGAGCATTGCCGTGTATGTGCAGTAAATGTGCTTGGGGGTGCCCGGATTCGCGTTCACGAACGTTGAGACGGCCTCTTCAAGTTCCGTGTTGACGCTATTCACCGGCACCTGATCGTATTCGAGGCGCAACGCCATGTCCCAGGCACGCACGCCCGAAACCATGGCCACACCGGTGTCTCGCAGCGAGGAGAAGTCCACGTCCCACAGCCAGCTCATGTCACGCCCGTCGGCGTATTCGTCGTTGATGGCGATCATGGTGTCGCAGCCTTCAGGGGTGAAGGATGCGAGCGACAGACGGAATCCCATGGGGTTTTTGACGAGCAGCAGCTCCACCGGCGAGCCGTTCACGTCGATGACCTCGCCGCGTCCGAACGCCGGAGTGACTTCGGCTGCCGCGTCGATCATGGCTTGCGTGGTGGAATGCGCGAAGTCGATCATGCGCTGTGAGATTCCCACTTGTCGCAATAGTTCGTCGGTTACGTTCTGCTCGAACGGCAGGAACATTGCTTGCGCATCGGCCACGACCGCTCGCACGACGGCCAGCGCGGCCGCCGCGTTGTACAGGTTGTACACGCCTTCCAGTCTCACACCGGTTTCGTACGTTTCACCGTCGATGCCGAAACTGGCACGATGGTCGCCCACGGCAAGCAAGGTCACGTCAGCTGGTAGCTGTTTCGCAATTGCCGCATCTCCCGATTTTTCTGCATTTTCCCCAGTTTTCGCAATCGCTGCAGCATCGTCAATCTCAATATTTGCGGACGATTCTGCAGATTCGGACGATGCAGTATCAGCGGACGATGCAGTATCGACTGTCGTGCGCATGTCGTCGTCGGACGGGAAGAAGCTGCGCAACGACCCGTCAAGACCGAAATAGCGCACTTCCACACCATCTTCAGTATGTGCGACGTCAGCAAGTCGTGCGATGCGTGGATCCTCACGATTGAGCACTACGGTTCCGGTGGTCGCTTCGGCGGCTTTGCTCAGCAGTCGTGCGGTATTGTCGATTTCGCCGAAACGGTCGAGCTGGTCGCGCATCACGTTGAGCAGCAGGCAGTAGTCGGGTTGCACTTGTTTGACGAAATGCACCGCGTACGCTTCGTCGAGTTCCAGTACGGCGATGTCGGCGTCCAGTTTGCCGCCGAGCGAGACTTCGGCCAGCAGCGACGAGACCACGCCGCGGGTGAAATTCGATCCGGTCGGATTGGTGAATACCTTCAATCCCAACGATTCCAGCATGCTTGCCACCATGCGCGTGGTGGTGGTTTTGCCGTTCGTGCCGGATACGAGCACCACGCCAAGCGGTAGCTGCTGCAGGGTGCGTGCGAGGAATTGCGGGTCGATCCGTTCCACGATTTTGCCGGGGAACGCGCTGCCGCCGCCATGTGCCAGGCGGGAGGCCGCACGCACGGCCTTGCCGATCAACGGCGTTGCGAATGAGTTCCACGCCATGCTATACCTCCTGTTGGCTCTGGTAGTCCTGCGGCATATCTTTGAACTTGGAGTATGCGCCAAGGAACGCGAGATTGAACGTCTGCGTCGGACCGTTACGATGCTTCGCCATGATGATATCGGCCTCGCCCGGGCGATCTTCCTTGTCGTAGGCGTCCGGCCTGTGCACGAGGAACACCACGTCGGCGTCCTGTTCGATAGAACCGGATTCGCGCAAATCCGAAAGCTGCGGCTTTTTATCCTGACGCATTTCGGGGCCACGGTTCAGCTGGCTCAGCGCCACCACCGGCACTTCCAATTCCTTGGCAAGCAGCTTCAAGGCACGCGAGAAATCAGACACTTCCTGCTGGCGGCTTTCCACGGCCTTGCCGGAAGTCATGAGCTGCAGGTAGTCGATCACCACTAATTTCAGATCGTTCGTCTGCTTCAATCGGCGGCATTTCGCACGGATCTCCATCAAACTCATGTTCGGACTATCGTCGATGAATAATGGTGCGTTCTGCAGTTTATCCTGCAGATTATTGAGGATATTCCAACGTTCCTGCGTGATTTCTTCCGCTCGGCGCATGGCTGACAGCGGAATATTCGCTTCCGCCGAAATGATTCGTTGCGCAAGTTCGGTTTTGCTCATTTCCAAGCTGAAGATCACGGACGTCATATTGTGGTGCAGCGCCGCAGCTCGCGCGAAATCAACGCCAAGCGTGGACTTACCCATGGCCGGTCGGCCTGCAACGACGATCATCTGGCCCGGCTGCAGGCCTTGCGTCACGTCGTCGATGTCACGGAATCCGGTTGGCACGCCTTTGGAAACCTCGCCGTTTTGCAGTCGGTCGATTTGGTCGAGGGTGTCGGTGATGACGGTGCCGATCGGCGCGTAATCCTGCCTCACTTTGCCGGTCGACATTTCGTAGACTTCGGCCTGTGCCAGGTTGACGACGTCTTCGGCTTGGGATCCTTCGGCGGTGTAGCCGAGCTGTGCGATTTTGGTGCCGGCTGCGATCACATTGCGCAGGATGGCACGCTGGTGGATGATGTCGGCATAGAAGGTTGCGTTGGCTGCGGTCGGCACGGATGCGACGAGGCTGTGCAGATAGTCGGATCCCCCCACTTTTTCGAGGTCGCCGTCTTTGAGCAGCTGGTTGGCCACCAGCACCGCGTCGACGGGCTGCGATGCGGAGAACAGGTTGATGATGGCTTCGTACACGGTTTGGTTGCGCGGCTGGTAGAAGTCGGTGATGTCAATCATCTGCGAGACTTCGCCGATGGCGTCTTTGCTCATGAGCATGCCGCCGAGCACCGCCATTTCGGCGGCGTCGTCATGTGGCGGCACACGGTCGAAGATGGCGTCGCGAATAGCCGTTCCCGACGCGCCGGAAATGCTGCCATTGCCTGAAAAACCGCGGTTTTGCCCTTGATCCAGGCCATTGTTCCAAGAATTGCTCTCCGCCATGCTTCTCCAGCTCTTCGATGTGTGGTGTACCGGGAAAAACCATAATACCTGTGCCACTTCACGAATGATGTTGCGATGAGATTCTGGAGGAATCTCCGCATTGGCAGGATCGGAATCACCCGACACGCGCGAATCGGTTCGCGGTGGATAAGAAAGCCGAAAAAACCCGAGTTATCCACATACTGGGGATAACTATGTGGAAAACATACCGAGTTATCCACCAAATGGGGATAACCAAGTGGACAACTTGGGGACATCTTCCGTACGGGTGCCCATTCCCCTGGTTTTGACTTGCTTAAGTGAACCGAAGGTGATATGTTCCCCACTTTTTCTTAAACGATGGGTTTCCGCCGACGCGGCGGGTACCGCATCGGCAGCCATGTCGCTTTGCCGGGCATTCGCTCACAGCCTACGCGGCCTCACATGTGGTAGCGGGTGGCATTGTACATGGTTCGGACAAGGGTTTCGCGCCATTTACTCCAGTCGTACTGTTTGGAAATGGTCTCGCCGGCCGTGGCACCCAACGACGAACCGTCAGCACGAGTCAGATCGAACAGCATGTCAAGCAGCAGCGGATCATGATCAAGACGAGAAGCCAACTCGTCACCAACATTCGGATCATTCGGATTCTGACCAGTCGCAAACTCCGACAACGTAAGATGCTCACGCACCAACAACGTGACCCACCAAATAATGTCACGATCAAAACCCATGCGCTTCAACACCATGGACGCATGACGCGCACCCTCCGCCGCATGATCGAAAACCCCCGGACGCTTACCGACATCATGCAAAATACCAGCCAACAGCAACGCCTGATAATGCCGATCATCATAACGGTTTCCACGAGGTGTTTCACGACCAAGCCGCGTGACCACCTCAACCGAATGACGGTCAATCGTATACCGATGCGCAGCCGAAGCACTCGGGCGATTACGAATCGCCAACCATTCCGGAATCAAACGACCCGGAATATCGACAAAATCAATCTCCTCCCACACCTGCAACAACGCGGGACCGCTCGCAAGCAAACGCAAGAACAGACTACGCGACTCATCATTCCACGTGCGATCATCGATCGGACACGACTTCAGATTCTGCAACGTGCCGGGCGCGATCGGCAAACCAAACTCAGCCGCAGCAACAGCAGCCCGCAACGCAAGACACGGATCGGACTTCGGATCGGCACCCGGCGCAAGCACGATCTCCTCCTCATGCTTGGCGATACCGGGCGCGACCACATCAAACGTAGGCGCCTGACGCTTACCGCCGCCACGAGGCTGGAACACCTGGAAAAACGCAAAACGAGGCTTCTCATGAGTCAACGAATGCTCAGCGCGAGAAGCCGTGGAATCAAGCGAAAACGCGATCTGGCGACCAACACGCGCAAGCAACGTCTGCAAATCATCAATCGACTTCGCCTCACGCTCGCCGCTCGGCAACGTCGGATCAGCCAAACCCAGCATCGCCGAAACCCTCGCCTGATAAGGAGCGAGCAACATATTCGTGTCTTTATTGGCCACCAAATGAATGCAATCGCGCACATCCAACAACCGTTCGACGGCATCGTCATACTGGCCGTGCGGGCGGTCGGCAAGCCAAGAAGCGGCAAGCGCGGAGACCAGCACGGAATCACGCAAACCACCGCGAGACTCCTTAATATCAGGCTGATTGCTATACGCCATACGGCCGAACTCATCCAAACGAGACTTGGCGGAACCCAACAATTCGGGCAAGCGCTTACGGGCGGCCCTACGCCAACGCTCCAAAATGGAGACAGCCGTGGATTCAATCAGCTGCGTATCGCCCGCGATCGGCACCACATCCAGCCAGCCCATCGCAGCAGGCAAATCATGGTCGGTCACCGCCTCGCACTGCGCGCGGGTACGCACCGACTGGTCAAGATCAAGACCCGAATCCCAAATCGGATACCACAATTTGTTGGCAAGCTCATTGAGCTGCTGGTCGGTGAGCGCGTGAGGCTCATAAATGACCACCAAGTCAAGATCGGAACTCGGTCCCACTTGGCCGCGGGCCAACGAACCCACCGCGCCAAGACCAATGCCGGACTGCGGAACGTCAAAAGACACCGTCTGGCAAGCCTCCTGCCACAATTGTTTGAGGCAATCCATGGCCAGATCCGTACGAGCCTTGCGCTTCACCGCACCATTGCGGTACACGCCGTCGGCATCCGGCTGACTTATATCCATGAAACGTTGTTTAAGACCATCAACCGCTGAAGTCATAGCAAATCCTTATGAATCTTCGCAAAAGCAAGCAAATCTGAGCAGATAAAGCGAAAGCGGGGAAATACGAAGCAAAAAATATGACGCGAAAATCGTATGAAAATCCCCGCACGGCGCGAAGCACGTACGGGGATCTGTCTATTGATAACCCGAACCCAAGCCCGGGGTCCTTAATATCTATCCGAATGAATTATCAGATAGCGGCAGAGCCGGTCTCGCCGGTGCGCACGCGGGTCACCGAATCAAGCGGGGCAACCCAGACCTTGCCGTCGCCGATGGTGCCGGAGCCGGCGGACTTGACGATCACACCGACCAGAGTCTCGGCATCGGCGTCATCGGACAGCACCTCGACGCGAATCTTCGGAATGAGATCCACGGTGTATTCGGCGCCACGGTAAACCTCGGTGTGGCCACGCTGGCGGCCGTAACCGTTAGCCTCAGACACGGTCAGACCGTGAACACCTGCGGCAGCGAGGGCTTCCTTGACATCGTCAAGCTTATGCGGCTGAATGATAGCGGTAATGAGCTTCATCTCACTTCACCTCCTTGAGAACAGAGCTGGCGGTACCAGCAAAATCGTAAGCACGTTCGCCCTGATCGGCAAGATCGATACCGCCGACTTCCTGAGCTTCGGTGACACGCCAACCAATCGTCTTCTCCAGAGCGAAGGCGATGATGCCGGTGACAACAGCGGACCAGATGATGGCAACGAGGGCAACGATGAGCTGCACAACCAGCTGCTTCCAGTCGCCGCCCGCGAACAGACCGGTACCTTCGCCGAAGAAGCCGATAAGCACAGTGCCGGTGAAGCCGCCGACGCCGTGGACGCCGACAACGTCGAGAGAATCATCGTAGCCGAGCTTGAACTTCAGGCCGCAAGCGAGGCAGGTGAGCACGCCGGCGATGGCACCGAGCACGATGGCCCACAGCGGGGAAACCACATCGGCGGCCGGAGTGATGGCAACCAGACCTGCGACGATGCCGGAAGCGGCACCCATGGCGGTGTAGTGGCCGGTGCGGATCTTCTCAGTGAAGCCCCAAGAGAGCATTGCGGCGGCGGTTGCGGCGGAAGTGGAAACCCAAGCGTAGCCTGCGGTGCCATTGGCGGCAAACGCGGAACCAGCGTTGAAGCCGAACCATCCGAACCACAGCAGGAAAGCGCCAAGCATCACGAACGGAACATTGTGCGGACGGAACGGCTGGGTGCCGAAGCCCTTGCGCTTGCCGATGATCAACACGATCACCAGAGCGGCGACTGCAGCATTGATGTGCACGACCGTACCACCTGCGAAATCGTGGGCGGCAGCGCCGATAGCCTGGGAGATCGCGCCGTCAGCGCTCAGCAGACCGCCATTCCACACCATGTGGGCGAGCGGAGCGTAATCGAAGGTAATCCACAGCGCGACGAAAATCATCCACGTGGAGTACTTGACACGTTCAGCGATAGCGCCGCAAATCAGAGCGACGGTAATCATGGCGAATGCGGACTGGAACGCCACATCGACGCTGACCGGGTAGTTGTTGGAGTTCAGCGAAGCCGACGTGAAGACACCGCCGTCGGAAACCATGGAATCCTTCAGCAGGAAGCCTGTGGCCGGATCACCGAAGACACCGCCGACCGAAGTGCCTGCGTAGGCGATGGACCAGCCCCACAGCACCCAGATCACCATTGTGACGGACAGAGCGGCCGCCTCCATAATCATCATGTTCAGCACGGCCTTTGCGCGGACCATGCCACCGTAGAAGAACGCCACACCCGGCGTCATGAGGAACACAAGGGACGCGGACGTCAAAATCCACGCGGCATTTCCAGAATCAAGCTGACCCATGTCACCCTCCTCTTTCTTTCTTTTTGAGTTCACATTTCCGGCCCCATCGTGTGGGGCTGACAAAACGGTATGGAACGCCGCCCGCGTTTTGAAAACGTTACGACGTGTTACAGCAAGGTAACGCCATCTCGCCATTACGTCAACCGAAAACGGCGGAATAAAGCGGCTGGCACGTTTTGTTTCAGATTGCGCACCGCTCTCAGGCCAAACCACTATCAGCCCATTTTTCAGCGTATCTGCCTTATGTATGGCAGATTTGGAGGACTGACGCGAGGCATTTCGCCTATATATGGCACTCTCACTCGCAAAAAAGGTGCTTTCGGGGGTAAACATATACCTTCTAAGTCGACTTTCTCCAAAAGCATCTGCCATATATAAGCGAGAAACCAGCGGACGAACCGGCAAATCTGCCATATATAGGCGAAATAGGACTGGTCGGGGGTAAAAAGAAAGCCTCCCACGCGGGGAGGCTTTCTCGGGAGCGCAATCAGCTCAGGCGAGGATGCCGTCGACGAAGCCTTCCGGATCGAACGGGGCGAGATCGTCCGGGCCTTCGCCGAGGCCGACGAGCTTGACGGGCACGCCAAGCTCCTTCTGCACGGAAATCACGATGCCACCCTTTGCGGAGCCGTCGAGCTTGGAGAGCACCACACCGGTAATGCCGATGGCTTCGGCGAACACCTTGGCCT
>ERZ773258.2075-NODE-2075-length-13523-cov-2.598381_pt1 | contig 13523 bp, 17 predicted proteins | sample MGYA00511962_ERZ773258 | MGnify/ENA primary metagenome ERZ773258 (study PRJEB29015, sample SAMEA2737755) | human gut metagenome | biome: human gut; feature: human-associated habitat; material: faeces | place: China | collected 2012 ... | reverse complement strand
GGTGAACTAACATACCAAATGCACTTGACTGACGAAGTGCTTTGTGCTTCCAGCTATTCCGGAAGAATCCATAACTTTTCACCCACAACTTTTTTAGATGACTCATGCCTGCCGTTATACAATCACCATTTGCAAAGATGTCATTTATATATTCGATGTAAAAGTTGCTCCACATTGAATTCTTCAGGAGGTTCAGGAATATTAATCTGCATGCCCAATTTATTGTGGCATATCCAATTTAGACATAGAACAAAACGAGTATATTTCATTCTCACACACCAGTTCCAGGAATCATTCCAATCAACAAGAGATGCATCGGTTCGAAGAAATATGATCCAATCTAACACATATCTGAAATGTATCTTCTCAAACAGGAAATGTTGTAAAGAATGAGCCGTAAAGAACAACGCAGTAAAGTTTACCAAAGGAATCAATAGGTTCGAACCTTCTATCTGATTCGCATCTGATAAACGAAGCAAGGACTGGAAATGACGTTCAAATGCCTTCTTGTCCTTACCCCCACGAATAGACGTACAGAACTGATGGTTCTCCACCGTTAGCCCCTTGTACTTAATATGCGAATGCTTGTAATAGTCACGTTCTACATGTGCCCCAACAGATTCAGATACTATATTGCCAGCCTCGTAAGCAGACATATCATCATCGTTTAGGAAGAAACAATCCAGATCCCCGCATTTCCTATGCGTTGTGACAGGATAATACATGCTTACTCCAATGCCCTTCATCACATAAGTTCGTAGACCATGCCTTGCCATCTCATTTACATAAGCCACTTTTCGCATGTCTTTCATTTGCTGGTCCACCATTTCTGTATTGCCGTACCATTCCAGCAATATCGGGAGCAGAGGTCGCAATGCTTTAGGCACACGTTCTATGACCTCAAAAGCCACAGCCATCACACCTTGGCGTTGGAACAGGTCAATCGCCTCACTCCAGTCAGATTCAGTACACCCTATTAGCAGTTCCTCATCTATCGGACTATCATTGAGTACAACTGATAATAAGTGAAAAAATATTTCCTAAATATTTGCGTTCAAAACCTATATCTTCTTTACATAGAACATTTTCTTGAATGCGTTTCCGAAGACATTCATCAACACCCAAAATGTTGCTCTCACAGGATTCATTTCCTCCGCAACATGGAATAACGGATAATGTGCCCAAATACGCTTATGAAGCGGCTTGGGAGTAATCGACACCGCACGCCTGCGGTAGCGAGCCAAGTTCTCCTTCAGTAGATAGCAAGGAGCCTTCTTCACCACCTTCAGCCACATTGCAGTATCGTTATTCTTGCGCACGTCCTTGATCTGAATGAGCCCAATCTTCTCCGCATCATACATCACCGTCAAACACCCAGGCCAGCAACAAGCATACATATCGAACTCCGACACTGTTCTAATGCCCGACACATACACTCCCAAGTCGCGACCATCCTCACTCATCTCCATATATTCGTGATAAGTAAAGGCATAGTCGTTCTCCACCATGAACTTCAACTGATGCTCCAGTTTCTCCGACAACCACAAATCATCCGAGTCGAGGAACGCGATCCACCTGCCCTTTGCACGACGAAGTGCATTGTTACGTGTAATGGCAGCTCCTGAGTTCTTCGGGTTGCACTCATATTTGATTCGAGAATCCAATTCTGCCAGTGGAGCTACCACCTTGTCCGCATTATCTGTCGAACAGTCGTCTTGAATCAACAGTTCCCAGTTCTGGTAAGTTTGAGCTTGAATACTCTTTATCGTTTCACTTATAAATTTTGCACACGCCCATGTTGGCGTGATTATCGATACTAATCCGTAGTCTTGCATTAATACAATTTATATGTTAATTCGTTTTTTTTCCTCCTGTATGCTCTCCAGACCTCTCAGTACACAAGGTGAGAAACAACACTTTTTTATTCCTCAGTCATCAGTCTATTCTTCAACCTTTTCCTCTGATACTCCACCCTGTTTAAAAGACACTTTGCCCCTTCTCCCGAAAACTTGGCAGGAAAGTGATGATGTTCCTCAACGTACGCTTTGGGGTCGTTGTAGCGCATCATTAATTATGAATCTTTAATCATTAATCGAAAGTATTGCTTGTTCGGGAAATGGTCAGTCAACTCCACATGCCGTTTCAAGGCTAGAAAGTTAGCTTGCCAGTTTGCTCTTTCTTTGAAGCCATTACAATCAGTATAACAGAACATTTATATCGTTATCACTCATTTTGCCATACTTCTCATAGAGCTTTAGATAGTTCGTCTTTGACCTATCTATGCAAGTCGCAATCCTAAACAGTTCAAAACAAAGGCGTTTGCGGTAGTATTTCATGTTTGAAATCTCCTGATATGCCACTGTTTATTCTCATCAAGATAAGAGGTAAGGTAGTTAACAGCCTTATAGAAACGAGTTGAAGATTCTGGTGTAAATTGCAAACCTTGGTTACATACAATTGCAATGAAGTTCATCATTACTGATATGTTCGATACTGAATAACCCAATAAGCTTGCCCGTTTGATTTCCTCTACCTGCACACCTTTGTCATCTATCTGCTTAAAAACTCTTTTCTCAACAAAGTTATTAAGAATCTCTTGTGCATTTTCTGTTCGCCCACAATATAGGTTATATGCCAATCTCTGAAGATCGTAAGACGTTCCAGTATTATCTCTCGATTTGTTTTGACGAACTCCTTGATCACTTGTCTCTATCCAATCTAGAAACTGACCCAACCACTTCTTCACTCGTTTGATATCTCTATGCCACATCCAGGAGTGATAATCGTCCAAGAGGTATAAGTCATCTATCATATTCACAAATCCTGCACCATCAAGAACAGCTGTTGCATTCAAGGAGGTGTAGCCTTTCACGATCTGACCATAATACATATTCGAATTCATGTAGGTTTCTTTCTTCAAGAACCATACACGAATTTGCTCTATGGCTACTGAAGCATGCCGTCTATCATCAGAAAAATACCAAGCAAGCGTGAAAGTCTTAACCCTATCCACCATTTTTAGCAAAACTTCTCTGTCGTATGTATAGTATTCTGGATTTGTATATCTATCACGCCCTATGTATGGCAGTCCATCTTCCTTTGTAGTATCAAGCCAAGTATATCTGCCAATGCTCATATAGTCATGTATATCACCACTCGCTGGAATATGATCTTATCATTCACCACAGACAAATAAGGCTCAGGTAGATATGAATCTACTTTCTTGATAAGTGCATCATAGGCAGATTTGTATAGCTGTCTGTCTATCTGGATTTTTACATTATTCGCTTTGTTTCCCAAGAGTTGAGCTAATGCAGGTATTGACATCAATAGTCCAGTGAAAACTATGACGATATACTTCTTCATTTCAAAATAGTTATCTTCTCCACACTCTAACTTTTTCTGTTCCTTCCATCGATATGATCACTGCAGGAACACCACCGACTACTGCATTATCCGGAACATCTTTCACAACAACCGCATTGGCTCCTACCAAGACATTATTGCCAATTTGTATATCACCAAGTATTTTAGCTCCAGCACATAGACATACATTATCTCCTAATCGTGGAGCCCGTCCTCCTAATGATGTTGATCCTATAGGTACATCATGGAAGATTGTACAATTGTGCCCAACTTCTGTTCCTCCGTTTATAACAACCTGACCCAAATGCACAAAACGAACACCTACACCTATCTTTGTTCCTAATCTTATTTGAATACCTGTTTTGTATTGCAGATGTCTGTAGAACATATAGATAATCGGATAGAGTAGCATCCACTGCTTCTTTCCCTTCACATAGGAGCCAATACGGAACCACAAAAGGTAGCGGGTGGTGGGTGATGCAATAAAGGCTTTCAGCATTGCAAAGGAAAATACTTTATTGATTCCCTCTGCTTTTAAGTCTCCACGTATTACCCCCCCTAAGTTAAAACATTGATAATCAACCATATATCATTGTGTAACTAATTGAATATCTTCAATTATGGATAATATTTTTTCTTCTCCAAGAATAGTTTCCACAAACTCTCGGAAGACACCTTCGCCACCTCTCTTTTCCAGCGGAATAGTCGCAACAGTCTGAATATACTTTGGAGCAGAAGAAGGCACTCCAGCCCAACCAACTATTTTCAAAAGCTTGAGGTCGTTGAGATCATCTCCAATATAGGCAACATCTTGTATTGTTATTTCCAACTGCTCGCATAGATGCTGAGTTATAGCAACCTTATCTTTGCAACCAAGATAGCAGTAATCTACTTTGAGTTTGTCGGCACGTCGTTGTACAATCTGGGTATTCTCACCGGTAAGAATGCCAACGGGAATACCCAAATGATGTGCGAACAGTACGCCAGCACTATCGTAGGTGTTGAATTTCTTCAACTCTAGGTTAGTGTCGTCGTAATACATTCCACCATCCGTCCAAACACCATCAATGTCTGTAAGGATAAGTTTAGGAAGTTTCTTCTCCATTGATTAGTCAATCAAACTCTGATAAATAACCTCATTGGCTGGAATATCCTTGATAGCCTTATGCCCTACAACAAAATCCTTCTCTGCCCACTTGAAGCCATCACCAGGGCTCAGCATGTGAATCTTGTCCTCGGTAATTACCTCACCTGCTTTGATTTCGCAAAGAGAGGCAATAGAGCGCTCCAGCTTCTCCTTTGAGCCTACTACACTTTTGTCAATGTAGAGGTCTTCTGTTCCAAGCCAGCGCTCAACCATACGAATGTCGCGCACCATACGGTTTACGCCATCAGGACCGAGAGAACCAGGTTGGTCTGTACCCTTCATGTGACGATCAATCGTGATGTGCTTCTCGATGATCTCTGCACCTATACCTACCGCAATAGCAGGAGCCGAAATACCAATGGTGTGATCTGAGAAACCAATGTGGTACTGACCATAATGCTTCTTGAGATAGTTGATTGTATTAAGATTCAAATTATCTGGATGGGTAGGATACTGATTGAAATGTCGTTGTGGTAGCGAGTAATCACCTCAAGAGCATCATCCAGTTCCTTCTTTCCTGCCATTCCTGTAGAGAGAATGATTGGAATCTTTGTCTCTGCCATAGCAGCCAACAAAGGAAGGTTTGTTAGATCGCGGGACGCAACCTTCAAATAGTCAGGAGTAAAAAGTTTGAATATTGATAGACACCCCTTTGCGCAGAGGGTCTCAACAAAATCAAGACCTTTTTCCTTTGCAAACTTGTACACCTCATAATGTGCATCATCATCCAGTTCAAGAAATGCACGATGTTCTCCGTAAGTTGCGCCAAATGAGTTATTATTTACATAAGGACGATTCATCTGTGTTGTAGTAAGCTCCTCTTTCAAGTCGCGCCGAGTCATTTTGACTGCATTCATTGGCTTGAGATCCAGACTAAACACATCCTCATGCACTGGACGTGCAATAAGTTCTACAATAAGTTTTGCTATGTCAACTGAACCATTATGGTTCTGACCGATTTCACCAATAATGTAGGTCTCACCTTTGGTAATCATAATTGTATGAATTTATGGTTATTTCTTATTTTGGAAGATATTTGAAATCATAGATTGTTTAATCTCTTCGTGTGAATCGAGATAAGCGACAACATCCTGAAGAGTGAAGTTTCCATCCTTTGCCTTGAGATTTGAATATACTTTCAAGGCATTTACAAGGTCTTCAGGAGTGTCGATGGTCAGACGAATGTCATCACGTCCTTGAAGGAAATCAGGCCCTGCAATCCACTCGCACCTGTACTCATCCGGATGGTTGTATATGTGATAGGTCACATGCTCATGAGCAGGTGTCCCCTCTTCTGTGTTTCCTGCCACACGCTTGAGAGCTGAAAGGCGTACAAACTCACCCCAAAAACCAAAGTGGGTAAGGATGGAAGGTTTGTCGTTAATGCAGAAACCGATGTAATCAGCAGTAGATGTCTTTGCCTTCTCTACGAGTTGTGCTACTCCATGCCAATCCATAAAAGGATTGTCAGAGCAGATACGCACAATACCATCTACATCATTTATCTCAGCAGCTTTGATAAAGCGGTCGAGCACATCGTTCTCCGAGCCACGGAACACAAGTTCACCTTTCTCTTTGAGGAAAGTCACCAATTTGTCATTATTTTCATTGACAGATGTTGCAACAATCACCTTTGCTCCTTCCACTTTGTGAAGGTCGTCCAAAAGTGTTTCAAGGAGAGTCTTGCCTCCATAGAAAGGCTTCAAAATTTTGCCAGGGAGACGGGTAGAACCCATTCTTGCCTGTATGATGATTCCAATGTTCATATTGTTATTTTTCTATTATTAGTTTTATCTTTTCAACTGTATCGCTTGCAAATACCTCTTTGTAGACAAACTGCTTTGTTAGTACAGTATCAAGAGCTGTCTCATATTCATCAACGGACCCGGTATAAACAACCCCATTTTCAGGTTTCAGCACCTTATAATAATAGTTTACAGACATATCTGCGTAATTATAGAAAATGGTCGGCTTCTGATAATACTGACATTCCAGACAAGTGGTTGATGAGATGGTCAAATGCACATCACACCAAATCATATACTCGTATATATTCACTCCTGGACGATAAACGATGTTGTCCTGATCAAACACCAAACCTGCATCTGTATTTCGTGGAACATAGACATATAGGCAGTTTGAAGTTTTTCTAGCTGCTCCCTTTACGTATTCAGCCATTGCTTCTTCATAACCTCTCTGACCTGCTACAAGAATTACTTTCTCGTACTTGCTTCGAAACTCCTTGAGAGGATCGTTCGTAAAACTTTGTTTGGCCAACTCCATAAAGAACAGACCAGTCTTATGTATCTTCTTGCAATAATGACAATCCTGACCATTCAGATACTCATACTCGTCCTGACCAAACACGCAAATCTCATCCGGATAGAGAATAGGAGAAGAATAGAGCGAGTTGTAGGCATAATGCTTATCATTGAGAACTCCATGTTGCAGTTCGATAACAGGAATGCCCTTCTTATGCAGTGACCACACATAGCCCATAATAGTGTAAGGGCACTCAATAATCACTTTTTTCGGCTTATGAGTGATTTCGAGCAAGACGCCAAAAACATTTTTCTGTGCAATCAATATGCGAATGGCGCTATTATAATCGAACTGAATATGGTTGTCGGCAAGTACTTGCTGGAGTATAACTTCATTCTGCAAACTAATCTTTTTCCACTTTGTCAGTATTACAATGGCGTGCACAAACAGCAGAAGCCATGATTCTGATACGATATCCTTCTCTGGTATATTCTTTCTTGGGTAGCTGCTTTGATCCTTTCCTGGTTTCTCAATGACTAATGTTTCAGGATGAGCACTCGTCACACAACCAGATACTCGTAACTGTCTCTTTCCGTACACCTCTTTTCTTCGTTCAAAACCGGCAAATAACCATACTGAGCGTTTCTTGAAATAGCTAAAAGGATTATAGTAGAAAAGTGTACTCAACACCTGCTTAATAGCAGAACTACCAATACTCTTCATCGTATCGTTATTACCCGTGATTGCGTCAACAATATTAACTCTCAACAAAGGCCAAACACTTACATCTTTGTATGTCACCTTCATCAAGTCATATTTCGACTCAATCTCTCTTATCAGATCAACGGCCTCTAAATATGTCATATTAATGAAATTTCTTCTCTTGTTTCAGTTTATGGAAATGCTCAATGTCACGATACTTTATAATCTTGGCAGGATTGCCACCTACAATAGCGTATGAAGGAACATCTTTCACAACTACGGAACCAATGGCGACAATGGCACCTTCTCCAATCCTAACGTTACCAGAGATTGTTACATCTGAGCCCAACCACACAAAATCACCTATTTCTACGAACCTTTCTACATAAGTCGAACCGTATGGAATAGCCTCTCCATGATCGTAGTCGTGACTACCAAGCATTATCTTGCAATTGGAACCAGTGTGAAGATAATCGCCAATTTTCACCCTTCCCATTCCTGTGATAATCAAGCCATTAGAGTTTAAATGATAACCCACATCAACCTTGGCAGTTCTTGCTACTTTGCAGAAGTTATTTACTCCAACGCTACCATAGGAGTGGAGCATACGCTTGAAAAGAAAAGTGTATATCCTTCCAGACAAACGTTTGTAAGAACTAATAATCAAATAAAGCAGCTTTTTCATTTTGTTCGTTTTTCAACTATTGCATGATATAGCTCTCCGTATTTAGCCGCAATCTTCGACCAGTCGAAATGATTGCGAGAAAAACGTTCCGGAGTTTCCATTTCAACCCATTGTGCAAAGTCTATATTATCCACATTATCAAAATCCATGATATAGTAATTTTGCTTGTCATTGAACGCATTTCCGATAACAGTATCTGCAATCTTGCTATTAACTACAATGCGAAGACCTGTAGAATAAGCTTCTATCTCAGCAAGTGACTGAGCTTCAGTTGTACTTGCATGGGAATAGAAATCTGCTCCAGAAAGATATTTTGCAATATTCTCAGCTCTTAATTGTCCGAATATCTTTGCATGATCCTCCAAATTATTATCTTCAATATACTGTTTGATTGCATCCCAATCTGGCCCTTTGCCCAACATCCAATATTGGAAGTTTAAGCCACTCTTGTGTAGAATCTTCAAGAAAGACAATTGTCCCTTTCTGTCGATGAGTAGGCCTGATGTCATGAATACAACGGTATCATCTGTAGCACCATTCTCCTTGCGGATGCTCTCTCGTTCGTCTTTCAAAAAAAAGAATCGTTTTGTATCTATTCCGTTGGAAATAATAGTAATCTTTGAAGGATCTACTCCTAATTCAACGAGCTTATTCTTGTTATCCACGTTAAGAGCAGTGTCATAGTCTGCAAAATATCTGGTTCCTAATGCAGCATCTACTGCCGTACGATACTTGTCCCCATACTCTCGCAGAAGAGGTACTGCATGAGAGGTCCTCAAAATTGGCAAACCATACTTCTTGTTCAGATGATATAGAGGAGAGATTCCCAGACCGTGAATGTGAACAATATCAGGATTTACCTCTTTGACAACTCGTTCATAGTTTGCCTTATATATCTCAAATCGTATAGGATTCACGTGACATACCTTTTTATAGTGCTGCCATTCCTTCATGGTTTGCAGAGGGTGTTTCAAGACATTGCAGAGAACCTCGAAAAGCATCAGTTTGTAACCCATGTATTGATGTGGATAGGTGCATATCTTTTCTGCATCTTCGCTCTTCACATTTGTAGCATAGAGATACTGCTCAACATCAGGTATCTGCTGTTTGCTGAGTTCGTGAACCACTCGAGTAACTCCTGTTGTATAACTACCACCAACCTCTTGTGGTAGCTGTCCTATTGAAAGTACTTTAATCATAGATTTGCTATTTATTGATGAGCCCTTTTACTACTTTAAGCGATTGATGAATAAAGGGATAATTATATACCTTTAAGTCTATAACAAAAAATCCGTTTTTTTTATTAAATGTGTGGAGACCTTCGTATTTCCAGTTCCCTGGCTTCTGTCGATAAACTACATCTTTGCCCTTATAGAACAATATGGCCTCACCATAGTCCCTATTGCAATCCTGTGCAGGTCTGAATATTCCTTCCGAAGTTTCAACAAATGCTCCTGCCATTCTTGCCTCTCGCCGATCAAACTCAATTGTAAGAATTTGCTTATATGACCCTGTAAGCTTGTCAGATTCTAATACTATCAGTTTCTTTACTCCTGCATCAGGTATTTGTGTTGCATACATCTTGTACACACCAGCTTCTATCCTGATGATGGCATCTACAAGAGGAAGCTCGGATACCACAATGGGATCTACGAATTTATCGTTCTCGACATCGTATCTATACATTGTGCTCTTTCCAGAAGCAGAATTCTCTGGATGCACAAAGATATTGTTGTCTTCACGATAGATTGCAGGGAAAGACAAATGAGTCGGTAAATCAAGGATAATCTTACAATCTTCAATTGTTTGAGTTTGTCTGTTTGCAGCAATTTTGGCAATTCGTCCTCTATTTACTCCCGAATCAAACTCTTCAACCAAGAAGATAATCTTCTCATCTGTAACATCAAGAATGAATGGATCTGCAAACCACTTCGTCTTATATGGATTCTTTAGGATATGCAGGTTCTTCCACTCAATTCCATTGCGGAATATGTCCTCCCTATATTCGCCATATGCCAAATCCCAGGTATATTGGCTAAAAGCTTTTCGAATCGAGCTAAATATATTCATTTCAGTATGCTATTTCTGCAGAAGCCTGTAATAGAGATCTATATACTCATTTACCATCTTTTCAATCGAGAATTTGTTGCTAATTGTCACAATTGCATTTTTCGATAATTTAGTATAGAGATTCTTGTCATCAATAGCCCTTTTTAAGCAATCAAACGCAGCCTTGCTATCAGACTCTTTTATGATATAACCATTCTGTCCGCTCTCAACGATTTCTGGTGTTCCTCCTCCATCGGTAGCAATGACAGGAATTCCAGAAGCCATTGTTTCAAGGATAGAATTTGAAACACCTTCTGCATGTACACGACTGTTGGTAAATAGCACACCAAAATCAGCCACATAGAGGATTTCCTCTACATCTGTTCTTCTTCCTATAAATTTGATGTTGCTTTCTAGTTGGTTAGTTATTTCTTGGTAATAAGAAAGTTTATCTCCATAGCCCACCGCCAAAAATGTAACATCGAGCTCAGCCTCTTTTGCGAATGCTGCCAGCTGGATATACGACTCCCAATCCTTTGCTGCATTGATTCTTGCGCACATCACAACAAGGTATCGGGTCTTAACACCAAGTTCCTTGCGTTTTACATCCTTGTCAAGATACTTTGGAATGCGGATAAAGTCGAAGCCATTGTATATGACATTACTCTTTTTCTTTGGTGCACCCTTTGCAATGAGTCCAGCTATAGAGTTGCTGACAATAGCATCTGATTTCCAAAATGTGTACATCATCATCAAATGACGAGCCGAAAACATTGGATCCTTGTTTCCATCTGCCACAAAGCCAGCAATATACTTGTAGTGGTACTTGTTTTTTAAGTGTGCCAGCAGAAGCATTTCGGTAGGTGTGTCAACCCAGGAGTGCACAAAGTCAGGAGCGAATGAAGCTATGACTTTCTCAATCTTGGCACAACGCTCTTTGCGGTCTGAATCATCTATACACTCGTATGTCATCTCTGTGGAAAGCACATCTGGGTAATCCACATTCTTATGGAAAACTATGGTGTGCATTTGTATATCGCCAATTTTATCTAACCCCTTCACTAGTTCAACCATTCGACGTTCTCTGCCACCATCAGCAAACTGATTTATTAGAAATAATATTTTCATTGGAAGTCTATTAAATTATGATAAATCCTCTTCTACTGCTAATTCTGGGTATGTAATAACAGCAGCACAATAACCTAATACCAATACTGTAAAAAACTCTAAATCATTAATTGACATAGAGAAGAATGTCTTAGCAAATATTTGAATGAGGCATGCTCCAAGGGCAACATAAACAACTGGATAAATATTAGACGATTTCCAAAAATTATACATCCTTACCCAAAAGATGCTAAACATAGTTACGCCAAGCAAGCCATGATCCACAGCAATTTCAAGCCAATCACTATGCGCATAATTTTTACCAAATCTAATTGTGGCATCTGCGCCTAATCCAACGAAAAAGCTTATTGGGTTGCTATTATTCCAGAACATATTCCAAAAGTCTTCATACAATACAGTTCTACTACTTGTATTTCCTTCTTTGGTTTCTTCGAGTCGTTGTAAGAAGTAGACAGAATTTTCTGCCATATATGAGAAATACAAATAAGCAGCATAACACAATGCTATTGAAAGAAGGAAGAATACTAATTTCTTCTTAACTCCACTCGATTTTAACATGTAGTAGAAAATAAAACAGAGACTTATAGCTCCAACCATAATTGCTCCACGTTTCATGCCTGATAACATGAAGTATATACATACAAAAAATCCGATATATTGAACAAGAGGTTTCTTATTCCAAAAACAAAATAACGGCAAAATAGCAGAAAATAAATAGCCTGCATTATTCGTTACTTCCTCAACATTTGAAGAGCCTTGTGCCAACATAGTCTGCATCATTTTGATTTCTTCGAAATAAAATCTAGGGATACTTATTACTAATACAATTATAGCAGCATAGCATAACCATTTCTTTGTGATGTACCCTTGTTTGGTAAATGCATAGAATGCATAGAAAGGTAACATTGACCTAAGAATATTCTGAAGAAAAAAGTCTGTTGGGATTATATGGCCACCTCTATTTACATCTTCAAAGAAGAGTATGTTAATCAAGCCATAAACTGTAAATATTATTACCATTATGTTATATGACTTAATCATGGGTTGATCTCGATAGTCCTTAAGGCAAACTATAAAGTAGTATAAGGACATGAGCATGATGATGGCATACGAAATCATAGAGATAAGGTCTCCTTCGTATAGACATCCTTTAAGTCGGAATATACACCAAAGGAGGAAGTAGAAATTACAGATGTTGAAAAGTTTGCCCATGAGCTTATTATTAATTCAACTTTAGCATTTGAAGTAATTTTCAGTATTTCTGCTATTTGTGAGAACAGAACTGACTCTAACAATCTGAATGTACAGGAAATTTTCTTGCTTGTAAATTAGACACTCAGATTAGTTTAGGCTTATAACGCCATGTAACGTGCTGATTTCTTAGAAATATCCAAATGCTAAAGTAAAGTTATTAATTTATAGAATTCGTTGGAAGAACAAGATACTCTCCAAACTTGTAGTCCCACTCTAAAGGAACAAAAGGAACAAGACCGCTATCATGAAAAAATGTGAGTTCACCGAAGTACACTTTTCCATTTATATTATAAAGATCAACTCTAACATGACGATAACCTTTTGAGAGCTTAGAGGCAACTTCAACCATTTCCTCAAAATTACTTGGCTTCTGAGGAGGTACTTTTGCATTTAGATGACCATTTGTTACAGGAAGATGATTCCAGTCCATATCAAAGAAATCAAACTTTGTATCCTCTCCTTTTTTCTGTCTGTCACTTGCAACAAACAAAAATTTTGGTTCGCCATCAAAACAGAAAATTTTGTAATCCTTTAATTCATAGCCGCTCTCATCCTCCATGTAAGCTTCAGCAATTATTCTTGGCTTAACATCCTTATAAGGATATTCCTTGTTGCGGTCGTAATAATTTGTTTCTAAACCTTCCTTCAAAACTCTCTTTGCCTGAGCAATATCGATTTTTGACTTGTCTTTGCATACTATAACACCACCAGAATCCCCAGTATTCTTTATGACAAATGACGTTGGAAGTTTATCCCATTCAATTTCTTCAATGGTGTTCCAGATACCAAGTGTCGGAATAATGTATTCTTTACCAATCTTTTCTGTAACATACCCCTTGGCAGACACCTTATCTACCAGTTTTGTGTATTCAGGATGAAACTCCTTCAATTTCATCCATTGTATTTTTTCGTTAAAAGATTTTGGATTAT
>ERZ773258.2050-NODE-2050-length-13676-cov-111.943029_pt1 | contig 13676 bp, 9 predicted proteins | sample MGYA00511962_ERZ773258 | MGnify/ENA primary metagenome ERZ773258 (study PRJEB29015, sample SAMEA2737755) | human gut metagenome | biome: human gut; feature: human-associated habitat; material: faeces | place: China | collected 2012 ... | reverse complement strand
ATGAGATTCTGGAATGTTATGCCAGAATACAGATGGTACACCTGCCAGAAGTTTGGAGGCCATTTCTTCGGAATCCATGCCCTAGGCGGTGAATACAACATTAAAAACATTGACATGCCCTTCGGCATCCTGCCGAAAACTCTGGAGGGCAGGCACTATGAAGGCTGGTATGTTGGTGGAGGCCTCACCTACGGCTATCAGTGGTTACTCAATAAGCACCTCAATTTCGAAGGCTCTATCGGTTTGGGATATGCCTACAGTCCTTACAAGCTTTACGGACGATGCGAAAAATGTCTCGACAAAGACCACCGCAACTATGTAGGCCCTACAAAAGCCGCACTATCTCTCATATACGTGTTCTAAGAATATAACTTAACAGTAGTTTTAAACTGACAATATAAACACGTAATAACTAGACAGAATACAAAAAATTTAGGGAAATCATAATATGGATAAAATGAAGCTTTATGCGGTCATTTCGCCTCTCTGCATACTCTTTTCTCAGGGCATCATGCCTGCTCAGGCTCAGCAGCTGGCAGGGGGGAAGATTCAGGTAGACAGCGTTTCAGCACGCAAGAACGGCAACCGGATGGACGTTGCCTTCCGTATGAACCTGAACGATTTGAAGATGAAATCAGAGCAGCAGATTGTTTTCACACCGGTAATGGAAGGAACTGATTCTATCGCTCTCAACCCTATCATCATCCAGGGTAGAAACCAGGCTGTAAGATACCGCCGACTTGCCGACAGCAAGAAGAATCCGCAGGCACAGGTTCTTACCCGTAAGAACAAGACCAGTCAGCAGGTTTACTTCGCCCAGTCTGTTCCTTATCAGAAATGGATGAAGAAGTTCAAACTCTCGGTGAAAGAAGATCTCTGCGGATGCGGCAACCTGATAGAACAGGACAATACGCCGATTGCGGATATCGACCGTACACCGAAGATTACGAAGGAGTTCTTCGTGCAGCCGAAGGCGGAAGCCAAGAAGGTGAGAGCCGAAAAGGGTGAAGCTTACCTGAGTTTCAAGCTCAACAAGAGTAATATTCTTGCCGACTTCCGTGAGAATGCAGCTGAGCTGAAGAAGATTACTTCCACCATCGACCTGGTGAAGAACGATAAGAACGTTGAAATCACAGATATTGATATCCACGGTTTTGCTTCGCCTGATGGTTCGTATGCCAACAACAAGCGCCTTGCCAACGAGCGTGCAGCTGCTCTCCGCAACTATGTGAGCAGCCTCTACACCTTAAACAGCAAGCTCTTTACCTATCAGGCTACACCCGAAGACTGGGAAGGATTCAAGCAGAAGATTCAGGCTAGTCATCTGGCTGATAAGGAAGCGATACTCGAGATTGCTAACTCCTCGCTGGCTCCCGACGATAAGGACCTGAAGATCAGAAAGCTCCATCCGGCTAGTTACCGCTACATCCTGGATCAAATCTATCCTCGTCTCCGTCATAGCGACTATACGGTAACCTACACGGTTCGTCCGTTCAGCATCGAAGAGGCCAAGGAGATATTGAAGACCAAGCCTCAGCAGCTTTCTCTGCAGGAGATGTTCCTGGTGGCACAGACTTACGAGCCAGGTTCGCCAGAGTTTAACGAGGTATTCGACATTGCCGTCCGTCTCTTCCCAGATGATGAGGCTGCGAATCTCAATGCCGCCTGCACCGATTTGCAGAAAGGCGATCTTACTTCTGCCGAAAAGCATCTTGCCAAGGCAGGCAACTCGAAGGAGGCAGAGCGTGTAAGAGATGTCTTCAAGCAGATAAAGGAATTGGAATAACAGAAAATTAGAGAATAACGATTATAAACAAGCTTAACTTTTAAGATTATGAAGATTAAACATTTATTTGGCTTGGCTGTCATCGCAGCTATGACGGCAAGCTGTTCAAGCAATGAGGACCTGGGAAACGCAGGTCCAGGTACTGGTACTAACGAAGCAGGTGTTGGTTATGCAACTTTCACCATCAACTTGCCTACAACAAGCGGAACACGTGCTGCAGGTGATCCTACATTCGACAAGGGTGATGCCAATGAGTACAAGGTAAATGATGCAACCTTACTCATCTTCAAGAAAGATGCTACTGGTTATCTATTCAAGGAATCTGTAGACCTCGGTAATATGGAGCCTTGGACATCAAGCAGCACAGATGGTATAACTACAACAGCCAAGTTGACAGCCAAGATTACTAAGGCTGAAGTAGGCTCTGATAAAGGTTATTATGCTCTTATTATTCTCAACAACAATTCTAAAACGGCTGCGAAAATTACAGAGCCTACTGACGGTCAAACATATGAAGTATGGAGTAAGGATGATAAAAAAGCAAATGCTACCAACTACTTGAAGCATGACAACGGTTTCTTTATGGCAAATGCACCTAAGTATGTTGCAGGCGCCCCTGAAACACTTGTTGAAATCAAGAATATTTATGCTTCTAAGCAGCAAGCTGAGAACTCTACAGCCACTACAGTATATGTAGAGCGTGGTCTTGCTAAGGTTTCACTTGCTTCTGGTTCTGAAAAAAAGCATGTTGATATAACAGAAGGAAACTATAAAGATGACAAGGTTGACATTACTGGTTGGACACTTGATGTTACAAACACCAAGACATACCCTGTTCACGTAACAGAGGGATTGTGGGCAGATACATGGAAGGCAACAACTACTCCTGCTGCTACCAATGATGCAACAATGGAACGTTTCCATGATACAAAGCTTACAGAGTTCCCACGCGTATATTGGGGCTTGGATCCTAACTACAGCAAAGATTTCGCTACTGTAGCAGATTGCGAAAACGAGTTTAACCTGGTAGCAAACCAAACAGACCTATCAAAAGCGTTTAAGACTGGTGAAGACGCTAAGAAGCCTCAGTACTGCCTTGAGAATACTTTCGACATTGATCACATGGTGCAGGGTCAGACAACACGAGTTTTGTTCTCTGCTAAGTACACACCAGCAGGTCTTAGTGATGGCGAGACTTTCTACAAGATGGGTAACAGCTCTCAGTTGTGGAATGCTGATAATGTAGTGGCTCAGATTAAGGCTAAGGCTATGGAGGTATTTAATGAGACTGATCCTGACAAGGTGGAAGTAATACTTACAGGTACAGATTTAGCAAAGGCAGGTACCCATCTTATTACAAAAGCGAATGTAAAGCATGGAACAGCTGAGATTGAAGATGCTGATATTACTGCAATTAATACTAAACTTGGTTTCAAGGAAGCAAAAGGAACAGACCCTATGGTAGGTTTGTCAACATATGTAGATGGAGTTTCTTACTACATCGCACGTGTAAAGCACTTCGGCGATTACCTTACTAAGTGGGAAGCCGGTAATGATACATACAACAGTAACAATGCCAACTGGCTTGGTCGCTACGGTGTTCTCCGTAACAACTGGTACGAGCTTTCTGTAAATAACGTTAGTGGTCCTGGTTATCCTGACGTTCCAAAGGTTAATCCTAAAGATCCAGACGATGAGAACTGGCAGTACATCAACGTCAGCGTGAAGATCCTTTCTTGGGCTAAGCGTTCTCAGGATGTCAATTTGTAATCCATTTCACATTATTATATATAGCTCAGCCGCTCCAGCGCTAAGGAGCGGCTGGCTATATCGGAAGAATAAGAATCAATTTATACACTTTACTTTTTCATAAAACAGATAAGCATCATGGCAAACAAGAAGTTTAACAGTTGGATCAAGAATATATGCATGGGATGGGGCTTCATCATGGCCGGCAGCCTGCTAGCAAGCTGCAACGACTTGATGCACGACGACCTGCCTCCTTGTGACATGGGTGTTGACTTGCAGTTCAAGTACGACTACAACGTGCAGCGTGCCGACATGTTCAATGATCATGTGGGCGGACTCAGCGTATTCGTATACGACGAGCAGGGCAACTTCATTGCTCGCCATGATGCCTATAACGATGTGACATCACAGCCGCTCAAGGACCCTAACTATGCCATGCGAATCAATCTGGAACCGGGCAAATACCGATTCGCAACCTTCGCCTTCCAAAAGAAATACGAAGATGCACTCGCGCAGCCAGGTGCCAAATTCCAGATAGCTCTGCCACAGCAGGGTGACAACATCACCGCCCTCCATGCACGACTCGACCGCGAACAGGGCAAGGTGAACAACCAGAGCCAACCGCTCGATACACTCTGGCAAGGACTCAGCAACGAACTGGTTGAAGTAAAAGACCTGCAGGTTACACGCCATACCATCGGTCTGGTTCGTGATACCAAGCAGCTCACCATCAGCCTGCATCAGACCGACGAGCCTGCCAACATCAATGCCGATGACTTCAGTTATCAGATAACCAATGCCAACGGCGATATCAGTTACGACAACTCTCTCCTCCCCGACGAGGAGTTGACATATACCCCATACTACACCTGGACCACTGAGTTTAAGGATACCGAGGGCAATGTAAAGGAGCGCACCGCTCATGCCGCCCTCATGTTCTCCCGACTCATCTGGCATCCGGTAGAAGAAAACGACAAGAACGCCATCCTCACCATCACGAACAAGACTACTGGCGAAGAGGTGGCACGCATCAATCTTGCTGACTGTCTGGCACAAGGCCGTGGTGCCTTCGAACGCCATTATTCAGCACAGGAATTCCTGGACCGAGAGTACGACTACAAGCTCGACTTCTTCCTCCAGGGCAACCAGTGGAAGTATATGCAGCTCAGCATTTCCATACTGGATTGGAGCAAGCGCATCCAGCGTGTCGATTTCTAACCGTTTCAGGTGTCAGAGCTCCTTCCGGGCATTTAACTCATAAGAGTATTTGACTTTAAAAATTGGAAACAATGAAAATACGAGATTTCATTTTAAGTTTAGTTAGTTGGTTTATATTGTTGGTTACAGTAAGTTGCTCTGACGAACTTGGAGGCGAGTGCGCCCCCATTTCGTCAGAAAGCAACTTGCATGTACTCGTGCCAACCGTGCTCAGCAGCCGCGGCACCCGTGCCGACGATGCTTCCGGCCTTCCTACCTATAATGCTACGGTAGATGAATGCCAGATCAACGACCTGACCCTCTATGCTTTCCCTGTCTCTACAGGAAATGGAAATGACGGCAAGCTCCTGGTAGAGACGCTCCCTGCCCCATTGGCTACAATGATGGTAGAGCCGCATGTTGCTAACTATCAGCTCAATATCGAGCCGGGCACTTACCATATTTATGTGGTTGCCAATATGAACAAGGTGTTGAGTGGTAAGACTATCAAAACAGAAAATGATCTCAAAGATATAGTACTGAACTATGTAGATGGAGGAGAACCGGGAATGCCTGTTTCTACAAACATCCCGATGATTTATGAGCCAAAGGATGTAAACGGTAATATCATCGATACAAAAATAGAAAAAAGTGGTGATAAATATACAGAGGTAGCAGCTAACCTGAAGTTTACATGCGTAAAGGTTAAGTTGAATCTCATTATGGACCCAACTGCGAGCGATAATCTTTATGACAAGAGCTATAGCATAACAGATATTGTTGCACAGAAACTTACTCCTTCTACCCATTTATTATGGGATGGTAAGTTTACCCAGAAAGATGTTACTTCTGAATATGCTAAAGGTATGGATACACCTCTTTATAATAGTACTCCTACAGGCGACGCAAGCAAAGGATGTTATTATCAGAAAGGTGAATATGAAATCAATGAAGATAACAAAAATGTAGCTAACGAAGATGTTGTGAAAATCGCTGATGCTTATAAGGATAAGGGTACACCTAATCCTAAGAACGCTAAGCAATGGCTCTTTCAAGGTACCTACTATCTGCCAGAGCGTTATATCTCTAAGGTAGAGGAACAGTCTGTATTGAAGATTAACGGTATGGTTAATAGCAGCAACAAGAATCAATATACCATCAATCTGGGACATAAGCAGAACGCATCAGATGCTCTGCCTACATTCCCTCGTGGAACCTATTATGAAATAACAGGTATGCTGAAGAGCTATGGCGATATGGATCTTGACTGCGATGTGAAAGTGGACGATTGGAAGCCAGTAGAAATCAATGCCGATTTCTACCATACTACTTTATGGGTTAACAAGACCAAGGCTGAAGTCTCTTCTACAAAGAGTGATACTATCTCTTATAATTCAAGCGAAACTGATGTAACGTTTGGCTGTATTGACTCAAAGATTGTTGGTGAAACAAATAAAGATATTATCGTCGTAACAAAAAGAGATGGCAAAAATATTATCTTTGGTATCAACCCAGATATACCAATAGATAAGTTTCCAAAGAACTCTGCAGGAAAGAGAGAAGGAACCACTAAAGTTTATTTGATGGCTAACAACATCAAGAAGTATATTAATGTACACTATGATGTTACTCCTTATTTTAAGGTGAGCCCTAAAGACGTAGTTATCTATTGGGGTAAGGATCCTGACGGACAGCAGGCTCTAGAGAAACACTTTGTGGTAGAAACCAATTTGGGTGGATTGAAAGCATATCAGAACATCAATGGTACGCTAACAGAAAAAGCTAACGGTTCTACAGCACAAGTTGGTGATGCACCTTCTCGTCTGGAGATAAGTTATGATAATACTCCTGGTGCAGATGGAAAATATCTGATGAAGGTAACGGAAACCAAAGATCCTGTGACGACCACCGTTTATAACTTCACACTTTCTCCGCTGAATCAGATTTCTGGTGACAAGGTTGCTTTGCAAGAAGTTACTGTTACTGTAAAACCGGAGTTCGGTCCTTATCGTATCTACATGCGAGCTATCAATAATATATGTAACTGGGATGGTAATGAAGACAATACCGCTAATCTAGGTGTCATTTTTTCAGAACAAAAACCAGAATATACTGGTCCTTACGGCAGTTATAATGATAACTATAATTTCAATTGGTATGATGGTTGGACAGCTAATGATGTAAGTAAAGACGAAAATAATGAAGATAATAAACATATTCAAAATGGTAGACATCATATGTATATGTATACACAGCGTGGTGATAATAAAGATAATAGTACTACCGTTGATGCAGAAGCATATGTATGGATATTTTCAGAAAAATTCCCTGGTGACCAAATGACAGGTGACATAAATAATGCTGGATGGTATTATAAAGATATGCCATTTAATGCAAATAGCAAGTATGCAGAAAAAAAAGCGGAAGGTACTACAAAGCAAATTAAACCAGGTCAAACGCTAGTTATATTTGGTACTGGCGAGAATCATGGCAATGGTAAGACTGGTTGTACTCCACACCGTTTTCCTCATACCATGGATCCAGGTATTCCTTTGTTCAACTACGAAGATCGTGAAGGCTGGTATCTCTATGACCCTACCTGCATTCCATATTATCGAGTATATGATGACAAGCCGACTATTATAAATGTTGACTATGTGATATATACTAAAAGTGATATTACTAAATGGAAAATCGATTTTGGAAAGAAGAATAATAAATTCGAATCGTATACTTTGGAATGTAACTCTGATAAGTTCAAGCAAAAAAGCGAAGATGTTGGAAATGGTTGGAAACGTACAATTCTCAGTTTCAAAGCACCTAAGGGCGAATACGAAAAAGCAATAATGGTTAGCATTAGTGGAAACAATGATCAGATGCTCTTCGGTGGTGACAGCTACCCATGCACCTACAATGCAGCTACCAAACAATACCAGATATTCGGTTATTACGATGGTAGCTGGCATGAAGGCAAACCGTCAGGAGTTTCTAAATAGTAAAGATAGAAAATATAATGATGACAAGAATAAAGACTTTAATGATATGGATAGGATTGCTCTTAAGCCTTGCATCATGTAAGGACTCTTTAGAGGCAATTACTCTCGGTGGGGACGAACTCCCTACCGAGGGAGTTACGCTGAGCATACAATTGCCTAATTTCACTCCTCAGGAAATCTCTACCCGAGCAGGAGGCGAAACTACAGAGAGCATTACTTCTCTGTGGCTTGTATGCTATGGCACTTCAGACAATTATCTTGATATGCAGGATTGTACAAAAGCTTATGCTGATGCAACTGCTGATGCAGATGGTTACAGGAAAATCAAAACGAACCTTCCTAAAGGTACAGAAACGGTACATTTGGTTGCCAACGTTCCTGGCTTGACAAAAGAACAGGCTGCAAAGCTTGACGCGATGGAAGATATCACTCCTGATTTATCAAAGCCAATCTGTTGGGGCAAAGCTACACTTAGCAAACTGATGAACGACAGCAAGATTTCGCTAACCCGTCAATGTGCTAAAGTTACAGTAAAAACAAGCGTTAGCAATTTCGAAATCACAGACCTTCATGTATGGCATTCTGCCAGCAAAGGCTCTATTGCGCCAGCTGGCTACGTAGAATCTAAAAATGAAAACTTGGCAACATCTACAGAGTTGATGGATGATAGCAAATGTATTGCTGGCGGTCCTGCTGCTGTAGTTGCAGTAAATGAAACTTCTGCAGGCAAGGCTGACATCATTATCAAGGCTAAATATAAGGATAAGGGTACAGATACAGAAGGCTTCTATAAAGTAGCCCTCTATACTGGTGATGCCAAAACTGCACAATATGCATTGGTACGTAACCACAACTATATCGTGAACGTTATTTCTGTAAACGATGCAGGCTACGCTACTGAAGAAGAAGCATTAAAGGCTGAGCCAGAAAATCGTTTGGAGGTAACCGTGGTAGATGATAACCCGGAGATTGTAGATATGATTGCCTGCAAAGACTACGAACTGGGTGTTTGTGGTACACAGACGGTTGATGCTTCAATTACAACTATTCCTATCACTTTGGTTACAAATCTTAAAACAAAGAATACAACAGATAATAATCTCTATAAGGTTGATATCAGCGATGATGCGCAATCGTGGATAACTGGCTGGTCACAAGGTAGCAAGTCAACCACAACAAGTCCTGACGAATCGGCACCATCAGGAACCATGTTTGTTCTCAACCTCACTTTGGTTGCAAACAACAAATCGGAGAAGCCTCGGGAAGGTACGATTACCATCACTTCCGGTGACTTGAAAAGAACCATCTTGATTCATCAGGAAGGTTACGACTTTAAACGTGCTAAAGATCGACAGGTACTCATTAAGTTAAAAGATAGTGATACTCCTTTCGCTTACTTTGCTTGGCTTGATTCAAAAATGCACGGTGTTAAACCTAGCGAGAATAAGGTCAATAATCAGGAAAAGACCAGAAACCAGGGCTTGCACTTCAGCGTAGGAGATAATACTATCTCTTATTTGATACCAAAGAAAGATGGTGACCAATTCGTGAATAAATCTGACAAAATCAGTTATTCGGATGAAGTTTACGAAGGCAATAACTATTATAAAGTTACATTGAACACCAATAACTACGATTTATGGATAGACGAAGAAGGTTTTGTCATCCAGAATACTGAAGATGCTGATCATCCGTTTACCATCAAATACCCGATCTATCATGCTGGTGTATTTGGAGAAATTAAAAATCTGGGAGACGAACAGTTGGGTGAAACAAAAACAGGTTGGTACTACTACGGAGTAGTGAAGATTTCGGTAGATGAACCATCAGAAGATGGTAAAACTACTACGTATAAAAAGACATACTACATGTTAGACCGTAATCTAGGCGCATCCAACAGCGATTTCTATTCGCCAGGTTCTGCCAATATTGCCAATGATAAAGGTTCTATAGGTGGATATTTCAAGATATCAAATGATAAAAAAAGTAACGCCTATATCGACAAGTATGTAATCGGCAATTTTAGAGTTCCAAAGGGCAACGAGCTAGAGGCTATTGCGAATAAAGCCTCAGTAGATCCGTTGGAAACATCTACGGGTGAACGATATAATTGTATTCGCATCCCGACAGAGTCTTCGCAGAAGGATTACATCTATATCCCAATCAGCGGATATTACGAGAGCAACAGCTTCAAGGATGAATATCACGCAAATCTGTGGAGCCAGTCTTTGTTGTCGGGCTATCAGGGCTTCAGTGAAAACAGTAAAGAATATGGCTTCTGGTATCTTTATCTGGATATCTATAATAAGATAAAGACTATCACAAATACCCGTTTTGCTCAGGGATATGATGGCTCGAACACTGGCCGTTACAAGGCGATGCCAATCCGCCTGATATACGTTCCATAAGGAGTTAGAATCTTACACTTTAATATAGTTCAGGATAAAACCAGAGAATCCACAGCAGGCACTCAAGCCAGCTGTGGATTTATTGATTCTTAGCTTCACTCAAATCTGCACTAGTGTCCCGTTTAGTCTGGACGATTATTATATAAGTTATTAATATCCAATATTTTATGTTCTAGAAGTTGTGTATTCGATTTAATTTTGCACCTTTGCACTCATATGGTATCCTAGCCTATTTAACCCGATGATTTCTAAACGGGACAACAGTGATTATCTTCTCTTCCCACGAATCTTGCCTTCTTGATAGCTCTATCAAAGCCCTTGTTAGCCTATGTATATTGTAATCTCAAAATTTAATTTCTAAATCAATCTGTGTTTTTCAAGGTATAAAAAGATTAGACAGCATCTTCATCATGATTAAAGTTCTCATAGAACTTCATTCGCTTCTTTTCTAATTCCGCAATTTCTTCCTCAGTTATTCTCATGGTTTATGCAGTATAAAGATTTAATTGACGCAAAACTGCTCGTCTTTCACGAACCCTGTTGGCATCAACCATAATGTCTTCTGTTTTCATCTCTACCTCAGATGAATCCTGTTCATCATAGCCTTCTCTTGCGTGTTTCCAAGAAAACTCTCCATGCGTTAAAGTACTCAAACTCCAAGACTTCTGTGGAGCATAAGTTTTAAACACCATATCAAACACTGGCTCATATTGTACAACCTGCTCTTTATCCATCAATTCTGGGAGAGAATCATTTTTATAATGCTGGCGAATCTGAACCATGACAGGACCATATTTCCAAGCCTCAAATTGTGCATCAAACATGGGTTCGCCCTTTTGAATCAAGCACTCACGCTGCGTGAAATAAAGTAGCTTATGCAACTTCATTTCATCAATACGAACGCCAAAATCATCCATATAGCGCTTGTATAAATAAGAGGCAACTTGTAATATTCCCATCATAGTCATTATTCATTTTATAGTTTATTGCCGCAAAGTTACGCTTTTTTATTGAAACCGCCAAAGAAAATCAAAAGAAATCTGCGAAAATCCGTGTAATCCGTGCCTTATCTATATCCTAAGAAGCTTATGACACACCCTCACAAAACGGGTGAATGAGAGCAAGAAAACGAATGAATGAGAGCAAGAAGAGGGGTAAAACAAGGATTTTAACCTACTAAAACAGTTCTTTCAACTAAGAAAAGAAACATTTATACTTAGAAAAATTCTCCGTTCATCGACGTTGAATGTCCGTTCAGCGTCGATGAACCGCCATTCATAGACGCTGAACCGCGGTTCAACGTCGATGAACGGAGATTTCAATAGGGTTAAAGAACATTTTATCCTATAATCAACCAAGACTTTTCCCGAGATTAACCCATTATTAATACAGCAAGAAGGAAGAAAGGAGATAAGAGGAAGCCTGAAAAGAAATAAAAGGAGGAGAGAAAAGAAATAAGAGAAGGGAGAAAAGAAATAAAAGGTATAAGGAAATGAGATAAGGGGCATAAATGAAGAAAAGATGTTTTTAATTTGGTGGTTTCACCATTTATTCGTATCTTTGCCAACAAAGAGAATATCACTTAAAAGAAAGGCGAGCAATTATGGCAAGAAAACTATATCCGATAGGATTACAAACTTTCGAACGAATCAGAGTAGAGGATAAGTTCTACATTGACAAGACGGAATATGTATATCGTATGGCACATACTGATGGTACTTTTTTCTTCCTAAGCCGTCCACGCCGTTTCGGAAAGTCGCTGTTGCTGACTACCATGAAGAGCTATTTTGAAGGAAAGAAGGAGCTTTTCAAAGGACTCGCCATCGAAAAGCTGGAAAAGGATTGGATAAGCTATCCGGTGCTGCATTTCGATATGAGTATGGGCAAACACATGGAGATAGCCCAGCTGGAAAGATATTTCGACCAGCAACTTGCAGAACAAGAGCAGAAATGGGGCATTACGAATCCGGCTGTTGATGCCAACGTCCGCCTCATCTCACTTATCCAGACTGCCTATAGGGAAACGGGCAAGCAAGTGGTAATACTGATTGACGAATATGATGCCCCTTTGCTTGATGTGGTGCACGAGGATGAAAAACTGGAAGAACTTCGCAACGCCATGCGCAATTTCTACAGTCCGCTAAAAGGATGCGAGAAATTGCTCCGCTTCGTATTCCTCACAGGCATCACCAAATTCTCTCAGCTCAGCATCTTCAGCGAATTGAACAATATCACCAATATCAGTATGGACGAGCCGTATGCCGGCATTTGCGGAATTACGGAAGATGAACTGGTGAACGGAATGCGGAATGACATAGAGGCACTTGCTGAAAAATTAAACTTATCGTATGAGCAGACGTTAGCTAAGTTAAAGGATAATTATGACGGCTATCATTTTACATGGCCTTCTCCAGACGTTTATAATCCGTTCAGCTTATTAACCTGCTTTGCCAAGCAGAAGATTGATTCCTACTGGTTTGGATCAGGCACTCCTACTTATCTGATCAATATGATGCGCAATTTCAACTTTCTGCCAGCGAACCTGGGCGAGAGCATGGAAGCCGGAAAGGATGACTTTGATGCTGCCACGGAAACCATGACCACCATCATGCCGCTGCTCTATCAGAGTGGCTACATCACCATCAAGGATTATGATGAAGAAACGGAGCTCTATACCCTAGCCATTCCTAACAAGGAAATAAGAGTTGGATTGTACAGAAGTTTGTTGCCTCATTATCTGACCTCAAAGACTGCAATGTGCAATACCACCATCGCCAAGATGTCGGTGCTTATTAAACAGGGCAAGATAGACGAAGCATTACAGTTGCTGAAATCGTTTTGGGAGACGGTGCCTTATTGCAACAACACCCATTACGAAGGTCATTACCAGCAAACGATGTATATCATCTTTGCCTTGCTCACGAATTTCAGGATTATAGTGGAGCAACATACGTCAAAGGGGAGAATTGATATAACCATGGAGACGGACGATACTATCTATGTAATGGAGCTGAAGTTTGGAAAGACTGCCCAGGAGGCTCTTGAGCAGATAGAAAGCAAGCATTATGCCGATGCCTTTGCCATGAGCGGCAAGGAAATTATCAAGGTAGGTATGAGCTTCAATATCAAAGATGACAACACCATCGTGTTCGATTGGAAATCATCAGAAATTTAGATGATAAAAAAAGCGTGCAGGCGACTATGATGTGGCTTGCACGCTTTTTTCTCAAAGATAGAGTTCTCACTTACATTAGGATTTATTATCTTATATAACCAAACAAGTCAAGATACATCATCCTTGACTCTAAGCACTCATCTTCAGGAATATGATTTGCTTCTTTCTCTAAATCTTCTGTAGAGTACAAGAATTTGAAGCCATTCTTTTCCTAAAAATGAAGCACATTTTCCTTATTGTAAGCATCAACAACAATGAAACGGCAACCAGTCTTATTGTCTGGTAACAAAAACCAAGATATGATATAGTCTATCGCTTGTGATCCAATACCATCATGAGTACTTTGAAAATCCTTGGCTACTCCA
>ERZ773258.2045-NODE-2045-length-13711-cov-3.856766_pt1 | contig 13711 bp, 9 predicted proteins | sample MGYA00511962_ERZ773258 | MGnify/ENA primary metagenome ERZ773258 (study PRJEB29015, sample SAMEA2737755) | human gut metagenome | biome: human gut; feature: human-associated habitat; material: faeces | place: China | collected 2012 ... | reverse complement strand
GTGGGGCCGGGCCTTCGGGGATTTTCGCATATATATAAGGCTTACAGCAGCCGGGCCTTATCCAGCATGCAGAAGAGCATCTGGGCCACCTCAGCCCGGTTCACTGCATCCAGCGGCCGGATTTCCAAGTCGTTCTGATCCAGGATCCCGATATGGTAGCAAAAAGCAAGGGCCGGCCGGGCCCATTCAGCGGCCTTTACATAGTCCGGAAACTGGGCTAGGGTGTTGAGAACCCCTGCACTGTTCAGTTCGTCTTCCAGACCACACAGCGCTGCAGCGCGTGCGGTCATGACGGCTGCCTCCTGCCGGGTGATGTTCCCCTCCGGCTCAAAGGTACTTCCGTCTCCAGTTCCGGTAATGATACCGTAGGCAGCCGCTGTGCCCACATAATCCGCATACCATGCCCCGTCGGGCACGTCGGAAAAGACGCCGCCCGCCTGGGGCGTCAGGCCTAATGCGCGCACTACTATGGCTGCAAAGGACGCCCGGGTCATACTGCCATTCGGGTCAAAAGTCCCGTCTCCCACGCCGTCAATGATCCCCCGCTCCGCCAATGCGCGGATGGCCTCGCCATCCGAACCGGCGGAAACATCAGAGAAGGTCTTGCCGGCAGCCGTCACAGGCATCTTCTTTACGTCGGCATGCCTGTTGGCCAAGCCGGCTGTCCCGATATCGCTCTTATCTTCCAGGGGCAGGGCGTCTCCCATCCGGTACAGGCTGTTCTCCCCCTTCAGAGCCCGGCGTATGGCCGCCAACCCGTAAAGGCCCTGCTCTGTCGCCATCTGGTTGGAGCCAGCCCCGTCCTCCGTGTGCAGGAATCCCTTTCCGGGCTGGTAATAGGTCATCAGGTGATCCAGCATCGTCTTGCCGTTTTTCACAAAGCGGGCATCGTCCAGGGGAATCTCAAGCTCACACAGAGCCACAATCATCTGCGCACAGCTCTCCAGGTTGGTCGTGTTCCAGGATACAAATCCTCCATCCGGGCCCTGCTGTTCGGACATGCAACTCAGCGCCCTCTCCACAGCCCTGGCCACAGAAGTCTGATCCTGATACTTGGCCAGTGCCTGAAGCGCCATGCCGGTAAGGTCCGGATCCGCATTTTCCGCTTCTTTTCCGGTCAAACTCCAGCCGCCGTCCGGGCGCTGCTGCTCCAGTATGTAGTCGATATACATCTGCCGGGTGGCCTGTGTCTCCGCCGCGGGATTTACCGGCATAGGATAGCCTGCGCTGTCCAGCGCCAGAAGCGCCCAGACGCCGCCATTGATCCCCTGCCAGACCGTCTTATCAAAATCGCCCAAGGGCATTGTCAGATCAAACCCCGCTACATCCCGGGCATCTACTCCGATGGCACTGAGCGCCAGGACCACCCGGGAATACTCCGTGTACTTCCGGGTATGAAGAATCCCCTCTCTCTCCCGCACATATGCCTCCACATCCTCACGGTAGTTTTGATAATACGCTTCCGGCACATCAAGGCCGGAGCGGGCCAAGCTCAACACCGCCCACTCCCCGCCAATCGAGCCTACCTGGGGGGCGGGCACCGCACGTTGGAGGTATCTCGCCGTATCTTCCATCGCTTCTTCCAGCTCATTTTCTGTTACAGCAGCCCGCGCTGAAGTAGCGAGGCCTGCCAGTAGCGCCAACAGAATGAGCAGGCACCCTGCCCGTTTTGCAATCTGCCGCATACACATCTTCCCCTTTTCAACTTTTATTTTCATTCTAAAGGTTATCCATATTTCCGTAACATGTCAACCCAAATTTGTGCCGCTTCGCATTGGGTGTAGAAAAGCAGCGGCGGGGAGTATGTACTCCCCGCCGCCTTCTCAAGTAAACGAGAGACAACGTTATACGTGGATGATGGCTTGCGCAAAGGGGTAGGCAAAGGCCATCAGCACCACAAAGGACAGAATGATAAACAACAGATTGATCTTAATGGTATTCTTCATCGTGAGGTGTTCAGGTCCGAAGAACAGAGGAGAGGGTACGGCGGCGGAAGGGGTAAGGGAGGCCATGGATGCCGCCAGGCCAATCAGAATGGTCACGGCGCCCATGTTCAAAGAGCCGGCATCCAGCAGCACCACGCCCAAATTGAAGAAGAGCACCATGGTAACCGTATTGGAGAGGAAGTTGGTCATGATGATGGAGCCGATGACCAGCACCACAATAATGGCGATGGGGGAGAGGTTTGCGATCAGGGGCCGCAGAAGATTGCCCAGCCAGATGTTAATGCCGGTAGCCTCAGAGGAGATGGGGGTGGCCATGACACAAACAATACCTGAAAAAAGCACGACAGGCAGGGGGACGGCTTTCATGGCCTGCGGCATATCCAGGATGGGCTTGCCCTTGACTGGGATCAGGCACAGGGCGATCAGCGCGAAGATGGCGGGGACCACAACGCCGATTCCGGTCAGATAGCCGCAGACGGCAGGAAACAGCCCCTTCAGAATCTCAGGCAGCAAAATCGCCAGCACGACCAGCACAAAGGCCACGGCGGCAACCTTACCCCGCAGGTCCAGAGGCGGGTCGCTGCGCTTCATTTCTTCCACGTCAAAATTTTTAAAGGCAGACATATCGGGCCGCCAGATGAACACGCAGATCATAATGACAACAAACATGATGGCGGCAAAGGGGAAGCCTACAGCCAGCCATTGGCCGTATGTAATGGTGATACCCAGCTGGGTCTCGGCCAGTCCCATCAGAATATTGGGCAGAGCGTGGGCGATCGGAGAGGCAATGGACAAAATGACATTGCCCCACAGGGTTCCCATGAAGATGCAGGTATAGAAGGGATCACCCTTCTTGACGCCCAGCTTCTCACAGAGTACAGAGGCCAGTCCCACATAGATGACGGCCAGGGACAGGTTCTCCATGAACATGCCGATGATGATGTTAGAGGCAAAGAACATCGCCAGGAAAGCGTATGGACGGTTCTGCACAAATCTCCGGGTAATAAACCAGGTGGCGATCTTATTGATAACCCCGGTCTCCTTCAGGCACTGGTTGAGCACCATGAAGATGATCATGGTAATCACCGCAAAGTGCCCCACCGAGCCAGCCCACACCTCATTGGGCGTCATGACTCCGGTGCAGATCAGCATGGCCAGGAACAGGATCGAGGTCCAGTGGGTATTCACTGTCAGCCACAGGTACATGGTGGGCACCGTTACCGCAATCACCCAAACCCCCTGCTGGGTGAGCGCATTGCCGGGCTGAAGGGCAACGGCAATTACCACGCCGATGATCAGGGCGATCAGGCAATGGACGTACATCATTTTTGTTTTTGCTGCCATGTCTTTCTTTCTCACTCACTTTCGCTTAATTGCGCTTAGACGCGCGCACCGCTGTCAGCTCTGAGAGACAGCCTGGAGCCCTTCTGCCGGAAACGAAACCGGTTTCCTCTTCCTCCTTCTCTCCGCTCCCCATCGGAAAGAAGGCCCGGCGCAAATGGAGTCCACGGTCCCTTATCCCCCTCATTTTGACAACAGCCGGAGGGTATTGTATGATAGAAGCTGCACACTTGTCAAGCCCCTTGCTCTGAGTTCTCTAATACATATCTGATATAGCTTTTTTAAGGGTAAAAATCAGGTTTATTGATTCTTGATAGATTGTACTTTTGTCAATCAGTTCCCAGAAACTTACACAGGAACAGGGAGCACGTCACGAGACGTGCTCCCTGTTCCTGTGTGGGTAAGGGGGGAAACTCATCCAAAAAAGTTGGAGAGTTAGCACAATTCAGAGGGCTAGCTTATTGCTGGGTTTCTATTGCTGCTAGCCCGTGCTCTGCGCACAAAATCGCATTAGAACCACTGCCACCTCGGCACGTGTAGCCTCCCCTTGTGGATCAAGGACGGCGTTATCTGTACCGGCAAGAATGCCGTGTTCCACGGCCCAACGCAGCGCCTCCTCGGCGTAGCTGCTGACTGCCGCCGCGTCGGAGAACTGCGCCAGGCTGCCCGCCGTTTCAGGCGAACCCGCGTAGCGGTAGAGCATCACAGCCAGCTGCTCCCGCGTGAGGTTTCCGTCCGGGATAAAGCTGCCGCCATAGCCGGTGACAATCCCGGCATCAGCCGCCCAGGCCACTGCCGGGGCATACCACGCATCGCCGGCCACGTCGTCAAAAGTGCTCTCCGCGCCTGCCGGCTTCCCCTCCCTGTTGTAGAGGATCTGCGCCAACATGGCCCGCGAAAGCAGGTCGTTGGGGCCAAAGCGCCCGTCTCCAAGGCCGTTCATCAGGCCGCTGCCGGAGACGTAGGCCACCGCCCCGGCGTACCACTCGCTGCCCGCCAGGTCGCTGAATGTGATGGATGGGATTTTGTCCACCAGCTCATAGGCAAAGGCGAAGAATCCGTCCAGGTCGGTTGAGAGGCCGTGTCCCTGATCCCAGACCAGAGCGGCGTCCACGTTCTTACCCTGATTCTCAAGCGCAGTAGCTAGGTTAAAGAAACTGGGATGCGGCGTAACCAGATCGACTGACCCGGTACGCATAAACCAATTCTCGCACACGGTGGCGCCCTCGGCTCCCTCGCCGATCACAAAATACAGCGGATCTACAGAGTTGCGCTGCAACTCAATCAACTCAAGATACTCCTCTGAGATGGTAATGGTCGGCTCCCGATGGTTCTGAATCCACTCCTGCCCAAAGTCAGAGAAGACCGCCGCATAATCCTCGGCCTTTCCGAAAGAGAAACTGGATGCATTGGCATACTGGGAGTTGCGATCTCCCACCAGGGAGTTTACCACACCGTTGCCCTCTGACATCTCATCGGTCGCCTTGAGAGGCCTGTCGTACTGCATATCCAGCAGGTTGGCGGGATTAAAGTGCTCCTCGCCCACTACATAGGCCCATAATTCTTCCCAGGTCCCCTCAATATCCACCACCAGATCGGGATCCTCCCTGTCGTATATGGGTTTTATCCAATCCCGGGCGGCAGCGGGGGTTCCATACATGCCATTTGCCGGCAGCTCTGTTGCTAGATACTCGTCAATTGCCTCCTTGCCGCCAAGGCCGTTGAGGAACTTTATTGCGCTCTCCTTGACATAGACCATCAGATACTCGGCGTAGTTGTCAGCTGTGAGAAGATCCCCTTCCTGGATGCTGTCCCCCACGTCAAACTCTGCCCGGATACCCAGTCCAGCCTGGTACTCCACAAACGCCTGGGTAAGGGCAACGTTAATCTCGTTGGCTTCCTCATTCCCGCTCAGATCCCCCCAGCGCTCCCAAGCTATCGCCGGGTCGCCCCAAGAGCGGATCATGACGGGACAGCTCGGGAAGACGGCGTATACGTCGTCCCTGGCATTGGCCGCTCCCATCTCCTCCAGATAAGGCTTAAAGAACGCAGAATTGCCAGAAGAGCCCAGCATTACAGTGGCGCTGCCGCCAGAACTGCTGCCTGCCACAAAGATGCGCTCCTTGTCACCCGGAATCGTACTGGCATTCTCACCATAACGGAGGTAGCGGATAGCTGCCTTCAGATCTACAATGGGATAGGGCAGCTTTCCGTAATTGTAATACCCCTCTTCGTCGGGCGTGCCTACAAAGCAGTTTGCTGCACCACGCATACCGGGCTCCACAACCACCCAGCCCTCGGAGAGCGCCCGGCCCACCAGAGCGGCTGTGTTCTCTCTCGCTGCCAAAGTACTGGGATCGCCTACTGGGTAGCCCCGGTCGCCGCCCCAAGGATTGTAGAACAGGATGGGCGCGTCCGCCATAGCTTCCTGGTCAAACACTTCACCGTTGTAGCTTACAGGCACCTTAATGTTCAGCTTGAAGTAGTCCTCCGAAGGCGAGCCGCCCCAGGTCTTCCCGGTAATAGGCTCAGTTACATAAGTTGCTTGATACGTCTTAAACACTATCGTACCGGGGAAGTATTCGTTATCGCTGACTGTGTACTCCCCCTGATAGGCAGCCTGAGGGTCAAATTGCAGGGCATCGTCCTCCGACGCTGAAGCAGTCAGGCCGGACAGCCCGGCCGTCAAGAATGACACCGCAAGGATCAGGGATAAAAGCCTTGATCTGATATGCCGCATTTTATATTCCCGCCTTTCATCACATTAAAATGATAAAAATAAGCAATAGAAGTATGACTTCCTCCTGTCAAAACAGGAGTCTGCGGGCCGGAAACACGCTTCCTCCAGCAGGTTTCCGGCCCCCCAGCGAAAGCAATTTCAGACTCAGCTGCCCAGCACGATGGGCGCAAAGGGGACGATAAATGCAAGCATGACAACGAAGGAGAGAACAAGGAAAAGCAGGTTGGGCCGGATGGTATTGCGCATGTTCACATGGCCGGGCCCAAAAATCAGCGGCATGGGGGCGCAGGCCGAGGGGGTCAGGCAGGCCATGGCGGAGGCAAAGCCGATCAGCATGGCGAACATGCCCAGGTGTGTAGTACCGTTGCTGAGCAGCGCCACGCCCACGTTGAAAAACAAGGTCATGGTGACCACGTTGGAGAGAAAGTTGGTCATAATCAGCGCTGCAATAACCAGGATAACGACGATGACAAAGGGGGGCACATTAGCCAGAATGGGCTGGAGCACATTGGCCATCCAGACGTTAATTCCGGTAAGTTCAGAGGTAATGGGGGTAGACATGACGCAGACCACGCCGGCAAAAATGATGGCTCCCATGGGCAGAGACTTCAGCGCAGCCGGCATATCAAGCACCGGCTGGCCTCCAACCCGCACAATACACAGGGCTGCACAGGCCAGAATGGCGGGAACCACGACGCCGCAGGTCGTCCAGTAGGTGCCGAAAGCGGGCAACACGCCCTTGAGAACCTCCGGGAGAATGATGAGGGCGATGGCCAGGAGGAAGACTACCACGGAAATTTTGCCCCGCAGATCCAGCTTAGGCGCATTTTTCCGTTCGGCCTCCACGTCGTAGTTGTCGTAAGCGGTGGTATCAAGCTTCCAAAAGCGCGTGACCAGCATGATAACGACAAACATAATGATGGCAAAGGGGATGCCGATGGAGAACCACTGGGTATAGGTGACCTCAATGCCCAGCTGGGCCGACATCATGCCCATCAGGATGAGACAGGGCGCGTGGGCGATGGGCGATGCAATGGAGATGACCACATCCACCCACATGATGCCCATGAACATGCAGGTATACATAGAGTCTCCCTTCTTGAGACCCAGCTTTTCACAGAGCACCTCGGCGATGCCTACATAGATAACCGCCAGGGACAGGTTATCCATAAACATGCCCAGAATCAGCATAGACGCAAAGAACATGTAGATGAACACATAAGGGCGGCCGCGTACGATCTTTCGTGTAATAAACCAGTTGCACACCTTGTTGATGACGCCGGTCTGAAGCAGGGCATAGTTGAGGATCATAAAGACGATCATGGTGATGACCGAGAAGTGACCCATGGAGCCCGCCCACACTGCGTTGGCAGTCATAGAGCCCGTCATAATCAACAGAGCCAGGAACAAAATGGAGGTCCAGTGGGTATTGACGGTGAGCCACAGGTACAGGGTGGCCACCGTTACCGCGAGGGTACGAACGCCAATATCGGTCAGGCCATTGGTGGCCGGAAGGCCGAAAGCAATCGCCAGTCCCAGGATGAGGGCAATCAGGTAATGGATGTACGATTTCTTAGTCGCTGACATAACATTCTCCCTCTCTTCTATTTTTCTCTTTTTGCTGCCCAGCAGCATCTTCACACGTTAACACACCCCAAGCGCTCTTCCGCTGCAATGGGCTTGGGCTTCAGGCATACCTCCCTTTTTCCATTCCTCCCAAGAGGCGGCGCGACTGTTCAGTCCGCGCGGCGGATATCTTCCAACGCTGCATATACCACCTGTGCCAGTTCCCTCACCGTCACAGCCTCGGTGAGATCGGAAGGTCTGGGTTTAATCTTCAAATCCTTTTGAATTGCATAGAGCAGCAGTACCTTTTTCGTAGACTCGGAGGTGGCGTGATCACAGGGGGCTGCCTGATCCAACTCCCTCAGCATGCTTCGATCCAGCTTCATCGTGCGCTGAAGGCTCAGGACCGCCAGCTCAATCAGGTTATCCTCCGGGCAGTCCTCCTCCAGCATAAATTTCGATGTGATATAGCGCTTCAGGTGGAGATAGACAAACTCCGGGGAGGGAGCTTCCTCCGCCCGTATGACGGCTGCCTCCCTGGCCGCCGCATTCTGGGCCGCCGCCAGCAGTGAGGCCACCAGTCTCTTTCTCTCTTCTGTATTCACGCGTCCCTCTCCCCTCCGCACTGGGCTGCAAAGCGCTGGATAGTCTCAATGACGGAGTGGATTCCCCGAAAGCGGTCGGTGGAAATCTGCCTCTTGATATTGGTCTCCTCTACAAAGCGGGGCCGATAGGCCGCGATCTCCTCTGGCGTTCTGCCGTCCAGCAGGCTGACGGCGATGGAAACGATCCCGCGTACGATGAGCGCTTCGCTGTCCGCCCGGACATGCACTCTGCCCTCCGAATAGCTCAGCACCAGCCATACGCCGGACTGGCAGCCGTGCACTTTATTCTCCTCCGTGCGCTCCTCTTCCGCCACATGAGGCATATCAGCCGAAATGGCCAGCAGGTACTCATATTGAAGAAACCAGTCTCCCAGTTGATCCAGGTCCTCCATATAAGAGTCTTCCAGTTCAATAATACTCAGTTTTTCGTCCATCTTTGAAACAGCCCCATCGTTCTCACTATTGCTTTGCAGGTGTGGTCGATCTCCTCTTTGGTGTTGTAGAAAGCCGGCGAGAGGCGGATCGCCGCCTCCAGCCCAAACTCCCGCAGCCCCGGTTGAGCGCAGTGGTTGCCCGAGCGAAGAGCCACGCCCAATTTGTCCAGAACGCTGGCTGCATCGTAGGGGTGAACCCCTTCCAGCGTAAAGGAGAGCACCCCCGCCCGCCGGGCGGGACGGCCCAGGATCGTCAGCCCTTCAATGGCCGACAGAGCCTCCTCGGCATAGGCGATCAGTTCATGCTCCCAGGCCGAGATCTCCGCTCTGCCCAGCGCCTCGATATACCGCAGAGCCTCTCCCAGCGCAACAGCTCCGGAGATATTGGGGGTCCCGGCCTCCAGACGGGCCGGCAGGGTCCCGTAGGTGGACCGCTCGGCGGCAACAACGTCCACCATACCGCCCCCCACCCGCGCCGGTTCCAGCCGCTCCAGACATGCCCGTTTCCCGTAGAGCACCCCGATTCCGGAGGGGGACAGAATCTTGTGGCCGGAAAAACAGTAAAAATCACAGTCCAGCTCCCGGACATCCGCCGTCTCATGGCGGACGCCCTGGGCCCCGTCCACAAGCACCAGCGCTCCGGCCGCGTGAGCCAGGGCGGTCAGCTCCCTGACCGGAAACACCGTCCCTGTCAGGTTTGAAACCTGGGCCAGGGCCACCACCTTGGGCCGTCTCTCCAGTGCGGCGGAAAACGCTTTGTCATCCAGTATCCCGTCCGGGCAGGGGACGGCCTGAAAGACCGCCCCCCGCTCCTCGCACAGGCGCTGCCAGGGCAGGAAATTGGAGTGATGCTCCAGGGCTGTGACCACCACCAGATCGCCCGCCCCCACCGTGTTCCGCAGCCCTGCAGCCACGGTGTTGATCGCGTCTGTGGTCCCCTGGGTGAAGATGATCTCCTCCGCCGACCGGGCGTTCAGGAAGCCCCGGACAACCTCCCGCGCCTCTTCAAAGGCGGCGGTGGAGCGCTCGCTGAGGGTATGAATGCCCCGGTGCACATTGGCGTTGTCCTGGAGATAGTGCGCCCGCAGCCTGTCCAGAACACACAGGGGAACCTGCGTGGTGGCGGCATTGTCCAGATAAATCAGCTTCTCCCCATTGACCCGGCTGTCCAAGATGGGGAAATCCTTGCGAATCCCTTTTACCTGTAGCATACGCGCACCTCTCCTCCGGCAATCAGACGCTCAGGACCTCCAGGCCCAGGCACTCGGCCAGCATCTCCAGTTCCTTGGCACAGTCGCCGTAGACGATGGGCAGATGGTTGCCCACCTGGCACTGCGCTTTGAAGAACTTCTCCTGGTCCGCCACACGGTATACCACATAGCCGTTGCAGTTGTCCAGGTCGTAGTCTCCGCCGGCCACAATGGTTCCCTTGCCGATGAACATCTTGGTGCAGTCGGGGGACAGGCGGCAGATGGTAATGGGCTGGCCCACGTCCTTCTTGAAGTCATAGCGGAACACGGCGCCGAAGCCCTGATCATAGGCAAAATGGCGGATACCGTAGTGCGACTTCTCTCCGTCAATTCCTCTGAACTTCCGGTTGGGGGTGGAGTGGCTGGTATGGTACAGGTTGGTCAGGTCTTCCACGCCGGCCAGGTCCTCAATGTTGAAGCGCTTCATGGGGCGAATGGTGCCGTTCTGATACACCAGGGGCATGGTGTTGCCCATATAGGGCGCCATGCCGGAGATGGTGGAGAGGATCAGCATGGTGAGCACGCCGTCAATATCGTACTCGCAGGCGGAGGGGATGCCCTGCTCATTCAGCAGGGAGTGGGTCAGGCAGAAGGTGAACTTGGCGTCGTTGACCCGGCGGGTAGAGCACAGATCCGGGCAGGGGGCAGTAAAGCCGCAGCAGTCGTGGTAGTCCAGCAGCTTCTTGACCTCTACATAGGCCTTGCAGGAGGTCACCAGGTGCTCCCGGTCGATGTGCACGTCGTCGGCGCCGGCGATCAGTTCGTCGGCCAGGGCCTCAGCCTCCTTGATTTCCTCCGGCGTGATGTTGGGGGTGTTGAGGCGGCCGGGGGTGGTGTAGTTGCCTCCCTCAGGCAGCGGGTTCATGTAGTCCATCAGCTCGTGGATATTGAGGAAGCGGAACTTGGTCCCAAAGGTCTCGGTCACCTTCTCCAGCGTCACAAAGGTGTCGTTGCCGCTCTTGGAGGCGTTGGAGTCAAAGCGGACGGCCAGCATGATGTTGGCCAGCTTCAGGGCCTTGCGCACCCGCAGCGCCTTCATCCGGGCGGCGATCTCCTCCCAGGTCAGATGCTCATAGCTCTCCAGGCCGCGGTTCTTCAGGCAGGCACCCACTGCGGCCAGGTCGGCGTAGGTGGCAGGATCCTGAATGATGGGCTTGTGGGTCCGCTGCGCCAGCTCGATGAGCAGAGCGCTGCGGGCAATGCCGCCGGAGATCATGTACACGTCGATCTGATCCAGATCCTTGGTCATAGCGTCGAAGGCGGCCTCCGGGATCCGCCAGTCGTCGTTGCACTCCAGGTAGAGGGGCTCCATGACGTTGACGCAGTCGGGCATATTCTCCTTCACATTGTCAAAAAACTTCTGCTTGAGCTCCTGGGCCAGAATCAGCTCGTACTCGCTGGTCAGCGCCTCTCCCTTTGCGAAGCGGCAGGGACCCTCGTAGTAATACTGGTGCACCAGGCCGAAAAAGATGGGCTTTACATTGAGCTTAACATCCAAACCTCTGCGAATCATGTTTTGATTCAACTCACTTTCTTCATATTTTCCTTGTCGGCTGTTATCTGGCGGGACACTTCCCCGCCGGTAGTGCCAGCATAGCACAGGCCATCTTCCGGCGCATCAGACGACTCTCCAATCTTCCTGCTCTCTGGTTGTATCTCTATTAATCCCATTGAATTACTATTATTTTGCGCCAATCACGCTTCTTTGATCCGCCGTACTGCCCTCTATTCTTGGAAAAAGGACACTGTTTCTGCTCCGCAGTCTCAGTTTCATTGTGCAAGCTGCATATTTTTAGAATACTCGTCCAAGAAATCCTATTGTCAAATTATGATTTTGTGCAAATCGATCTATTTCGCTGGTCCAAATTGGAAGAATACACAGTGGAATTTTTCCCTATTTTCCGCTATGCTGTTTTTAGTCCCTCTTTCCCCGCTCCTGCAGGCCCATTGTTTGGGCATACTGTCTTAGCAGCCGCTATCTTTCAGCCCCTTTCTTACAATCTATATTCCTTAATTTCCCACTTGGCAGCAAAAGAACCTTTGGCTTTTTGTTCATCCTATAAAGCTGCTTCATAGCCCACTCCTTTCTGCCGTTTCTTTTCGCCCGAACGGGCTTTTCAGGCTATATCCTTACTGTCGGGTACTATTCCGCACAGTCCCAGCCGCCGGCAATATGCGGCCGGAGCGGTCTGTTGGATTCTAATCGGGGAGGCGCTCTTATGCAGATCACACTGAAGCTCATCTTGGACGAACTCGGTTACGAATACGAGAGTTATGCCGACGGACACGCCAACCCTACCTTTGAATGCGTAGAACTGCTGGCCGCTCACGGCTCGGATCTGTCCGGGCAAAAGCTTCTCGTCTGTTCCCTTTCGGAGGCGCTGTCCGTGGAGAATCGAAACCAGGCGCTTCACTTTCTCTGCATTCGCGACAGAATGGTGGACGCCCTGGAGACGCCCGAATCCATGCGTGGGATCGTGGTCCTCAAGCGGAATCTGGAGCTCAGGGAGCTATTTAACGAGGTACAGCGTATCTTTGTGCGCATCAGCAACTGGATTATCGACATGCAGCGTTCCGTGGTGGAAAACGAGGGGATGCAGGCTCTGATTACCATGAGCGAACCCATCATTGGCAATCATATCGCAGTGATGGATCCCACTTTTAAGCTTCTGGCATATACCAGAAATGTGAAGACCGACGATCCCGTGACCAATGCGCTGGTCGATCACGGTTACCACCCGGAGGGCACTGTGGAGCGTTTTAAACTCTACAGGCGGTTTGAGCAATATGAAAAGGCGGACGGTATTATTGTGAGCAACGACCACATCACCTCCGACTATACCGTAGTAAAAAAAGTCTTTCGCTATCGGGACAGCTATTCGGTGCTCGTGGCGATGGTCTGCTGCGTCCGGTCCCTGTCTGACGGTCTTTTGGATCTCTTCAAGCTGTTGATGAACAACCTGAAGGTATATGTGGATCGGGACTACCCCCCTGAGGGCGAGTGTGGGCCGGTAAAAACGCTGATCTGTGATATTCTGGAAGAGAAGATCCTCAGCGAGGATGAGGCTCGCAACCGCGCCTCCTATGCCGGACTTGCTTTCCAGTCCAACTATGATCTCTTTCTGATTACCTTTGACGATGTGCTGAACATCCCGCTCAGCCGCCTGACCCGTGAGTTGTCCGCCCTGATTCACGCCTCCAATGTGCTCTCCTACCAGAGGGAGATTCTGATCCTCAACCGTTACGAGGGTTCCCGTGTCCCTGACCGGGAAGAACGCCTGGCCTGTGTAGAGGATGTTCTGGTCGGCCTTGCTGCACACTGCGGCGTCAGCACCCGTTTTGCCACGCTCCAAGAGCTGCCTGCCGCTTACAAACAGGCCTCCTCGTCAATCCGTATGGGACTGCGTCTGCGTAATCGGGCGACTGTTTATACGGAGATACCTGATTATTCCAACCGGTTTTACTTTGAGGACTATGCCCTCTTCAGCCTTCTTTCTCTCTATCTCTCCCACGCGCAAGATGGATTTCTGAACACCTTTACCCACCGCTCCCTTCAGACCCTGGCCGAATATGAGAAGCGGCACAACATCTCCTGTCTCCGTATCCTTCATACCTATCTCCAGTGTGAACGCCGGGCCACCGAGACCTGTTCCAGACTTCACATGCACCGCAACACAGTGCTCTATCACATCAGTCGAATCGAGGAGATCTTGGGCATCTCACTGGACGATCCGGAGATCCGCCTCAAATTGATGCTGGGCTTTAAGTGCCGGGAGTTGGGGGAGAGCCAGGAGAGTCCGGATGAGTAAGCCGAAACGCAGCCGCGCCC
>ERZ773258.2040-NODE-2040-length-13751-cov-3.280520_pt1 | contig 13751 bp, 13 predicted proteins | sample MGYA00511962_ERZ773258 | MGnify/ENA primary metagenome ERZ773258 (study PRJEB29015, sample SAMEA2737755) | human gut metagenome | biome: human gut; feature: human-associated habitat; material: faeces | place: China | collected 2012 ... | reverse complement strand
GAAGCAGTTATTTGGTTATGAGCAAGTAGCGAAAGCGGATTGCGAATATCCGATTAAATATGCTATATTTATATAATAATACAAACAAGTCCGCCCTTACTGTCATTGACAATTTTCTGCATGGTATCCTGAAGTTTTACCTGGCTTTCCTCACTGATTGCTGTTATTTTGCTTCGGATACCATCCTGCACCAGCTGCTCAATGGATTTACCGAAAATATTTCTCTTAACAATGGAGAAATACACAATGTTGTAAGTGTTTCAATTAATAGAGCCACTTCTCCTGGGTTCCCATTCAAGGTTGAATTAAATTCAACAACAAGTTTACAAATCAAAGGATTAATGCGTGCCATATCAGAAAAAGAATATAGTGTAATACCAACATTAGTAAAAAATAATTAAATCTTTGTTATTTGATTGTCACTGAATCCAAAACGAGCCAAGAAATGCCGTAAATTTGGCATTTCTTGGCTCATATACATCACTCAAACGTAGGAGCCTTATAATCAGGCGGTACACTGGTACACTTATTACATCATTTAGAGGAGTTGATAGTATTTAAGGTGTCAGGCACTATTAAAACTTTATTAACTAAGTCATAAAGTAGTAAACCACTAGTGATTATTTAATTCTGATGATTAATCACTAGTGGTTTATTTTTGCTTATATTATAGGCTATTGTCTATAATAGCTATATACATAGAGCAGTTAAAAGCTTTTATATACATTTTAATCCACCTTAAGTTTCCAAATCGTCAGCAACAATTAAATATATTGAATAATATTTAATTACATAGTAACATGTAAACAAGAGGGAAAATGATTATGAATCACAAGGTGTCAGGTACTATTAAAATTTTATAAATTAAATCATAAAGTAGAAAGGGGCTGTCGCACTAAGAAATTAGTGCGATGCCCCTTTTTCTATGTTAAGGTGGTATATAATCTAGAAAAAATAAATCCCAAGCTTCGGAAAACCTGGGATTTATGGTAAAATATTAGTATGCTATTATATAATAAATTACAAAAAGATTATACGTTAAATCAGAGTGGATAGACAATAATTTTATTAATGTTGATACAGTCATATTAGATGACTCGCATGCGTGCATTGATGTAATAAAAGATTCTTAAACTATTAGTATAAAAAATGCAATTCAGAAGATATATATCAAAAAATTGTATCATTATTTTCTGATGATTTGATAGATCAAGGAGAAGGTAGCTATTTAGATATAAAAAATGGTGATTATGATACCTTTATGCCTGTTCCATATTGGAGTTGGTATGATAAAAAAACAGAAATGCTTAAAATATTGTCAGAAGCAACAGAAATATCTTCTGTTCAATTTGTATGGCCTTTATTGAGAGATAGAATTCTGAATTATAGTTGTTATATTTCTAGTAATGAAATTGAAATAGTTCCTTATAATGCAAATGTTGATGTATTTGGTACATTTTCAAAGGCAAAACATAGAATCCTAATGTCGGCAACTACACAAGATGATTCTTTCTTTGTTAAAGGTCTTTCATTTAATACAGATGCAGTAAAAAAACCGTTAATGTTTAAGAAACAAAAGTGGTCTGGAGAGAAAATGGTAATAATTCCATCTTTGATAGACGAGAATTGTGACAGAGATTTAGTGGTGACAAGTTTTGCAAGAATGGAAAATAAAAAGCTTGGTATGGTATCATTAGTTCCTAATACAAAAAAAGTAAAGTTGTATAGCGATTTGGGAGCTATTTGCACAGACAAAAACAATATTTTTGATACCATAGAATCACTTAAAAAGAAAGAATTTACAAGACTTGTTGTTATTAATAACAGATATGATGGGATAGACTTACCAGATGAAAGTTGCAGAGTATTGATCATAGATTCTATGCCTTATTTTAATAGACTATCGGATAAATATGAAGAGAAATGTCGACCAAATAGTGAAATTATCAATAAAAAAATAGCTCAAAAAATTGAGCAAGGTTTAGGAAGAGGAGTTAGAGGAGAAAAAGATTATTGTGCAATTTTAATAATTGGTTCAGATCTTGTAAAATTTATGAGAAGTGTAACAACCAGGAAATATTTCTCATTACAAACACAAAAGCAAATAGATATTGGGTTGGAAATTGTTAAAATGGCTATTGAAGATTCAAATCAAAAGGATTTTGGTATTAAGCCAGTTATTTCATTGATAAATCAGATGCTGTCTAGGGATGAAGGATGGAAAGAATACTATTATGATGAAATGCAGTCAATTGAAGAGGAAAAAAATGAATCTAGTATATATGAGCAATTGTTAGAAGAATCTAATATTGAGAAAATGTATAGTTTAGAGGAATATCAAAAGGCTGATTCTGCAATGCAAAAATTTATTGACAAATTTGTCGTGGATTCATTGGAAAGGGGTTGGTATTTACAACAACTTGCTCGATATTATTATCCTATTAGAAAGGAGGAATCTATTAAAATTCAGAAAGCAGCATTTCAAGCTAATCCTCAATTATTAAAGCCGAAAGTTGGAATTGAATATACAAAAGCATCATTTATTAATGAAAATAGAATGAATAGGATTTCAAAATATTTATGTCGCTATAAGAACTATAATGAATTGGTGCTGGCTATTAATGAAACATTAGATAATTTATCATTTGGTATAGAGGCAGATAAATTTGAATCTGCACTCAAAGATGTTGGTGAATTATTAGGTTTTCTGAGTCAGCGCCCTGATACGGAAATACGTAAAGGGCCAGATAATTTATGGTGTGGAACTAATAATGAATATGCATTTTTTGAATGTAAAAGTCAAGTGGAAGAGACTAGACAAGAGATAAGTAAAAATGAAGCAGGTCAAATGAATAATCATTCAGCATGGTTTGAAAAAGAATATGGTGACAATACTTTGGTAAATAGATATTTATTAATTACGACAAAAGAATTGTCATATTATGGAGATTTTACTCACGAAGTTAGAATTATTAGAAAAGGGAAATTGAAGAAATTTAAAGAATCTATAAAAAGATTTATTAAAGAGTTAGAACTATACAGTCTAAACGATATTACTGATGAGAAACTCCAAAAGCTTATTAATTTATATCATTTGAATATGAACGATATACGTGAGTTATATTCTGAAGAATATTATCATAAAACGAAATAAATATACTGTATGCTAAATAATATTATTTGTAGCAATGCATAATACATAGCTCAGAGTGTAGACAAAGTGGTACTAGGATTTATTTTGTATCCTAGTGCCACTTTGTCTACACTCTGAACTATCAGTAATCTGGTAGCATTTTTGCTTGTTATAAGTATGAAATAGAAACTTTTATACATAAAAAAATTAAACGTTGCATAAAATGATATAAAAAATAACAAATTCTAGCTGGTTATTGACATTAATGTAAAAGGGTGGTACTATGACCGTGGAGGTGCATGAAATGATTACTTATGTGAAAATGAAAAATTTTATGTCATTTAAGGATGTAATGTTTGATTTTAGAAACGGAAGCAAAGGAGCCAAGAAATTTATTTCTATTTATGGAGAAAATGGTAGCGGAAAGTCAAATTTTGTTACATGCATTGATTTATTAAGAAAATCCATTGAATCATTTCAAATGGTAGGTGAAACGGAAAGAATAATGGAAGTTGCTAAGGAAAAAGATATTCCGCAAGAACTTCTGGAAATGTTGTTGAATAGCACAAGCATCTTAAAATATAAGGAAAATTGTAGAATGATTGAGTGTGAAGAAGCAACTACCATTGAATATGGATTTCAGGTAAATGGACATGAAGGTTATTATATAATGTCCTTTGAAGAGCGTTTTTTGTATGAGAAACTTTATTATTTTACTGGAAAGCAACGAGGTGTTTTGTATGAAATTGATTATACAAATGAAAATTCTAAAATAGAATTTTCAAATAAGCTTTTCAAAAATAAGAAGGTCGAATTAGAACTTAGGGACGAAATAAATAAATATTGGGGCAAACATACCTTATTGAGTATCTTTAACAAAGAAAGAGAAGATAAGAATGAGGGATATATAAAGGAAAGTTATTTGGAGTATGTGTTTGATATAATTGATATGTTGAAAGATACTACCATTCATTGTAAAAGAACATCTTCTTCTGGTAGTGAAATAAGTGCTAGTAAACCTACTAATGTATTGAGAGATTTAAAAGATGGAAAAATAAAAAAAGAAAACGAAGGATTGTTGAATCGTTCAGAACGAATTATTCGCGATTTCTTTACACAAGCTTATGCGGATATAAAAGATGTATACTATGAAAGAAAAAACGATAATGATGTAATTTTATATAAATTGTATGTTAGAAAAATGATTGGTGGAAAGATTAGGACAATTCCTTTTTCCAGAGAGTCAGCAGGTACACAACATATTATTGACATTATCCGTTCATTGCTTGGAGCATTTTGCGGTGTTACGGTTGTCTATGACGAAATAGATGATGGAATACATGACTTGCTTTTAAAAAATGTGTTGGAATCAATGATAGATGATATTACGGGACAACTTATTATTACAACACACAATACGTATATGTTGGAGACTATCGATATTAAATCTGTTTATTTGATTAATGTCGATTATCAGGGAAATAAAGAAGCAAAGTGTTTGGATAAGTATCCGAGAATTCAGGGAACCAATAATCCAAGAATTATGTATTTAAAAGGATTGTTCGGTGGTGTACCAATTGTTGATATATTGGACTATGATACGATATTGCAGGAACTGGATGATTTATCGGCTATAGAAGGAGGCGAGTAGTAGTGCCTCATAATACATTAAGTTATACAAAATGTGCAGTCATTGTTCATGGAAAATCTGAGTTCGCATTAGTAAAGTATATTTATACGAACCTGCATTTACCTGTAAAGATTATAGCGAAAGATAAAGGGCGCGGAAGTATTCAGATAAATGGATTATTAGAATATTTAAGAAAAAAGCAGTTCAGGACGCTTAAGGAATTTGCTAATGAATATTCAGTGGAATATGACAGAAAAACAAAAAGTCTGAGAAATTTTAAACTCTTTATCATAATGGATACAGATGATTGTGATGAGATTACAAAGTCCAAATATATTTCTGGAGAGCTGTTTGAAGGACATTCATTAAAAGAGTATATTGTGCCAGTCTATAATGTTTCAAACCTAGAAGATGTAATGATAAAGGCTGGAATAATGGTTAAAAGAATACCTGATGAGAAAAAGGGTTCATATTATACAAAAATTTTTCCAATTAATACTGAACCATTAAGTCTTGATACGGTCAATCAAGTAAGGACATTTGCCAAGAAAATAGAAGGTATTAAAGAGACGAATATGCTGTTGTTTGTTGAATATTGCTTTCAGCAAATGCCGGGAGAAAAATTATGGGAGGAAAGAGGTGAAAAATAAAAGTATAAGTGGATAAAGTAAAAAGGCTGAAGTTGCAGCTTCAGCCTAGTCTTGAATGACCAACAGATGATCAAACGAATTCATATCAATTTTATCATCTGGAAGTCTGCTTTACAACCCCCCCTCAAAAAAATAAAAAATGATATTTTGCAAGGATTTGGTCATTATCCTTTTTACATAAAAACTGGTGAATGCACTAGGTTTATTAAGTGCAGCTTAAAATGGAGGACAAATTATGAAATTAAAAGTATCTAAGGAATCTGCAAGCGGATTAAATACAGAATTTGTAAATGTAGAAACTGGTAGACGCATCCCGTTAGAACAGGCTGTTACACAGATAAGCAAGGGTAATAAGAATTATGAAAATTATCAAGTGGTAAGCAAATCTGATGGAACAACCTATATTCGTTCAAAGGCGGACGGAATAAAGAAAAATAATATTGAGGAGTAAGTCAAGATGAAAAAAGAATATATATCTGATGTGTGGCAATTAAAGCAGAAAGGCCACGAAAACTTTGAATTCGTAGATGTAGCAGTCAATGATGACAATTTGCTTTTTATTGATCCGTGTTCAATTGAGAGATGGAATAATGCATGGGCTATCAAAGCAATGAAGCATATCAACTCATATTTTGACAATTTGTTCAAAGCATATAATACATGTAATAGACAAGATATGAGATGGTTGCTGTCACATGCCGGGGAGCAAAATGCAACCAGATTGGGATATGGTAATGGCGATAATGGCAAAGGAAATACAGCTGATGGTTTGTTGGAGATATTTCAACCATTGGAGCAATTGATAAGTTCAATTAAAACAATTGGCAAAGCGGAAGATTTGCCTTTGTTGATACCAGGATTCGCAGAAGATGGCATGTCGGATTTACTTACAAACATTCTTCATGAATGTTTGTATGAATTTACAATGGAGCAAATGCATAAATATAATATTAAAAGTAATGGTACGAAAAAGTTTTACACATGGAATATGTATAAAGGTGTATGGAAGGAAGTTGATAAACCGGTTTATTTTATCAATGGTAAAGAAGTGCTTCTTGTTCCCAAAAAGATTGTTAGAAAGAATTATTTGTTTGGAGTGAGTCAGTACTTTACAAGAATTATATTAGAAAGAATGATTGATGAGGGTGATTATCGCGATATTGATGGAAAAGCAATACCTAAGAAAGAGATTGTAAAATCTAAAAGATATTCTGGTGAACATTGGCAATACGATGAGGCAATCAAGTATACAGTAAAAAATAATGATGCATTAGATGAGTATCATAAAAAGCTTCCGGGATTTTATATGGAACATGGAAAAACATTGACAGATGATGAACTAGACTATCTGATATATGGATATGTGGTAGATAAAAGTGCATAGATAAAAGTGTGACACGGTTGGTTTTCTGGCTTGCAGTGTTACAGATATGACAGTATGAATAATAAATGAAAGAAAAATTTTGTAAACATTGGATTAAGTTATAGTGGCGGATAATATTTGAAAAGAAGAATGAAAGTCTTGAAAGAAAGTATAAAATGACAAATTGCAAAATTTGAGGTTGTATAGAAAATTTTTATGTGTAAGTTTAAGGGGATTTTAGCTTGGATATATTACTGATGATGTGGATAGCTATAGATGCAGTGCTTTTAATTATATTGATAATTAGAAAAAATGTGGCGAATTATGATAATGTGATGCATAAACGTTCAATTGAAAGTGTAAAAAGTATGGGCATGAGAGTTATGGATGCGTTATTAAAAATTCTGCTTTTGATACCAGTCGAATTAATTATATATGTTTTGATGTGTTTTATTTCAAATACAATAATACAAAAGCTATTAGAGTGGTATAAAGGAATATTTATAGTTGCTTTATTTCCGCTACTTTTTACATGGGTTAAAGGGAAAAAAATTAATATTAAATCAATATGGAATAGTTGTCTGACTGTATTGGCAATTACTTTTAGTATAATAGGTTATATGATAGATACACAAGATATAAAAGCTATATCAAAGTATAGGGGTGCGTTGAATCTATTAATGACATTGTTGGTAATAATGTTTATTATAGCGGTGTTCGAGATACGAAAGGAAAGTAAAGAATATTATTCTAGAAAAATATCTAAGAAAGGTATCAGAAAAGACCTGCATTTTCGGACTCCTGTATTGGCGTTAAATGTATCAAATATAGAATTGGTTAAGTGTTGTGAAAAATACTTCGATGAATATATATGTAGATATAGAAGAATTAAAGAGTTACATACAATAGAATATGTAAATTTGGTAGGTGTACATAAAGAATTATGGTATAAAAAATCAGCACATTTTATGAAAATATTTGTTGTATTGAGTGTTTTGATTACAATAATGAAGATGTTTTTGGGAGTATCATATAAATGTTTGGTGATATTAGGCCTTATAGTATTTTTTGAAATTTTGATTGCTTTATATAAATGTGTTGACTTGGAATGTTTATATAAAATAGCAATTCGATATTTCTATGACGAATGGGGTTACTATTTAACTTATGCAAATCGAAGCAAATTTGTTGGAACTGTTCAAATAATTGAAGTGTCTAAATTTCATCAATATATACATTCATTTCTTGACATAGTGGCGCTATGTAGAGCAGTAGCATTTAATGACAAAATGAATGGGGAAAATAAGATATGTATTATTACAAGTAATTTAAGTGAATTATTTTTAAACTATTCTGACTACAAGAATAGTAAGAATTGGGTTATGGTAATACCATTATGGATAGCTGTGTTGTTTGAGTATTATGTTACTGGGGAAATAAGTAATGTTGCAAAAGATGTATTGATGGAGTCTGTCAATAAAAACACAAGAGCTGATATAAGTATCTTTTTGCAAAGTTTTTGGGCTGATATAGAGAGAAAAGAACTTAAAGAGGGGATTGCAAAATATATACAGTTATTTGAAGAAAAAATGTATGGTTAAATATGAGTGAAGAATAAATGGTGTTATTATTACGTCAGTAGTAACGAGTATAATATTTATTATTGGTTTTGTTGTTACATATTAATCAATGAGAAGAAATAAAAAAGAATTAGAAAATTTCTGGATATGAAAATGTTAATGGTAAATATGTAGTGCAGAAGATTCTACTTGGAGTAAAAGAAATGTAATAATGGCAGGAGATTTGCAGGCAATATATGTACATGACTGTAATATTGATTTTGGAGAACCGTTAGAAACCTATACATATAATCGTGAGTATAATTTTAAGTGATAGAAAATGGGATGTTTAGGGATTATAAAGCTTATAAGCAGCTACATAGGGAAAATATAACCAATAGTCAAAACATGAAACAATAAATAGTAAGCAATGAGAACCAGATGAAGAAGGAGGCCCCATGAAAGAATACGATAAATACCTAAAGCTTTTAAAAGAAAAATATCCCACTAAGCAGTCAGTTTACCGCGAGCTTATTAACCTGAATGCAATTATGAATCTGCCGAAGGGTACAGAGCATTTTATGAGTGACCTCCATGGGGAATATGATGCATTTTACCATATAATTAATAATTGTTCGGGGGTAATTAAAGAGAAGGTAGCGATGCTGTATGGAGATGAGCTTACTGTATTTGAACAGCAGGAGTTGTGTACACTGATATATTATCCAAGGGAGAAGCTTTCGATTCTTATGGAGGAAAATAAGGTGACTGATGAATGGTACAGAAATGTACTTGGTCAGCTGATTCAGATTGCAAAGCTGCTGTCGTCTAAATACACAAGATCCAAGGTGAGAAAGGCAATGCCAGTGGATTTTGCATATGTTATTGATGAGCTTATACATGCGCAGAAGGATGAGGATGATAACAGAAGTGTGTACCATAGACAGATTATGGAGACTATTCTCAGTCTTCACAATGGAGACGAGTTTCTTATTGCGCTTACTGACCTGATTAAGAGACTGGCTGTGGACCATCTTCATATATTGGGCGATATATATGACAGAGGTTCACATGCAGATAAGATTTTAGACCTGCTGATGGAACATCACAGTGTTGATATCCAGTGGGGAAACCATGACATACTGTGGATGGGCGCGTTTTGTGGCAACCCGGTGTGTATGGCGCTTGTTGTCAGAAATAATATTAAATACAAGACTATGTCAATACTTGAGAATGGCTATGGAATAAGCCTTAGGTTCCTTCTGCAGTTTGCAGTTAAGACGTATTCAGATAAAAATGTTGATGATGCAGTATATAAGGCTATTTCCGTAATATTATTCAAGCTTGAGGGACAGCTTATTAAAAGACATCCAGAATATAGAATGGAAGGAAGACTTCTGTTAGACAAGATGGATCTGGATAAGGGCATTGTAAGAATCGGTGATAAAGAATATTTTCTTAACACTACTGAGTTCCCAACAATTGACATGAATAATCCTTATGAGCTGACTATGGAAGAAATGTTCCTGATGGGAAGATTCAGAGCAGATTTTATCAACAGCACAGTGCTTGAGAGGCATATTAATTTTCTATATGACAAAGGAAACATTTATAAGATTCATAATGGAAATCTTCTGTTCCATGGCTGTGTGCCACTTGATGAACAAGGGGTGTTTGACGGAATTGTTGTGGATGGCAAGTCGTACACAGGTCGTGAGTATCTTGACTATTGCGAGTCGATGGTGAGACAGGCAAGAACTGGTGATTCGGACGCAGTGGATTTTATGTGGTTTTTATGGAGCAATATATTATCGCCGGTAACGGGAAGGTGTATTAAAACATTTGAAAGAACATTCCTTGACAAGGAGAAAAATGCTGACTATAACGATGCGATTAAAGAAGACAAAAATCCATATTATATCCATTATGAGAATGAAAGAGTCTGCAAGATGATTTTAAGGGAGTTTAATCTCTACAACGAGAATGCGCATATTATCAATGGGCATACTCCTGTGAGGACGAAGGAAGGGCAGCACCCGGTAAGGGCTAATGGAAGGCTGATTGTCATAGATGGAGGATTCTGTGAGGGGTATCATGATGCCACAGGAATAGCAGGATATACTCTTATATATAATTCTCATGGAATGAAGATTAAAGAGCATCATCCATTTATGAGCATTAATATGGCGATTAACAGTAACAGAGACATTGAATCTGAATCACAGGTTGTCTATGTGGAAAAGCAGCGCGTGTTCGTAAAGGACACTGATAATGGTAAGCAGATTGCTGAGGAGATTAATGATCTGATGAATCTTTTAAAGGTGTATAATACATAATAATGAAATGTGCCATACTTTATCCAGAGGCTTGTTATTTCATATGTTAAATGTTAAAATCAATGCATTGTCGGTGAATGATTAAAGATATAATAATCAATACGTTAAACAATAGAAAAGAGGACTTATAACATGGAGATATATGAGATGATTGATTTACAGGATTGTCCGAGATGCTTCGGACCATCTATACTTGAAGAAGAGGACCATGGTTATTATGTAACATGTCTGGATTGCGGATGTCAGTCAGCAACTTTTGAGTTTAAGAACGATGATGAAAGACTTGAGGCTGCAAGAAGAACAGCAGAGTTATGGAACACGGGTAAGGTAATCTATACAGGACGCACCGAGTAATAAGTTAGAAAAAGAATTGATTAGAAGAGTTTATTAAGGAGACATCAGGTTATGAAGAGTAAAGAAGAATTATTTAATATGACAATAGTAGAGATGAGAGAGTACATTAATTCTCTTTCTAATTCAGAAATCGATGAGGTTGTTAAGATATTTGAAGAGGATGATACAGAGAAAGATCCACTTACACTTCTTACAGCACCTAAGCTTTTTGATTATATGAAGCACGCTAACGGTACAGTTGATATTGAATTTTAGTCAGTATGGATAATACCAGTAATATAAGGAAGATGAATTTATGAAATATTCAATTGATACACATACTCATACACTGGTAAGCGGACATGCGTATAATACTATAGATGAGATGGCGGCGTATGCGGCAGGCATCGGAGTTACTCATCTTGCAATAACAGACCATGCACCTAAGATGCCGGGAAGTGCAGGCATATTATATTTTTCTAACATGGGAATTATTCCAAGACAGAAATGTGGAGTGAAGATATATATGGGCTGTGAGGTCAATATCATGGATTATGATGGTAATATTGATCTTAAGGAATACGGGCTCAAAGGCTGTGATGTTGTTATAGCAAGTCTTCATATTCCATGTATCAAGCCGGGAAGTATTGAACAGAATACCAATGCTTTAATTAAGGCGATGGACAATCCATATGTCAATATTATAGGGCATCCTGATGATTCAAGATACCCTGTAGATTATGAGCGTCTTGTGAGAGCAGCTAAGGAGAAGCATGTGCTTCTTGAACTTAATAATACTTCTCTTAATCCTTCAGGACCAAGACAGGGAGCTTACGATAATGATGTGCATATGCTTAATCTGTGCAAGGAGTTAGGCGTCAGTATTTCTATAGGAAGTGATGCACATATTAAAGAGAGCATATGTGATTTTGACAGGGCTTATAAAGTTATTGAAGATACAGCATTTCCAGATGAACTGATTGTGAATAGTGACTACAGATTATATGAGTCGTTTATCGGCAGAAAAGATTGATAATGGTTGATATATGACTAATACTGTGGTAGTATGTGGAATGAAATTCGATTATGTATTCAGACCAAGGAGGATGTAATGGTTGTTTTATTAGCAGGTGGAGCAGGATATATTGGCTCACATACAGCAGTTGAATTACTTAATGCAGGACATGAAGTTGTTATTGTTGATGATTATAGTAACAGTTGTCCGGAATCGATAAAGAGAGTTGAAGAGATTACTGGCAAGAAGGTAGTTTCTTATGAAGCAGATGTTAAAGATAAAGAAGCTATGCAGAAGATTTTTGCAGAGAATCATATAGACTGCGTTATACATTTTGCAGGACTTAAGGCTGTAGGTGAGTCAACAAGATTGCCAGCTAAGTATTACCGCAATAATATTGATACAACACTTACTCTTATTGAGTGTATGAAGGAAGCAGGAGTTACTAAGATTGTATTCTCATCTTCAGCAACTGTATATGGAGACCAGAAGCCACCATATAATGAGACAATGCATAAGGGTGACTGTACTAATCCGTACGGATGGACTAAGTCAATGATGGAGCAGATTCTTACAGACTGTGCACAGGCTGATCCTGAGCTTACGGTTATATTACTCAGATATTTCAATCCTATCGGAGCACATGAATCTGGAAAGATTGGTGAAGATCCACAGGGAATTCCTAACAATCTTATGCCATATGTATCACAGGTTGCTGCAGGTGTAAGAGAGCAGCTTACTATATTCGGGGGAGATTATCCAACTCCTGATGGAACATGCAGAAGAGACTACATCCATGTTGTTGACCTTGCATGTGGTCATCTTAAGGCTGTTGAATATGCGGATACTCACAAAGGTGTTGAGATATTTAATCTTGGAACAGGAACTCCATACAGTGTTCTTGAAATCGTTAATGCATTCCAGAATGCTACAGGGGTTAAGGTTAATTATAAGATTGGAGACAGACGTCCTGGAGATATTCCAGACTCATGGGCAGATGCATCTAAGGCACATGATATATTAGGATGGACTGCTAAGAAATCATTAGAGGATATGTGCAGGGATGCATGGAACTGGCAGAGTCATAATCCTCATGGATACAGAGATTAATCATATATGGCTAGATTAGCAGATTATAATATCCGTAGAATTATATTTGCAATACTTGCGGTTACATGGATGGTTGTTATATTTTCTTTTTCGGCAAGACCGGGAGAAGAATCAGAAAACCAGAGTATTAAGGCTGGAATGGCTGTGTGTCATATATTTGTTCCGGGATTTGATAATATGAGTGAGGAACAGCAGATTCATATGGCACAGACAATTGACTATCCGGTAAGAAAGACCGCACATGCAATGGAGTATGCACTGCTTGCAGGACTTGTATTAGGTGCGGTTACAGCAGTAGTAATTAATATAAGATATGTTGCTATATCAGCATTTATAGCAATATTGTATGCGGCGACAGATGAATTACATCAGCTCTTTGTGCCGGGAAGAAGTGGAAGAGTAACAGATGTGCTTATCGATGGCTGCGGGGCTGTTATTGGAACTCTTATTATTATGGGAATTTCAAGAGTTATTGCCAGAATAAGACACAATAAGAAGTCTGGAATATAGCTTAATTATTTACAGGAGACGAAGAAGCTTATGAGCAGTACAGAGACGCTTGACAATGCAAAGATGACTAATGGACCGATAACAAGGATTTTATTATCATTTGCAGGACCGG